>ENA-OZUP01000003-OZUP01000003.1-human-gut-metagenome-genome-assembly--contig:-NODE-3-length-44510-cov-5.087482_pt1 | contig 44510 bp, 29 predicted proteins | sample MGYA00243436_ERZ654027 | MGnify/ENA primary metagenome ERZ654027 (study PRJEB26926, sample SAMN06164567) | human gut metagenome | biome: ENVO:00009003; feature: ENVO:2100002; material: ENVO:00002003...
GGGGAACCCAGTTCGGCAAGATGATAGTCGCCTATAAAAAATGGGGGGATAAGCCGGTGCCCCAATGCACCGTGCGGGAGCTGGTGAAGCTCTATGTCCGCTTCCACGAGGAGGCGGAAAAGCACCCCGAGATGAACGACGAGGCCCGGGCCTGGTTCAAGAAGATCGAAGCCGGGGACCCGGAAGCCGTGGGCCTTTGGAAGCAATTCAAGGACCTGACCCTAAAAGAGGTGGGCCGGGTATACCACCGGCTGGGGGTCGCCTTTGACAGCTATGCCGGGGAGAGCTTTTATGAGGACAAGATGGGCCCGGTGATCCAGGAATTGCGGGATAAGGGCCTTTTAAAGGTGGACGACGGGGCCAGCATCGTAGATCTGTCGGCCTACGATATGCCGCCCTGCATCATCCTCCGCAGCGACGGGGCCACCCTATACGCCACCCGGGACCTGGCCACCGCCATCTACCGGAAAAAAACCTATGATTTCGTTAAATCCCTCTATGTGGTGGCCTATCAGCAGGCCCTTCACTTCCGGCAGCTGTTCAAGGTGCTGGAGCTGATGGGGTACGACTGGGTGAAGGATTGCGAGCATGTGCAATTCGGCATGGTCTCCATGGCGGATTCGGACGAGGCCACGGTCGACGCGATCGCGGACGAGTGGATGCGCGTGCCCGGCACGACCATCAGCACCGGCACGAACAGGCAGGCCAACGCCGTGAACGCCGCGATCCAGGAGCGCCGCCACCGGACGGGACAGCTCGGCGCGGCCCGTCTGCCGGACATGGTGGCCGGCGAGGGTGTGCGCGTGGGCGACGTGGTGATGTGCCGCGCCAACGACAACAAGGCCCGCGTGTTCAACCGCGAGGCCTACACCGTGGACGCCATCCATGGCGGGAGCGTGCGGCTGCGCGCCCGTGACGGAAGCCGCCGCACGGTATCGGCCGGCTACGTGCGCGAGCACGTGCAGCTCGGCTACGCGTCCACGACGTACGGCGCGCAGGGCATCACCTGCAACCACGCCGTCTACTGGGCCGCGCCCGGCGGCGACGGCAGCGACATGTACGTGGCGCTCACCCGCGGCAAGTTGTCCAACAAGGTGTTCATGACTGCCGCGGACCATGGCGAGGCGCTGGAGACCCTGGAGGGAATCATCGGCCGTGGCCGCGGAGACAACGGCCTCGACGACGCGCGCAAGGAGCTGCGTGAGAAGTTCGAAGAAATCGGAACGGATCGGATGGAACCGACCGATTCTAATCGGAACGCGGGCACGGCCATTGGCCGGAAAGCGAAACAGCCTGAATCGGAGCTGCCCTCCGCGATGGAGCCAGAGGAGCCTCAATGGTGGGGGCAGCAGCTCGATGGTGACGGCATGCTGCCGGATCCAGATCCGGGTCTCGACCCGATGGCCGGCATGACGCCAGGTGTCGACTCAGGCCTCTCGATGTGAATATGAGAGGAGCTCTGCGTTGCCGGGATTCGAGTTGGCACATAACCGGTTGCATCGCCGATATGTGTTATATGTGTTATTTTGCTTTGAAAGCCCTTGAAAACAAAGGGATTCAGGAAGATAACAGTTGTTATGTTGGGTGTATCGAATGTTGCGTTCCGTAAGGTCCGGTTATGACTACATGAATTCAAATGTTGTCAGAAGCTGATTTTAAACGAAGCAAAATTTCATGCATGCGGGCATGAAAAATCCCTCGATCATCCTTATAATCGAGGGATTGCGATGATGCCGTTGATGCTTATCCGGAAGACATGCTACGTCTTCACGTGCTCCTGCAACATGGCAGGACGCAGTAGATTGGCCAATGTCTCATTGTCATATTGCTGCATATCGCACGTTGCGGCCGCCCCCTACCTTCTTGGCGTGACCTTCTTTGACGAGTTTCCGTAGTTGGTAGTACGCCTGATTCTCATCAAGGTGCAGCAATTCCATCACATCGTTTTTGCTTACGGTTTTTTGCTCGCGCATTAGCTTGATAATTAATTCGGGATAGCGCACTTTATCGATGTCTGACTGTCTGACGTATTCCACCATCTTGCCGCTGCGTCGATACACTTTTGCTCCCAGCGTGTATGTGCGGCGGGTGCCGGAACCGGCGCTTTCTACGAGTCCAGACTCCGTCAGCTGCCCCAATACGGTGCGCAAGCGCTGATTGCTCATGTCGAGAGAGTCCGACAGCACGTCAAAACCGCAGCGTCTTTCCTGCTTGAGCTTATCCAGAATGAGCAGTCCGTCGAGAGACATGGATTTGCCGCTGCGTTCGCGCTCCTCGGCCAGTAGCTCCACGAACGCTTTGTCGGGCGCACTTCGGGGCAGTAGAACCGATACTCCGCTTCCGTTGGATCTTGAATAGTCAGGCAAGGGGCGGCCATAGTTCAGGGCTCCCTCAAAGATACGGTCGATTCCGCGTCCGGTTCGTTCGGCAAGGCCTGTTCGTTTTAGCGCGTCCATGAGGCATGGATTGCGTCCGTGTGGTTCCGCGGTAAGTAGATTGTGAATGTTGATGCCTTCCACGAATCCGCCGGGATTGGCAATGGTTAGTCCTGCGTCGTCTACTAATACTCGCACACGTCCGAGAACTGAATAATCTCTGTGCCCGAACGCGTTAACCAAGGCCTCTCTGAAAGCCCTCTCGTCGAATTCGGGCACCATCGAAGAGAACAGTCCCACATTTAATTCCGTTCCTGGATTCCAAGGGGCGAATGACTCTGCCATTTGCTCTATGGTTTTGAGCAGTGGGCCACGATAGGTCTTGTTTACCTTGATGTCGGTGCCGACAAGGACTTGGAACGCTGCTTCGTTTGTCGGGACGAGGCGTTGTAATGATTCCTCGCGGCCGATGAGTAGTAGTCCCGTCAAGGTTGGTGTCATATTCCCGTTCACTGACACGGTGAGTCGCAGAGATTTTTCCAGATCCTCGTCTGAAAGCTCTAGCAGATTTCGGTCACTGGATTGATAAGTGGCAATGATTCTACGCAGACGGTCTCGTTCCAGCTGATCGAAATCCTCCCTTGTGGCTTCCGGAACCGGTTGGGCGGAGTAGTCGAGCTTGCCTAGATCGGAAAGACGGGTGGCAATCTCATACGGATACATGGGCACGCTCTCGGGCGTGCCGTCCACCTTCACCATGCGGCGAAGGATTTTTCCTGATTTGGTTGACGCCACGCTGTGTGACTTAGGCACGTCGATTTGGATGACGGTGATGTCATCTCCGACTAACTGCGCGCGAACCGATATCGGAGGCACGGTTTTGTTGGCAATCATTGCTGATAGGCCGATAGGGTCCTGATGCCTACGCTGTGCGCCGGTCGGAGTGCCATCATCTTCGACTCCCAAATATACGCGTCCGCCGTCCGTATTGGCTAGGGCGACAACGGCTTCCACTAATTCGGAATCAGGCAAGCCCTTGATGTCACTTTTGAATTCTTTGGACAAGGTTTCTTTGCCGTATTCATGCGCCATTTGCCACCGCCTGCTCTGATTCTCTGAATTTTTCTCTGAATTATACATTCTTTCTCTGAATTCAGAGAAAGAGCTCTGAATTCAGAGAAAGAGACTGGCCGCAAAACCGATCGAGAAGCAATTAGGCTTCCGGGTTTTTTACTTCACGTCCTCGAATCCGTCAGATAAACAGATACCCGGCATATTTGTTATTAGTGTTATATGTGTTATTTTGCTTTGAAAGCCCTTGAAAACAAAGGGATTCAGGAAGATAACAGTTGTTATGTTGAGTGTATCGAGTGTTGCGTTCCGTAAGAGTCGGTTATGGCTGCACGAATTCAAATGTTGTCAAGAATGTTGTCAGAATCTGATTTTGAGCAAAGCAAAAGGGCTGGAATCGTTGGATTCCAGCCCTTTTCGGCTTGTGCGAGCGGGGGGAGTTGAACCCCCACGAGCATACACTCACTGCCACCTGAAGACAGCGCGTCTACCATTCCGCCACGCTCGCAGACAATCGACTAATTTACACCTTTACTATCTGTGGCACAAATCGGCGTGTCGCACCGCCGTATTCGCAAAGCGAATGCACAAAGCGGTGCGACGCGAGGAGGGAGGAGGCCCTGTGGACCTCCAGACGATGGAACCATCCTTTGTTCAAAAAGCCGCGTTTGCGTAGCAAATGCTCAAGCCCCGCGACTTCCATCCAGCTCCTCTGGCTCAGCCCTTCGAACCGTTCTCGTAGAACTTGGCGAGTGTCTCGTCGCGGAATTCGTTGAAATAGCCGCCGTCGATCGATGCACGGATATCGTCGAGCAGTTTTACGAAGAAGTGCTCGTTGTGAATCGTCGCCAGCGTGAAACCGTTGAATTCGCGGGCACGCAGCGCGTGGTCCACGTATGCGCGCGAATAGTGCGTGCACGTGTAGCAGTCGCAGCCCTCCTCAAGCGGACCGAAATCGTGCTTGAACTGCGCGCGCTTGATGTTGTAGCGGCCGTGGCGCGTGAAGATCGCGCCGTTGCGTCCGCAGCGGGCGGGGGCGACGCAGTCGAACGTATCGCCACCGTTCTCCACGCAGGCGAAGATGTCGTCCACCGCGGCGATGCCGAGCACATGGCGCGGACGGCTTTCCGGCATCGCGTCACAGATCCAGGCGCAGGTGTCGCCGATGATGCGCTTCTCGATCGCGCCGCCGATGCCGACGCCGTCGAAATCGAGCGAAGCGATCTGTTCGGCGGCATGCCTGCGCAGATCCTCGTAATTCGCGCCCTGCACTACGCCGTAGAGCGCCTGGTACGGCTTGCCGAGACGTTCCTCGGTAAGCCGCTTGTGCTCGGCCACGCAACGTTGCGCCCAGCGGTAGGTGCGTTCCACGGAACGTTCCTGGTAGCCGCGGGTGTTCATCAGCGTGGTCAGCTCGTCGAAAGCGAACATGATGTCGGCGCCGATCTTGTGCTGGATGCCCATGGAGATTTCGGCGGAGAACCGGTGCAGCGAGCCGTTGAGCGGCGACTTGAACGTCACACCGTCCTCGTCCACGAACGCGAGCCGCTCCTTGCCTTCCGCGATCACGTCGTCCGATTTCATGCCGGTGACGTCCATGGCGAGCGTCTTCTTGAAGCCCGCGCCGAGTGACAGCACCTGGAAGCCGCCGGAATCGGTGAAGGTCGGACCGTTCCAGTTCATGAATCTGGCAAGCCCGCCGGCTTCGTCGAGCACCTGCTCGCCGGGGCGTTCGTACAGGTGGAACGCGTTGGACAGCAGGCATTGCGCGCCAAGATCCTTCATGGTTTCGGGCAGCACGGCCTTCATCGCGGCCTGCGTGGCCACCGGCACGAACGCCGGGGTGTGGATGTCGCCGTGGGGGGTGTGGATGATGCCGGTGCGTCCGTATCGCGCGCCGCCGCGGCCCTTGCCATCGGCCGCATCTGGCAGGCGGGTTTTCTGCTCGAAGTAGAACGCGTCGCGGCGGCCGGGCTTGCCGGGTTCCGCGCCGCGGGGATGCTCAATAAGGTTTTCGGTCGATGCCGCGCTGGTCGTGTTGCCTGCTGCGTCGTGCGTTGCGCCGGCTGCCGCGTTGGCCGTTGAGATCTCGTGCGCCACCGCGCCGGTCTGTGGTTCGTTCAAGCTTGTCATGCTCTCAACTGTATGCGATAGCGCCGATTGCCGCGGTGGCGCCATCGGCGGTCGACGGTGGCATCGTATGAAGCAAACTGCCAAGCGATTCGATTGCTACTTTCAACAAACATTCAGGAAACTTCCAGAGCAGGTATCTTTACTCTTAGATAGCAGTTCGAGCGGCACGATTGCTGACCATGTTGAATGCCGCGAGACGAATAAGGAGCAACAATGGCTGAAGATAATAGCGATCAGAACATCGCCCAGCCGCAGGATGGCACGCAGCAGACCGCGCCGCAGACGCCGAGCGAGAACGTCGCCGACGAAGCACAGACTTCCGTTACCGAACCGATTGCAGTGCCGAACGCGGGCGAGCAGCCCACCACCGCCCTTCCTACCGTGGACGCGGCGGATGGCACGGCAGGCAATACCGCTGACGATACGCCGGATTATGCTTCCGCTGCCGGTGAACGCACGGTGATCAACAACGCGACGCAGGATGCGCCGACCGAACAGTACCGTCCGGCGCCCGAATACGGCGCGTACGGTCCGGTGCCGACGCCGCCGGCTGGCGATGCCAGCGGCCAGACCGTCCAGCAACCGCAGTACGGCGCGCAGCAGCAGGGCCAGCCGCAGGACAACCGTCCGTCGTTCTTCGGCGCTTTCGGCAACCCGTATACGACCGGCAATCAGCGGAACAATGGCAATCCGTTCGGCAATCCGTTTGGCGGCTCGTCCGCGCAGAACGGCGCGCAGCAGAACAATCAGCAGCAGCCGCAGTACGGCGCGAACATGCCCCCTGCGGGACCGGGCAACCGCAATCCGTTCGGCGCTCCGGGGCAGGGCTTCCCGAACCAGCCGAACCAGACGCCGGTCGTCACCAAGCAGAAGTCCGGCATGACCAGCCATGTGGTCACCGCCGTTGTGGCCGCACTGGTGTCCGGCGCGCTGTGCCTCGGCGTCGGCTTCACCGCGATCACCAACGGTTGGGTGCATGTGCCGACCTCCAGCTCGCTGTCCGACGTCAAGTCCAACACGTCCGGTTCCGGTTCCGCCAAGGCGAAGTCCGGTACGGCGGTCGATTGGACCGCGGTGGCCAAGGAAGTGTCCGATTCCGTGGTGGCCATCGACGTGGCGACCAGCGACGGCGAAGCCAAGGGCTCCGGCGTGGTGATCAGCGACAAGGGCTATATCGCCACCAATAACCACGTGATTTCCGGCGCGCAGCAGATTCAGGTGACGCTCGCCAGCGGCGCCGTCTATTCCGCGAAGGTGGTCGGCACCGACACCACCACCGATTTGGCCGTGATCAAGCTCGACAATCTGCCGAGCGATCTGAAAGTCGCGGAATTCGCCGATTCCGACAATCTCGCCGTCGGCGAGGCCGTCATGGCGATCGGCAATCCGCTCGGCTACGACGACACCGCCACCACCGGCATCGTGTCCGCGCTCAACCGCCCGGTGACCGTGACCGATGACGACAACAACGCCATCGTCACCAACGCCGTGCAGATCGACGCGGCCATCAACCCGGGCAACTCCGGTGGTCCGACCTTTAATGCGGCTGGTCAGGTGATCGGCATCAATTCGTCCATCGCCTCCACCGCAAGCTCGTCCGGTACTGCCGGTTCGATTGGTATTGGCTTCGCCATCCCGTCGAACCTTGTCAAGCGCGTGGCCAACGAAATCATCGACAATGGTTCCGTGAGGCATGTGGTGCTTGGCATCACCATCAAGAGCTCCTCGGTGGAAGCGGACGGTGTGACCCGCGGCTGCGCCCAGGTGCAGGCCGTGACCGACGGTGGCCCGGCGTCCAAGGCCGGCGTGAAGGCCGGCGACTCCATCGTGGCGTTCAACGGAAAGGCAGTGAACAACAACTACTCGCTGCTCGGTTACGTGCGCGCCTCCGCCATGGGAGACAAGGTGAAGCTGACCGTTGTGCGCGGCGGCAACACCATGGATCTCGAAGTGACGCTCGACCAGGAAGAGACCAAGACGAACTCCTCTAACAAGCAGGAACAGCGTCAGCAGAACAACGGCAACGACGATAACGGCAACGGCCAGAATGGCGGCAGCCAGAACGGCCAGAATGGCGGTAACGGCAACAACGGCGACGGCGGTGGCCTGTTCGATCCGTTCGGTCTGTGGTAAAGCCGGATGCGCGGCATCGTACGGCAACGTACGGTGTGCGGCGTTCATGCCGACAGCGATACGGGTGGCTGCCACCCGATAGGCTGACGGCGAAGCCGCAACCGCAATCCGCGTAATCGCGGAAAACGCTGAACAAGCCGAAAAACGGCGGAAAACAAGGGCTATGCGAGCAATCGCACGGCCCTTTTCGTATGCGCGGAACGCGCGCGACGAACGGAAGCACACGCAAACGGCCGCGGCAATCGCAATGCTCTGTTATGCTGGAAATATCTTTTTACGCCGTGTATCGATGGTTCGCGCAGGCGGGGCGCCGATGGGTTAACAAGGCGTCCGATACGAGCGTAAGGAGATTCTCATGCGTAGAATCATTTCCATTTGCAAAGAAGTTCCGCTGCTGCCGATCGCCATCATTGCCGCGATTCCGTTGGCATTGCTGGGTTCGTGGCGTCCGTGGGAGGCTGCGGGCGTCTCGCTGACTTTCGGACCGTTCAATCCGGGTGTCGGGCAGTGGATCGTGATCGCGCTGGTCGTGTACACGATTGTGGTGACTGTGATCGGCATGATTGACGATTTGCGGCACGGTCACGTCGGTGTGGATTTGCTTGCGGTTATTGCGATCGCGTCGACGGTGGCGGTGCAGGAATACTGGGCTGCGTGGGCCGTGGTGCTGATGATTTCCTCCGGCGAGGCGATTGAGGAATTCGCACAGTCGAAGGCGGAAGGCAACCTGACGGCGCTGGTTGATGCGGCGCCGCGGACCGCGCACGTGGTGACGTTGCCGGGCGTGGGTGCACGTGCGGCGGCTGCCGGGGCCGACGGTACTGCCGGTGATGCTGAGGGCGACATGACGGCGGACGGCTTTCGCAAGGTCGCCAGTGTGGATGTGCCTAACGCTGCGGAAACGAATAAGTCCACCACCCAAACCAAGCCTTACGACGCGGCCGGCGAGCATTTCGAAACCGTTCCGGTCGACCAGGTCAAGCTTGGCGACGTGATCCTCGTGCTGCCGGGCGAAACGGTGCCGGTCGACGGCGAACTGCTGTCGGGCGTCGCCACGTTGGATCTGAGCAATATCAACGGCGAGCCGGTGCCGCGCGAAGTGTATGCGGGCGCGCGCGTGCTGTCGGGTGCGGTCAACGGATCGACCGCGCTGACGATGCGTGCCACGCAATTGGCGCAGGATTCGCAGTATCAGAAGATCCTCGAACTGGTGTCGTCGGCGCAGGAATCGCGCCCGACCGTCGTCAAAACCGCCGATGTGCTGGCGGTGCCGTTCACCATTCTTTCGCTGGCGATCGCCGGCATCGCGTGGGCCGTCGCAGGCACGCCATTGCGATTCGCGCAGGTGCTGGTTTTGGCCACGCCCTGCCCGCTGCTGATCGCCGCTCCCGTCGCGTATGTGGCCGGCACCGGTCGCCTCGCCAAAGCGGGCATTCTTATCAAAGCGCAGGATGTGCTGGAAAACTTGGGTCGCGTATCGCATATTTTTTTCGACAAAACCGGCACGCTTACCGTCAAGCAGCCGCAGGTCGTGCGCGTTGAGCGGCCGTTCGAGAACAGCTCGCCGTACAACGAGAGCCACATTCTGATGATGGCCGGCGTGGTGGAAGGCTATTCCGTACACATTCTGTCGAAAGGCATCGCGGCGGCCGGGCAGAAGGCCATGCAGGAACTGTACGCGCGCTATGAGAACGGGCAGCGGCTGTGCGCCGAACGCGATCTGCCGGGGCATGGACGCGATTACCCCGTGGTGAAGAACATCGAGGAACAGTCGGGCAAGGGTGTGTCCGGCGAGGTGAACGGGCATGCCGTGCGCGTGGGTCGTTTCGCGTACGTGACGGCCGACGAGGCCGGCTTCACGCATGTGCTGGGCGCAGGTGCGGCGGCCGGTACTGCGGCTGGTGCTGTGGCCGATAGCGCGGTTGGCGATTCGGCGGCCGGTACCGCTGCCGGCGCTTCCAAGAAGCCGGAGGTGAATTCGCTGTTCGCACCTCTCGAACCGGACGAAATGGCCGCGTACGTGGCGATCGACGGCAAGCTCGCCGCGCGCATCGTGCTGCGTGACGTGCCTCGCGAAAACGCGAAATCGTCCCTTGAAAAACTGCACCGGCTCGGCGTGAAGAAACTGTCCATGCTCACCGGCGACAAGGAGGCTTCCGCACGCATCATCGCGGGCGAGGTCGGCATCGACGACGTGCAATCCGAACTCTTTCCCGAAGGCAAGGTCGCGGCCGTCAAGAACGCCACGGAAGACGCGCACCAAAACCAGCCGGCGTGGGACAAGGTCGTACAGCGCGTGGTCGGCGAATCCATGACCCGACAGGTGACGATGATGGTCGGCGACGGCGTGAACGATGCCCCTGTACTGGCGGTTGCGGACATCGGTATGGCCATGACCGACGGCACGTCCACCGCCGCGTCCGAATCGGCGCAGGTGGTCATTATGAACGACGACATCGCCTCCGTGCCGCGCGCCATCGCCATCGCCCGCCGCACGAAGAAAGTGATGCTGCAGGCGGTGCTGGTCGGCCTTGGATTGGCGATTATCGGCATGGTCGCGGCCGCGTTCAACCTCATTCCGGTGGTCGTCGGCGCGTTCATGCAGGAAGCGATCGACGTGGTCAGCATCCTGTGGGCGCTCACCGCCCTGCTCGACCGCGAGTAGCGCCGGTTGCGGCGACGAGCCGTGCGGAGGCTGAACCGCGTTGCGCCGTGCTACATCGAGCTGGGCGAGATTTCGCCAGCGATGTTCCGGCGCATCCACGTGCCGAAATCGGCCGCATCCACGCCCTGCGACAGCAGGAACATGATCTTCGCGTACGTGGCTTCCAGCGTCATGTCGCCCGATCCGATCGCACCGGCGCGGGCAATCGCGTCGCCCGTCTCGTAATGGCCGAGCAGCACTTCCGCCTGCTGGCATTGCGATGCGATGACGACAGGCACGCCGTCATGCAGCACGTCGGCGATCACGTCGGTCAGTCCTGGCTCGTCGCTCGGCACATTGCCAACGCCGTACGCGCGCAACAGCACCGCTTCCGGACGAGGGTCGAGCATCGCGGCCAATCGCGCGGCGGAAATGCCGGGAGCCATGTCGATCACGGCCACATCGTGACGGGAGTAGGGCAGCGGCGACGTCCAACCGCAACCGGAGCCGGCCGAATCGCCCGCATACCAATGCCACGGCGTGCCGGTACGTGCCAGCGGGCCGGTGGACGGCGCCGAAAACCCTTCGAACGCCCAGCTTGACGATTTGCTCACACGGTTGCCGGCGAACAGATGATGGCCGAAGAACAGGCCGACGCCATGAAAACGTCCGCTCATCGCGGCGTTCAGCGCACCCGTGACGTTCGCGGTGGCGTCCGATTCGATTTTGCCGAGCGGATGCTGCGACCCCGTGAAAATCACAGGCTTGCCGAAACCGGTCAGCGCGTAAGACAGCGCGGCACTCGAATAGCTCATCGTATCGGTGCCGTGCAACACCACAAATGCATCGGCGTCATCGCGGTGCGCGCGCAGGTCGTCCGCCATCGTCTGCCAATTGTCGGGCGTCGCGTTCGACGAATCGATCAGCGGGTCCAGCTCGGTGAACGAGAACAAGCTCGGGGCCAGATGCGCGTCCTCAATCAGCCGGCGCAGCCAGCCGCGCATATCGGCGCCCGGAACCAGACCGTTCGGTGACTCGACCATACCGATGGTGCCGCCGGTATACGTGATGTGAATGCGCATATGCCCACCCTCTTACGATAAGGACCTTCTTTAGTGAGGGACCGATTGTGATCTTCTGCGATTGTACGTTCTCCTGCGCCGGCACATGGGCCGGGCTGCGCGTTGCGAGGCAAGTAAGGGAATCGCAAGAAAGTGCCGTATGCCCCCTGTTGGAAATGCAGGGAATATATTAGGCTGGAACATATGAGCGAAACCAACGAACTTCGTATTGCTGTAATCGGCGCCGGCCCCGCAGGCGTCTACTCTTCCGATATTTTCCTGCGCCAGCTGGGCAAGCTCGGCGAAGAGCTGGGACTGGGCACCAAGGCCCGCATCGACCTGTTCGAAAAGCTGCCGGTGCCGTTCGGCCTGGTGCGCTACGGCGTGGCCCCCGACCACCCTTCCATCAAATTCATCGCATCCGCTCTCGAGAAGACGCTCGACAACCCAGACATCCACCTGTACTGCGACGTGGAATTCGGCAAGGACGTGACGCTTGACGAGCTGCTGGAACGTTACGACGCGGTGCTGTTCGCTACTGGCGCGGTGGAGGACAAGCCGCTCGGCCTGCCGGGATCGGATCTGGACGGCGTGTACGGCGCCGCGAAATTCGTGGAATGGTATGACGGCTATCCGACCGGCGCCCGCGAATGGCCGCTCGATGCCGAAGAGGTCGCCGTGATCGGCGGCGGCAACGTGGCCATGGACGTGGCGCGCGAGCTCATGCGCAACGCCGACGATCTCAAGGCCAAAACCGACATTCCGGACAACGTGTACGAGGGCATCAAGGCCAACAAGGCCAAGACCCTGCACCTGTTCATCCGCCGTGGCGTGGCCCAGGCCAAGTTCTCCGTGCAGGAGCTGCGCGAGATGGAGAAGCTGCCGGGCGTGCAGCTGATCATCAACGAGGACGACTTCGATCTGGACGACGACACCATCGAGGAGGCCGGCAAGGACAAGCTGACCCGTCAGATGGTCGAGGAGCTGTTCGCCATCCGCGAGATGGCCGAAGATATGGAAGACGACGGCGACACCGATTTCGAAGGCAATCCGGCGGATCGCAAGTACTACATCCACTTCAATTCCGCTCCGGTCGAAGTGCTGGGCGCGGACGGCAAGGTCAAGGCGATTCGCGTGGAGAAGACGACGACTTCCGCGGACGGCAAGATGACTCGCACCGGCGAATTCGAAGAGTACCCGGTGCAGGCCGTGTACCATGCGATCGGCTACAAGCCGGCCACCGCGCCGGGCATCGCGTACGACGAGCGTCGCGCGCACCTGGCCAACGCGAACGGCGACGGCCGCATCACCACGGAGGCCTCCGGTGAGGGCGCGCAGGTGCGTGAGCGTCTGTACGCCACCGGTTGGGCCAAGCGTGGTCCGGTCGGCCTGATCGGCTCCACCAAGTCCGACGCGCTGCTCATCGTCACCAACATGCTGGAGGACCTGTCCAAGGCCGCCGAAGGCGGTCGCGTGGCCGCTGACCGCGATCCGGAATCCATCGACCGTCTGCTGGCCTCCCGTGGAGTCAAGCCGATCGACTTCGCCGGTTGGAAGAAGGTCGATGCGTTCGAACGTGCCGAAGGCGCGAAGGAAGGCCGCGAGCACAAGAAGGTCATCGACCCGGAGCAGATGCGCGCGCTGGCGCATGCCTGAATCGGGCCGGCTGGAATTAGGGTGGGAGTGCTGACTTCCTGACACCCTAACTCCAAGCCTTTTAACGCAATCTAGTAACGCCCTGCACGTCCGATTCCTCTGAATCGGACGTGCAGGGCGTTAGTTTTTGCCGCTTTAGTGGTCGATTTTCGGCGGACTGGTCGCGTAGCGTGCGTTTTCGATCGCGCAACCGCCCGTTTCTCCAGAATCGGATATACGCGGTCGTTTTGACCTATTACCCCCGAAGTTCGGGTCCATGCGCTAGGCTGACCCCAGTGAAACGCGGTGCGCAATATCATCGCAAACGGATGTGGGCATTGAAATCTAAGGTTGTGAAGTCGGCATGAACTTTGGAAAACACGTCAAGCGCAAGGCACTGTACTGCTGTTCCGTGTCCGTCGTGGGCCTGTTGATCGCCTGCCTGATCGGCTTCGCCATGGGCGTGGGTCTTGTCGATGTGCATCTCGAAGAGGAAGCCCACGCAGCGGCGTCCTCGGGAACGTCTTCGGAAACGTCCTCCACGTCGGGCGCGCTTAAGCAAAACAGCGCGCCGCAATCGCAGACACAAGCCGTCTCGTCGCCGACGCAGGTCGCGCTGGACGGCATTTCCGCAGTCGAGGGCAGCGCCACGATCACAACGCAGGGCTTCACGCTAAGCGCCGATTCGCAGGCCGCCGTGCAGTCTCAAATCGCCACTTTCGAAGCCGACGGATATACCGCATCATTCGTGCTCGCCGACATCACGACCGGCCGCACGATCGCATACAACGCCGATGCACAGATCTATTCGGCCTCGTCGGCGGAGGCGCCATACCTGATATCGCTGTTCTCAACGGGCACCGTCGACCTGAACAGCGTGGCCCAATCCGCTGACGCGCAGTCCGCCACCGTCCACCAAAAGGTCGACGCCGTCCTGCGCAATTCCGACAACGCGTCTTACGACTGGCTGTACAAAACGTATGGCCTCGACTGCTTCAACACGTGGGCCGAACAGGCAGGCGCGGCTTCCAGAATGGGTGATCGCGGCGGGTACCTGTTCACCTCCGCGCGCGACATGGCCAAACTGTGGACCGCCGGATACGGTTTCCTGTTCGCCGGGCAAACGGCGGGGGTGCAGAACATCACGCCCGAATCGCTGCAATGGCTGTCCGGAGACATGACGAATTCGCTGAACTCCTGCATCCACGCGGCCCTTGGCGATGCGGACACCGTGTACACGAAGGCCGGATGGATCAACGGCGAAGGCGGTTTGTACGCGCTGAACGATGCCGGACTGGTGATGTCGCAGTCGGGCACGTACGTGCTGGCGGTGCTGACGAACGCGTGCGGCCGCAACGATTTGCTGACCAGCCTGATCGGCACGCTTGACGCAGTGCATTCAGGGGATATGCGGGGGTAATACGTTTCAAGTTGGGGTGACTCTCGCCGTGCCGCAGATAGGTCTATGGCCGATGCTGTAGCGTCGTTGCGTGGCATGTTTCTAGATGTTGCAAATCCACCCTTCAGCTTGTATACAGCAAAATCCCAGCCTGAATTCCTAGGCTGGTGGCCATGAACGGCAAATTGCAGGTGCACGGCCATTGCAATGGCTTGAAAACAACGCTTTTGTTCGCGTTGATGTGGGGCGTCATCATGCTCATCTGGTGGGCGACCGGCGCCAGTCAAAGCACGCTCGGCTACTACATTCTCATCGGCCTGGGCTCCACGTTCGTCTCCTACTGGTTTTCCGACAAACTGGCGATTGCCAGCATGCACGCTCGACAGGTGAGCGAGCAGGAAGCCCCCGTACTATACAAGATCGTCCGCGAGCTATCGGCGAAGGCAGGTAAGCCGATGCCGCGCATCTACATCGCCCCCACCATGAGCCCCAACGCGTTCGCGACGGGGCGCAACGAACGACACGCGGCGGTCTGCTGCACGCAAGGCATCCTACAGACGCTTAACGAACGTGAGATTCGCGGCGTGCTCGGACACGAACTCATGCACGTCTACAACCACGACATTCTGACGTCCGCAATCGCCTCCGCCATGGCCACCGTCATCTCGTACCTCGGCTACTCGCTCATGTATTTCGGCGGCGGCCGTTCGCGTGACGACCGCGACGATTCGGCGTCCGGCGGCTTGGGATTGCTGGGTGTGCTGCTGAGCGCGATTCTGGCGCCGATCGCAGCGTCGCTGATACAGATGGCAATCTCCCGCACACGCGAATACGACGCCGACGAAGACGGTTCCAAGTTGACGGAGGATCCGGAAGCGCTCGCTTCCGCGTTGAGCAAGATTTCCGGCGGCGCGGCCGCGATGCCGATGGAGAAGACCGCCGGCACGCAGTCGGTGGCTGCGATGATGATCGCCAGTCCGTTCTCCGCGGAGGGCTTCTCCAAGCTGTTTTCTACGCACCCGCCGACCTCGGATCGCATTGCGCGGCTGATGCAGATGGGTCAGGAGATGCGGCAGCAGGGCGCGCAGTCCGGATATTTGGCCGGTGGCTATGCCACGAGCGGCGTTGCGGCGGCGGATATTCGGCAAGGCGGACGTTCTGCGATGGATGGTGCCGGTGGGCCGCAATTTGGAACGCAGTATGGATCCGCGCATGATTCGGGCGGCTCGGCTGGCAGATATTCTCGCGACTATTCGCAGCGGCCGCGTGGTTGAGTCTCCGTGATATTGCGGAAAATTGGTATCGCATGTCGGTCTGTGTCCGCATACGCATCCGTTGCGTGCTAGACTAATGGCTCGTGCCCAAAAGGCACAACCTTGCGGATGTAGTTCATCGGTAGAACGAAAGCTTCCCAAGCTTTAAAGGCGGGTTCGACTCCCGTCATCCGCTCCATTCGAAACCCTTGGAATCGTTGGAATTTCAAGGGTTTTTCTATTGTCGTAAAAGACCCGTGAAGCCAACTTCGCGTCGCGCAACTGTCGGTTGCGTCGCAAAATTTGGTTGCGAATCGCAATGCAACCGCAAGATGGTGGCGTGGAACGCGACGTTTGTGACAAGCTGCTGATGCTTTGCGACATGTTCGGTGTGACGTTGGATGATTTGGTCATGGGCGACGTGTGCGCGTCGGCGGGCCGTGGAGGTGCGGGACGCGTGGGCTGTGTGGATGCGGGGCGCATGGACTTGGCTGCCGATACGGCTGGTGTGGCAGCGTCGGATGGGGTGGTTGACTCTGCTGTTGGTGCGGTTCCGGGGGTAATCGGGTTCGCGGCATCGCAGGTTGCAGGAGTGTCCGATTCTGCAGAATCGGACACTCGTGGAGGGCGATGGGTAGGCTGGAGCCCGTGAACACGAACCAGAAGTCCCCCTCCGATTCCGGCGCAAACCACCCCACCGGCAACTCCTGCAATCCGCTACTCGGCCATGCCACATCACACGCGGCGACACTCATCGGCCTGTTCGCAATCGTCCTGTGGGGCTTCATGGCCGGCCTCGTGCGACTGGTCTCCGAATCGTTCGGCGCCACGCTCGGTTCGGCGCTCATCTACACCGTCGGTGGTGTCATGCTGTTCATTGTGCGCCGTCCGAAACCAATCCGCGAAGCGCCATGCAAGTACCTCATCGCAGGCGGACTCATGTTCATCGCATACGAGGCGTCAATCTCGCTGTCGATCGGCCTGGCCACAACGAACGCGCAATCCGTGGAAGTCAGCCTTGTCAACTACTTGTGGCCGACGCTGCTGGTGCTGATGACCGCAGCGGTATCGCACAAACGTGGTGCGGTCGCCAAAGCGATTCCTGGCGCGGTGATCGCAACCATCGGTGTGGCGATGGCGGTTGGCGGAGAAAGCCTTGATATGCAGGAAGCGGTCCACAATATCGCCAGTAACCCCCTACCGTATGTGCTCGCGTTTGTTGGCGCCTTTATTTGGGCGATTTATGCGACTTTTACGCCGTCGTTGTCCGGCGGTTACGACGGCACGACGATTTTCTTCTGCTGTGTGGCCGTTGTACTGTGGACCATCCATTTCGTTTCGGGAGACGGTTTGCCGGACACGGCGCCCGGCATCGGTGGATATGCTGCGCTGATTGCGTGCGCCGCTTCGATTTCGGGCGGCTACGCGTGCTGGGGATACGGCATGTTGCACGGCAGTATGGAAACGCTTGCGATTGGTTCGTACGCGACTCCGCTGTTTTCCACGGCTTCTAGCACGCTTCTGTTGGGCGTGGCGCTGGGCATGCCGTTCTGGATCGGTGTTGTGCTGGTGGTTGCCGGTTCTCTGATCAACGTGTGGTTTGCACGGTGCCCCTGAGTGTCCGTTTCTCCCGAATCGGACAACCTGGGGTGACCGGATGACGCGTGGGTGGCTGATTCGGGGGGGGCGGACACTTGTTGGTGCGTGAGGAGGCGACATGTGGGGTAGTGGCGGCGCAGAGGAGCGCCGGGATGGCGCAGCGGTACGTAAGGGAAGTGACTGGGCAGGACAATGCCTTACGCCTCCACGCTAGCTTAGGTTTTTGCCGGCTGGTCGATGGTGACGAATTCGTGGCTTTGGGTTTTCAGGTCGTCGATGATGGCGGGCAGCGCGTTCACGTGTACCAGCCGAAACCGATCTAAACCGGCTCAAACCAGCCCGTTCAAATCCGCCTCGTCACATCACCTTGGTGGACTCCAGATTGCGGCTCACCCAGTTGTTCAACCGGATCACCGGCTTGCGCAACATCAATCCCAGCAGCAGCGAAGGAATCAGGAACAAGGCGAGATACACCATGTCAAGCAGGTACTCATTGCCGTATGATCCGGCCATCGCGGCGTGCATGGCATCGATGGCGTGCGGGAATGGTAGGAACGGGTAGAGCATTTGGAAGAACTTCGGCAGCGTCTCGATAGGGAACGTACCGCCCGAACCGGCGACCTGCATCACCAGCAGCACCACGGCCACGGCCTTGCCGATATCGCCGAACGACACGGTCAGCGTATACACGATATTCGAGAACACGAGCGCGGCAAGCCACCCCACGGCAAGGAACTGCAGCGCATGATTCGCCTGCACGCCAAGGAAATACATGTCACCCAGGCAAACCAGTGTGCCCTGCAACAACGCGAGCAGCGCGAAGATCGCGTACCGTCCGAAATACTCGTGGTCGAGACGCAGTCCCCAACGTGAGGCGTTCCCCGGGCCGGACGGGCCGGCGATGCGCGGCAGCGTGTCGCCCAAGCCCAGCACATGCGCCTTCTCGCGGTCCGAAATTGTCACTTTCAGCATGGCGCACAGGATGATCGCACCCACCCAGATTGACAGGATCGTATAGAACGGCGCCATGGCCGAACCGTAGTTCGCAATCGGGTACACCGAGACGCGATGCAGTGCGACGGGCGCGGAAATCAGTGTGGACAGTGTGGACGCGTTGGCGGTGGCCAGTGCACGTAGTTCGTCCGATTCACCCGAATCGGACGAACTGGCGTCGTTGCCACCATTGCCACCATCGCTGTTGCCGTCACCGGCGTTCCCGCCCGTCTCCAGCTTCGCGATCAGCTCCTTCACCGTCGCTGCCGACGAGTCGAGTTTCTTTGCAATCGCGCCGAGCGCGGAACGGATGGATGTCACATTCGTCCCCACATCGCCCGTCACATCATCCAGATCGTCGGCGGTGCCGCTCAGCTGGGTGATCATGCTGTCGGTTTGGGAGATCAGCGTGCTGACTGTGGAGGCGAGCGCGTCGATTTTCGGCTTGACGTTCGTGGCGTAATCGTCGCGCACATTGCTGATCGACTGCTTCGCGGAGGTGATGCGGTTCAGGATCTCCTTGCGGGAGCGTTCCGCGGCTGCGGTATCCTGCGTGACCTGCGTGGAAGCGTCTTTCAGCTGCTGCGCGAGCTTCTGCGAATCGCCTTTGGCGGCTTCCAGCAGCGTGATCTCCCGGTCGATGGCTTCCAGCAGCGCCTGTTTCGCGGAATCACTGTCCGGTAGTTGTTCCACCGATTCGCGCATGTGGTTGAGGCTTGTGATGTACGTGTCGTACAGCGATTCGCCGCTGGAGATTTGTTCGCTCAACGTTGCCAACTGGCTGGCTGCGGTGTCTGAGCCCTTGCCGATCGCGTCGAACGCCTTGTTCACCTTGGCAGCTACTTGGTCGAACGCGCCTGACACCTGGTCGAGCGCGGTGTTCACCGAGGAGGTGACGTTCGCACCTGCAGAAGTGAGTGACGTGGCACCTGATTTGCCTTGCTTCAACGCGTTCTGGGCCTGTTTGCCCGCCTTGGTCGCCGAGGCGAGCAGTTTGCCCGTGGAATCCACGATGTCGTTCGCCGAGCCGAGCAGCTGCGAATACGACGTCACCTGCTGCGATGCGCCGCTCAGCGTATCTGCCGTGGTGGTGAGATTGCCGTTGAGGTTGCGCATGTATTCGGCCATTTGCGGGCTTTGCGAATAGTGTAGGATGCTTGAGGCCAGGTCGAGTCCGACTTGCGCAATCGTTTTGGCGAAGGTTTTGTCGATCGTGTTGACCACGGTTGTCGCGCCCTGATCGGTGATATGCGGGGCGATCGGGTTGATTTTCTCGTTTAGATAGTACTTGAGCTGCGCGTGTTTGATGTCGGGGGAGAACAGCGTCATCATGTCGGCGCTGAAACCTTTCGGAATTACGATCGCCGCATAGTATTCGCCGGATTTCACCCCGTCGATTGCCTTGTCGCTTTTCACGAACTGCCAGTCCAGCTGGTCGTTGGCGTGCAGTGTGCTGATGATGGTTTCGCCCACGTTGACGCGCACCGGTATGAGATCCGACTTGTAACCCTTGTCGTTATTGGCCACGGCGACCTTCAATGCCTTGGTGTTGCCGTAGGGGTCCCAGCTGGCCGCGATGTTGAACCAGGCGTACAGCGCCGGCACCACCACCAGGCCCATCGAGACGATCACGGCGATCACGTTGCGGGTGGCATGGCACATGTCCCGCTTGAAGATGCCCCAGATCATTTTCACTGTTCGTTCCCCTCCTCACGCAGACTCCTGCCAGCATTTCCGTCCGTGTTTCCAGCCGCATACTCAGCCGCATGTTCAGTCGCATGTCCGGCCAAACCACCATGCGCAACCTCATACAGCCTCGTACGTACGGCATGCATCGGCTTGTAATGCATGCCCGGCCGGAACAGCAGGTTCTCGTGCAGGATCGCGCTGCGGAACTCTTCCGCACTCATCGCTTCCTCGCCCAGATAATTCGCATACCGTTCGCGCAGATACTCCACCACGATGAGATACGTGTCGATGGCGATGATCGAAATGATCCAACCGAGCAGCATGGCGAGCTTCATGCGCGTGATGAATAGCAATAGCAGGAACACGAACGGCAGTACCGCCAGCGCGAGGAATCCCCAACGCACCAGGCGCGGGTACAGGCGGAAGAAATGAATCGCCCGTCTGCGGGCGAGTTCGGGGAACTCCTCGGCGATCTGCTGCGCGGTCTCGGTGAGCCGCAACGGTTCCACCGTGCCTTCGTTATGTTCGGTGATCATCAGATCAGTGTCCGCCAGACGGTTGTCGAACAGGCGGTTGAGGTTCAACGCCAGCTTGCGGACCACCAAGCCGATGAACAGCGCCACAGGCAGATACCAGAACAGCGAGAGCATGTCGATCCAATAATGGTTGGCATACATGCCGCCGATCGGCCCGCGCATCGCGTTGATGCCGTAGGTGAACGGTAGGAACGGTTTCAGACGGCGGAAGAATTCCGGCATCATCTCGATGGGGTAGAGGCCTGCCGCGCCCGGAATCTGGATGATCACCAGAATCACGGCGACGGCCTTGCCGATATGCCGGAACGCCACGGCGAGCGCGTAAATGATGTTCACGTAGACGAACGAGGCGAAAATGCCGGCGAGGATGAACAGGAACGGATGCTCGCATTGGATGCCCAGCGCGAGATCGCCGATCGTGGCGATGATCGCCTGCAGGAATCCGACCGTGACGAACAGCAGCCAACGGCCCATATAGCCTTGGCGTGGCGTGTACATGCGGATCTTCTCATCGCGGTCCACTTCAAGCTTGTAGATCGCGACGAGCACGAATCCACCGACCCACAGCGCAAGATTCGTGTAGAACGGCGTGACCGCGGAACCATAGTTTTTGACCGGGTAGAGGACCTGTTCGTCCAAATGCACCGGCTCGCCCACGAACGAGCCGACCTCGCTCGCGTCAAGTCCGAGCGCTTGGGAAAGCTGCTGGAACATCGCCGAACTGCTCAACGCGGCCACATCGGTGCGCGTGGTGTTGAGCTGTTTGGCGAGATTGGCGAGCTGTGTCTGCGTGCCAGCAATGGTGGTGTTCGTTTGGGTCACGGTGCGCGACAACTGGTCGAGCAGCCCGTTGCCCTGTTCCAGCGTGCTTTGCAGCGTGGTAAGCGTGCCGGACAGCGACCCATTGGCCAGGCTGAGTGTATCGAGCCCGGTGTTGAGATTCGGCATGACCGTGCCGGTGATGGTCGTGCGTGCGCTCGCCATCGACGCCGTGCCGTTCTTCGCCAGCGTGGTGACATCGTCGTTGAACCCGTTCGCGGTGTTCTTCCCCGCGTTGATCGCAGCCGTGGTGTCCTGATCGAAGGCGTCGATGCGCTGCTGCTGGAACGTCAGCTGTTTGCGGGCTTCGGCGAGCTGCGCGGAAAGATCCTTATACGTTTGGCTGTTCGGATCCAGCTGGCTGGCCTGCAACGCCTTCTCCACGTCGTCGAGCACATTGCCGGTGGTGGTGTTGACGTGATGCATGGTGCTGGACACTTGGTCGAGCGCGTCCTGCGTGGTGTTCAGTCCGCTGAGCACGGTGCCGGTGGCATTGCTCACGTTGACCTGCAGGCCGGACAGTTGCGTGCTGCCGTTGTCGAGCGCTCCGACCAGCGTGTTCGAGAATCGTTCGGTTTGTGTGCGCGTCTCGCTCAGCAAGTCGGACGCCTTGCCGACGGTGTCAAGCGAGTTGGTGATTTCCGAGGCGAGCGCGATGTTGGACTGTTTGGCCGAATCGATGGTGGTGAGGGCCTTGTCGAGCGTGGAACGGGTGTCGCGCAGCTGCTGTTGGACGGTTTCGAGCTGGTTGATGGTGTCGGTCAGATCGTTGACGACGTCGCTTTGCGCGCTTTTCACGCTGCCGGTGGTTTCTCCCGCTGCCTCCTTCACTTCCTTTGCCACGGCGTCGGCCACGCTGGAAACGAAAGTGGTGTTGATCTGCTCGTCGATCGTGGTCGCGCCCGTATCGGTGATTTTCGGCGCGATCGCGTTCAGCTTTTCGTTGATGTAGTACGTGATCGACGGTCGGTCGCCTTTACCGGTGACGGTGCCGATTAGTCTGGAGCTGAAGTCTTCCGGCAGTACGATCGCCGCATAGTATTTGCCGGATTCCACGCCTTCGATGGCTTGCTGCTTGGGAACGAAACGCCAGCCGAGCTGATGGTTCTTCTTAAGCTGGTTGACGGTCTGCTGGCCAGCGTCGAGATGGCCGACCAGCGTGGAGGTTGTGCCCTTGTCCTCGTTCGCCACAGCGACTTGGATGTTGCCCGTGTTCGCGTACGGGTCCCAGTTGGCGAGGATATTGCACCATGCGTACAGTGATGGGATGATGGCCACACCCAGCGTGACGACGAGCGCCACGGGGTTCTTCAGAATGCGTTTCACGTCTCGAAGGAAGATGGCGAAAACCTGGTGCATCAAGCCTCCTCGCGGGTATTGGTCGCAACATCTACGTGCGGCGGCATGCCCGTGCGGGAACACCCGGTTGGGCTCTTCGTCGCGCGATCCGGTGGACATTCTATGACTTCCGATGGAACGATCGCAATGGTTTCGCCATGTTTATTGGTCGGTCCCGCAAGTGTCGGGATATGAGACGAAAACGCTCGGCATATGGCTCTAGTGGGGCGGGCGACCTGGATATGGAGCGGACGGTCGGGAAAACGGAAAGGAAAGATGGCGAATGTTGTCACATGACAAGTGGGATAGGGTTGGGCGATAATGGAGGCATGACTATTGCAACGCCGGAACGTTATGCGCAAATGCTGGACGCCGCACGCCGCGGCGGTTACGCCTATCCCGCGATCAATGTGACCAGCACGCAGACCCTGAACGCCGCACTCCAGGGTTTCGCCGAGGCGGAATCCGATGGCATCATCCAAGTCTCCGTAGGCGGCGCCGCCTACTTCTCCGGGCAACGCGTCAACGACCGCGTCACCGGCTCGCTTGCCTTCGCAGCCTTCGCGCACGAAGTCGCGGCGAAATACCCCAACATCACCATCGCCCTGCACACCGACCACTGCGCCAAACAGTATTTGGACGAATGGGTGCGCCTCTTGCTCGACCATGAAGTCGAACAGGTGAAGCACGGTCAGGAACCGACCTTCCAGTCACACATGTGGGACGGTTCCACAGTGCCGCTGGATGAAAACCTCGATATCGCAGAAGAACTGCTCGACAAATCCCAAGCCGCGCACACCGTGCTGGAAATCGAAATCGGCGCGGTCGGTGGCGAAGAAGACGGGCACAGCGCCGAAATCAATGACAAACTGTATTCCACGCCCGCGCAAGGCATCACCGTCGCGCAACGACTCGGCCTCGGCGAGCGCGGACGCTACATGGCCGCCTTCACCTTCGGCAACGTGCACGGCGCATACAAACCGGGCGTGGTGAAACTGCGCCCCGAACTGCTCGACGAAATCCAGACCACGGTCGCGCTCGCGATCAAGGCCGGCGAAATGCCCGACCCCGCGCACTCGCTGGATGTCGCTCCCGGTAAGCCGTTCGCCCTGGTGTTCCACGGCGGTTCCGGCTCCGCGCCGGAGGAGATCGCGCAGGCCGTGAGCTACGGCGTGGTGAAGATGAACATCGACACCGATACGCAGTACGCATTCAGCCGTGCGGTGGCCGGTCACATGTTCTCCAACTATGATTCGGTGCTCAAAATCGACGGTGAGGTGGGCAACAAGAAGCTGTACGATCCGCGATCCTGGGGTCGTGAAGCTGAATCCGCGATGGCCGCGCGTGTGGTCGAAGCATGCAAGCAGCTCGGCAGTGCCGGGCGCGCGCTGAACTAGCCAACGGTCTTTCGAACTGTTTTCGGGCGTTTTCTGGTCTGTTTTTCGGACCGGTTGCAATCCGATTACGGTCGGTCCGGAGCCGTGAGCATCCCTCAGACCCGGTAGAGGGTGAAGAGTAACCTTTGTAAGGCTTTAGGCGCAAGGCTTAAGGCAGAATCGCGTACGCACGGAGGTGCAACAACATGCCTGGAATTGTTTTGATCGGTGCCCAGTGGGGAGACGAGGGCAAAGGCAAGGCAACGGATCTGATCGGCACGAAGGTCGACTACGTCGCCCGTTTCAACGGCGGCAATAACGCTGGCCATACTGTGGTGGTCGGCGACGAATCGTATGCGCTGCATCTGCTGCCGTCCGGCATCATCAGCCCCAACACCACCCCTGTCATCGGCAACGGCGTCGTCGTCGATCCGGAAGTGCTGTTCCAGGAGATCGACGGCCTTGAAAGCCGTGGCGTGGACTGCTCCCGACTGCTGGTGAGCGAAAGCGCGCACATCATCGCCCCGTACCACCGCGTGCTCGACAAGGTGACCGAACGCTTCCTCGGCAAGCACAAGATCGGCACCACCGGCCGTGGCATCGGCCCGGCATACGCCGACAAGATCAACCGCGTGGGCATCCGCGTGCACGACCTGTTCAACGCGGAGCATCTGCATGACAAGGTCGAGGCCAGCCTGCATCAGAAGAACCAGATGCTCGTCAAGCTGTACAACCGTCGCCCGATCGACGTGGACGAGACCACCGACGAGCTGCTCAAGCTCGGCGAACGCCTGAAGCCGTACGTGGCCAACACCTCCCTGGTGCTCAACAAGGCGCTCGACGAGGGCAAGACCGTGCTGTTCGAAGGCGGCCAGGCCACCATGCTCGACGTGGACCACGGCACCTACCCGTTCGTGACTTCCTCCAACCCGACCGCCGGCGGCGCCTGCACCGGCACCGGCGTTGGCCCGACCAAGATCACCCGCGTGATCGGCGTCTCCAAGGCGTATGTGACCCGCGTGGGCGAAGGCCCGTTCCCGACCGAACTGTTTGGCGAGGACGGCGAATGGCTGCGCGCCCAAGGCCACGAGTACGGCGTGACCACCGGTCGCCCGCGTCGCTGCGGTTGGTTCGATGCGGTCGTCAACCGTTACGCGGCCCAGGTCAACGGCCTGACCGACATCGTGCTCACCAAGCTCGACGTGCTCACCGGCCTCAAGGAAATCCCGCTGTGCGTGGCGTACGACGTCAACGGCGAGCGTCGCGACGATATGCCGACCGACCAGGCCGAGTTCGCCGCCGCGAAGCCGATTTATGAGTCCATGCCGGGTTGGGACGAGGACATTTCCCAGGTCCATGACTTCAACGATCTGCCGAAGACCTGCCAGGATTACGTCAAGCGTCTTGAGGAACTGTCCGGCTGTCGCATTTCCGTGATCGGCACCGGCCCGCAGCGCGACCACATCATCCAGATCAACTCGCTGATCGACTGAAGCTGATTCGGCTGATTCGTCGATATGAACGTCGGTAACGAACGTCAATGACAAGTGCCGGTGGGCCTGTGCCTGCCGGCACTTTGCGTATGGTGTGTGCGATGGTGTGCGCGTATGACGCACACCGCATACACACCGACGGGGTGCGCGGCGGAGGAACGGAAAAGGGGAGTGCGATGACTGCAATGCCGCCTAACGACAGGTTCGACAGGTTTGACAGGTTCAGCAAACTGGTCCCGCGATTCGACCACCTGAAATGGAAGATGGCCGCTGCCGGCATTCTCGTCGGCCTGATTTCCGGCTTCCTCGTCGTCCTCTACCGTCTCGGCATCGAATACGGCACCGACACCGCGCGCTGGATCTACGCGCGCATCCGCGAAACCCCGTGGCTGGTCGCACCGTGGGCGGTCGCCGCAATCGCAGCCGCGCTCGCCATCGCATGGATGGTCAAAAAAGAGCCGATGGCCGGCGGCAGCGGCATTCCGCAAACCAACGGCGTGGTGATCTGCGGCCTGAAAATGCGATGGCAGACGATTCTGCCGGTTCGCTTCATCGGAGGCCTGCTCGGATCGCTCTTCGGCCTCTCGCTCGGCCGCGAAGGACCGTCCATCCAAATCGGCGCATCGGGCGCGCAGTTCCTATCGCACCGGCTGCGCGGCAAGAAACGTGAGGACATGCAGGAGCATTATCTGGTCACCGCCGGTGCCGCGGCCGGCCTGTCCGCCGCGTTCAGCGCACCGCTGTCCGGCATGATGTTCGCTTTGGAAGGGGCGCATCGCAGTTTTTCGCCCGCGATTCTGATGGGCGCCACCGCCGCGTCCCTGACCGCCGATTTCGTATCGAAATACTGTTTCGGCCTGCGTCCGGTGCTTGACTTCGGCACCATCGGCCAACTGCCGCTCGGCGAATACGGGTGGCTGATTCCGCTGGGATTGGTGGCCGGTTTGGTTGGTTCGCTGATGAACCGTTCGCTGCTCGGCTTCCAAACGCTGTACGGCAAGCTTCCCGCATGGAGCCGCCCTTTGATCGCGATCGCGCTCGCGCTGCCAATCGGCATTTGGCTGCCTGACGTGCTCGGCGGCGGCTCGAACCTGATCGCCATGGCCGAGCATGCGCGCGTCGGCTTGGGCATGCTGTGCGTGCTGTTCGTGGCGAAAGTGCTGTTCACCTCCACCAGCTTCGGTTCAGGCGCTCCCGGCGGCATTTTCATGCCGATTCTCGCGGTTGGCTCACTCGCCGGCGGTATCTGCGGCGAGACGTTGCGCCAGTTCGGCAACCTGCCGTCCGATTCCGTGGCGATTTTCGCGGTATGCGTGATGACGGGCACGCTGGCCGCGTCCGTGAAAACACCGATCACGTCGATTCTGCTGGCCGTGGAAATGTCCGGCACGTTGACGCACATGCTGCCGGTCGCCGCCGTCGCGTTCATCGCACTGCTCGTCTCCGACCTGCTGCGTACGAAACCGATCTACGGCGAGCTGCTGGAACGGTACATGCGCGCGCAAGGAGGCACGACGGCAATCGCCAATCGCATCGACAACGGCATCATGGAACTGCCTGTGGAAATGGGCGCGACCGCGGACGGCAAGCTGATGCGTGACGTGCGCTGGCCGTACGGCTGTCTGGTGATTGGCCTGCATCGCGGCGAACGGCAGATCGTGCCGCATGGCGATACGCGGCTGCGCGCCGGCGACTATCTGGTCGTGTTGTTCAGCGGCGAGGACGAAAGCGACGCACGGCATGCGATGCGGCGGTTGTGCGACGTGTCCGTCTGACGCGGCCTTACCGTCTTCCATAACCATTCGTAGACGTCTAGGGCCACCCGAAGTTATCCACAGTTATCCATCGAATCGGACATGTTCGATGTTTGGTTGCAACGCACGTGTAGACTCGTACAAGGTTAGGAAGACGGCACCTGCGGCCAGCTCGTTGCCGTATGGCTGGGGCGGAACGACGCTGTCCGCGGAAAGCCAAGTACAAGGGGAATGTGATGGAATCGCAAGAACAACGGGCGGCAGACTCGCCAAACGCGGGTGATGAGCCGAATCCCGCCACACAGTCGATCGACGTCGCCGAAGTGGCGCGCGCGGATGTGCGCCCGTCCGGTGCCGCCGCATCCAAGCATCCGCCGCAGATTCCGCTCGCGCCGATGAAACGCATGCAGGCGCGATTCAACCCTCTTGCCGATGGTCTGATGTATCTCGTGGTGTTCGTCGGCGGCTTCGTCGGCGTCGGGTTCCGTCGTGCCACGGACCTGCTGCTGCCGTCGGTGAACGGTTCGCCGTTCGTGGTGGGCACGTTCGTGTCGAATATGCTCGCCTGCTTCCTGTTTGCGATGCTGACCGAATACATGGCGACCGCGTCGTGGCTGCGCCGCAGGGTGCGGCAGGTCGTCAGCCGTGGCGTCGGGCTTGGTTTGCTTGGCGGACTGTCGACGATGTCCGGCGTGATGTTGGAAACCATGGAAGGCATGCGCGAGCAGCGTTTCGGCAGCGCGCTCGGCTATCTTGCGGGAAGTTTCGCTGGCGGTCTGATCGCGGCCGCGGTTGGCGTGGCGCTGATGCAGGCGTTGCTGGCGCGCGGCACACGCAAGCGGGTCCGTAACGCGATCGCCGATGCCTCCACGGCTTCCGTATCCTCAATGTCCGATTCGGGCGATTCGGACGCGTACGGCATCGTGCAGGACGTCCAGATGACCGACACTGCAGTATCGGCTACGCAGAGTGTTACGCAGACGGTCCCCATGGCCGATTCGGGCGAATCGGACGTGCCGGCCGCGCAAAATGTGCAGAACAACGTGCCGGACGCGCAGGGCGTGCGCCACGTGAAGGTGGCGGATGCGGCGCATTCGGCCGCGCAGGCCGCGTTGGAGGCCGCACAGGCGGCACAGCAGGCGGCCCAGGTCGCCCAGCAGGTCGCGCAGACCGGGCAGGTGCCGAAAATCGAATCGAAGCCGCAGTCATCGCAACCCGTCGCACCTCTGCCCAGCTTCGAACCCAAGCCGGTCACCGCGGAAATCCCGCTCGTCGCCGACCCGACCACAGGGGAGGTGCGCTGATGACCTGGATGATCTGCCTGTTCGGCGGCATCGGCGCCATGGCCCGTTATGTGCTTGACGTGTCGATCCAACGCAGCTGGAACCGTGACGGCAACCACAGCTTCCCCCTGGCCACGCTCGTCATCAACGGCGTCGCCTCCCTGTGCGCCGGCATCGCCATGATGTCGTACTATGCGCAGTCGGTTGATATGGGCACGGTAATGACGTTCGTTGTGGGGTTCCTCGGCGGATTCTCAACATTCTCGTCGGCGATCAACGAGGTGCTGTCGCTGATTCGCAAACGCCGTTTCGCCATGGCCCTGGGCTATGGCGTTGCCACGGTCGCGGTGCCGCTCGCCTGCGTGGCGCTCGGATTCGGCATCGCCATGCTGGGCGGCCACGCATAGCTGTCACCGGCTCAGCCGCGCGTAATTTTCACGTTACACGGGCGGTCATCGGGTAACGTTCAGGAAATCTGAGCGCAACCGCGCGAGCTGTTTCCTCTCCTACGTTGTGAAAGCAACAAGAGAGGAAAAACCTATGACAGCCGTAACGTATCTCACACGGCATCGTCGACCGGGAATCGTCATACTCTGTTCGATTGTCGCCGTTCTCTCGATGCTTTTCGTACTCCCTCCCGCCATCGCGTCCGCCGCCGATTCCGGCGCGCAGGCCGTCGATGAATGCAATCCGACCGCCAGCAACGGCTGCGTCAACGGCATCCTGCAGGACGCCGACAAGAAGCCGATCGCCGACGTCACCATCACGCTGTCCGGCAAGGCAACCGCGGAAACCAAAACCGCGGCGGACGGCAAATGGGCCTTCTCCGTTGCCGATGACGGCGATTACACCGTCACCATCGACGCGTCCGTTGCGAAAGAGCACGGCCTGAAGGCAAGCAGCGCGACGGTGACGATCAAGAAAGCCAGCTTCGACAAGCAGCGCGGCGTTGTCCGATTCGACCAGGCGGGCGATTCCGCCGGCAGCGGCACGTCCGGCACATCCGGATCGTCCGGCTCGGCAAACGGCACGAAAGGCGCGACCGGCACATCCGGATCGACGGCGGCCACGCAATCGCCAGTCAAAAAAGACGGCTCCAATGTCGGCAAACGCATCTGGCAGCAACTGTATTCCGGCATTATCTTCGGCCTGATGCTGGGCCTCATGTCCGTCGGCATGAACCTCGTCTACGGCACCACCGGCCTGCAGTCGTTCTCACACGGCGAACAGGTGACGCTCGGCGGCCTCATGGCATACGTCGGCACGCAGATGCTGCACATGCCGCTCATCGCCTCCGCCATCTTCGCCATCGTCATCGGCGCGCTGACCGGCTTCATCCAAAACGAAATCGTCTGGGGGCCGCTACGCAGACGCCACGTCGGCACCATGCAGCAGATGATCGTCACCATCGGCCTGTCCATGGCGTTGCAGTACACGTTCCAGTTCTTCTTCGGTGGCGACATCAAAGGCATCGTCAAATCGGTGCCGGACAGCTTCCAGCTCGGACCGATCACCACCGACATGCCGACGCTGGTCTCCGCGCTCATCGCCATCTGCGTGATCGTCGGCGTCACCCTGTTCCTTTACAAGACGCGACTCGGCCGCGCCACACGAGCCGTGTCCGACAACGCGGCGCTCGCCGCGGCATCCGGCATCAACGTGGATCAGGTGGTCCGCGTGGTCTGGATCCTCTCGTGCGCGATGGCAGCCCTGTCCGGCGTGCTGCTCGGCGTCTACCTGAACGGCATCTCCTGGAACACCGGCGCGACCCTGATCCTGCTGATGTTCGCCGCGGTGACGCTCGGCGGCCTCGGCACCGCCAACGGCGCGTTGATCGGCTCGCTGGTCATCGGCATCGTGGCGGACATGAGCTCGCTCGTCATCCCCAACGATATGCGTTACGCCAGCGCGCTGGCAATCCTCATCATCGTTCTGCTGGTGCGCCCGCAGGGCATCTTCGGCAAGCAGCAAAGGGTGGGCTGATCCATGGACATCATGACAATCATCTCCAACGCGGCGGGCGAGCTGATCGCCCCGACCACAGCGGCGTACGTACTCGCCGCCATCGGTTTGAACATTCACTTCGGCATGACGGGCCTGATGAACATGGGCCAGGCCGGTTTCATGCTCCTCGGCGCGTACGGATTCGCCATCACGCAGTCGATGGGCTGCAACCTGTTCGCCTCCGTATGCGCGGCGCTCGCGCTCGCGGTCATCTACGCGCTGCTGCTGGGCATTCCGACGCTGAAACTCGGACCCGACTATCTGGCCATGGTCACATTGGCCGCCGCGGAAATCATCCGCATCATCGGCAGATCGACGGCCATGACGAACTTCACCGGCGGTTCCGCGGGCATCTCACCGCAGGACTTCACCGAGAAATTCGAATCGCTTTCGCCGCTGCCGGACGGTTCGACCACGTTCCTGCTGTGGACGTACAGCAACAACATCGCCAACTCCTGGTGGCTGCGCATCGTGGCATGGGTTTTGGTGGTGATCGCGGCGCTGCTGTGCTGGCGCTGGTTCCACTCGCCGTGGGGCCGCATGCTCAAAGGCATCCGCGAGGACGAGAACGCGATCCGTTCGCTCGGCAAGCCGGTGACGCGATACAAGATGGAATCGCTGATTCTGGGCGGCCTGTTCGGCGCAATCGCCGGCATCATCTTCGTCCTGCCGCGTTCCGTACAGCCCGATTCGCTCGGCCGCACCGTCACCTTCTACGTGTGGACGATTCTGCTGCTGGGCGGCGCGGCCACGATTCTCGGCCCGGTGCTTGGCTCCTGCGTGCTGTGGGTGCTGCTCACCTTCGTCAAGGAGGTCATGCGCAACACCGTTCCCGAAACCCTCATCTCTTCCAACCAGATCGAAGCCCTCGGCTGGGTGATCGTCGGCGTCGCGCTGATGTGCCTGGTGATCTTCAGACCACAAGGTCTGTTGGGCGACCGAAAGGAGTTGGCTTTCCATGCCTGATACAACGAATTCTCCGACCACTGGCGTGCAGCCGGCCACGCAACCCGCAACCGGCGTGCAACCCGTATCCGGTGTGCAGCCCGGCGTACCATTCCAGGACCTCACCAAATGGGCCACCAAAGCTCCGGAAGGCGAGACCCTCATCTCCACCGCCTATCGCGACAAAGTCACCGACGATCTGAAATTCGTCGAAAACAAGCCGGGCGTGCACAAGCCCGACCCGATTCTCGTGGCCGACAACGTGACCCGCAAATTCGGCGGCATGACCGCCGTGGACGTGGGCCACTTCGAAATCGAACGGCACGGCATCACCGCGCTGATCGGACCGAACGGCGCCGGCAAAACCACGTTCTTCAACCTGATGACCGGCTTCGATACGCCGAACACCGGCACCTGGCAGTTCGACGGCAAGGACATGGCCCACGTGCAGCCCGAAAAAGTGGCGCACATGGGCATGGTCCGCACCTTCCAGCTGACCAAGGTGATGAGCCGTCTGACCGTGCTCGACAACATGCTCCTCGGCGCCCCCGTGCAGCCGGGCGAAGGCATGTTCCGCGCGCTGTTCCCCGGCATGTGGAGGAAGCAGGAGCAGGCGAACATCGAAAAAGCCGAGGCGCTGCTGGAACGCTTCCTGCTGATCAAAAAGAAGGACGATTACGCCGGCGCGCTTTCCGGCGGCCAACGCAAGCTGCTGGAAATGGCACGAGCGCTGATGTCCGACCCGAAACTGGTCATGCTGGACGAGCCGATGGCCGGCGTGAACCCCGCGCTGAAACAGTCGCTGCTCGACCACATCATGGCGTTGCGCGAGGAAGGCACCACAGTGCTGTTCGTCGAACACGACATCAACATGGTGAGACACATCGCCGACTGGGTCACCGTGATGGCGGAAGGCAAGATCGTGGCCGAAGGCCAACCGAAGAGCGTGATGAACGATCCGGCCGTGATCGACGCATACCTGGGCGCCCACGCGAACGTGGACCTGGGCGACGATTCCGTGCTGGAAGACCTGAAGGAGGCCTGAAATGAGCGACATCGCAAGCGTGGCCGACGAGCCGCTGACCCGCGCGCAGATCCACATGGGCGAGCCCGAAGGCGAACCGTTGCTCGACGCGGTCGATTTGGTGGCCGGATACATTCCCGGCGTGAACATCCTGAACGGCGCATCCCTGACCCTGCATGAAGGCGAGATCGTCGGCATCATCGGCCCGAACGGCGCAGGCAAATCCACCCTGCTCAAATCATTGTTCGGCCTGGTGCACATCCACTCCGGCAAGCTGCTGCTGAAAGGCGAGGACATCACCAACCTGCGCGCCGACAAACTCGTCTCCCGTGGCGTCGGCTTCGTGCCGCAGACCGAAAACGTCTTCCCCAGCCTGACCATCGCGGAAAACCTGCACATGGGCGCGTTCCAAGCACCGAAACTATTCAACGAACGTTTCGATTATGTGTGCTCCATCTTCCCCAAACTCGGCCAGCGCAAGAACCAGCTCGCCGGCCAGCTTTCCGGCGGCGAACGTCAGATGGTGGCCATGGCCCGAGCCCTCATGATGAAACCATCCGTCCTCCTGCTCGACGAGCCCTCCGCAGGCCTGTCCCCAATGCTCCAGGACGAGACCTTCATCCGCGTGCGCCAAGTCAACAAAGCCGGCGTATCCGTGGTCATCGTCGAACAGAACGCCCGCCGCTGCCTGCAGATCTGCGACCGCGGCTACGTCCTCGACCAAGGCCGCAACGCCTACTCCGGCAAGGGCCGCGACCTGATGAACGATCCGAAAGTCGTCTCCCTCTACCTGGGCAACCTGGAAGAAGAGGTTCAAGAGGAAGGAAGGTAGGACCCAGGAAATCGCGGAACGGAGCGTATACCGCCTTTCCTTGCCGCTCGACGTACGTTCGTACGCCTTCGGGCTCGGACGGCGGTCTCCGCACGCGTTCCGCGATTTCCCCCTATGATTCAAAATTCTCAATTCCGATTACCGCTGTTGGGACACTGCCCGACAGTGGCTTCGGCATGCCTGAAAACAAGCTCAAAACCTTGTGTTTCCAACAGTTTTCGGGCTTCACCTTCGGTTAACTTCATGCATACACATTCGGTTTCCTCGGCACTTATAGTGCGATTCAAGATGGTCGAGCAACACATCTCGATAATCGTCACCAAGGGTTCGGCAATCAGCGGAGCCAAGAGAGGAAACGGTGATTCAAATGAAGAAGATCAACATGAAGGGCATGAGGAAACTGTCCATCACAGCCACCGCCATGGTGGCCGCCGCAGTCATGGCGCTCGCCGGCTGCGGTTCATCCGGCACGGCCGATTCGGCTGCGTCCGGCTCGTCCGGCAGCGCGAAATCCGATACGTTCATGGCGGCCGGCCTGTTCCCGCTGACCGGTTCCATGGCGTACCTCGGCCCCGCCAACATCGCCACCATGAAGCTCGCGCAGAAAGACATCAACGCGGCTGGCGGCGTGCTCGGCAAAGACATCGAAATCACGTCCGCCGACACGTCCGACGCGGACCATGCCGACCAGAACACGTCTTCCGCGCAGTCGGTGCTTGCCAAGAACCCGTCCGTCGTGGTCGGTCCGCCGTCCAGCTCCGTGGTCAAGAACACCTACAAGCAGGTCACGTCCGCCAAAGTGCCGATGATTTCTTCGGGCGCCACGTCCACGGCCTTCTCCGGCCTTAGCGACTACTTCTTCCGCACCATTCCGCCGGACACGGTGCAGGGTGCGGTCCTGGGCCAGATCATCGCACAGGATGGCGTGAAGAACCTCGCCATCGCGGTCTTCAACGACGAATACGGCACGTCCCTGCGTGACGTGGTCGTCAAAACCGTCGAAGACGCGGGCGTGAACGTCGTCTACGGCGAAAAGGACACGTTCGATCCGACCGAAACGAACTTCTCATCGATGGTCACGGCCATCAAGGCCACCAACCCCGACGCGACGCTCGTCATCGCCTTCGACCAGACCGTGCCGCTCGTCAAGGAGCTCGCCGCCCAAGGCCTCGACACCCACAAGCTGTACATGACCGACGGCAACACCGTCGACCATTCCGCCGACTTCGACGCGGGCCTGCTCAAGGGCTCCACCGGCACCATTCCAGGTGCCCACCCGACCGAGGAATTCCAGAAGAACGTCAAGTCCTTCAACGCCAAGGTCACCGATTTCACGTACACCGCCGAAACGTATGACGCGATCGTGCTGGCCGCGCTCGCCGCGCAGAAGGGCGGCGCCACGGACGGTACGACCGTGCAGAAGAACCTTATGGCCGTCTCCGGCTCCACCAAGGGCAAGGAATGCGATTCCTACAAGGCTTGCCTCGCCCTGCTGAAGGACGGCAAGGAGATTCAGTACAAGGGCCAGACCTCCATCGGCGCGTTCAACGACGCGCATGATCCGAGCTCGGCTTCCATCGGCGTCTATAAGTACGACGCCGACAACAAGCCGGTCTTCGACCACTCCCAGGAAGGTTCCGTACCGAAGGCATGACGGTCGGTTCGTCCGTGGTGCGGACTGACGTGATGGCCGGACGTGACGGCTGACGGCCAGGCCACGCAACGCAAGGGGCGGTGCGACGCAAGCGAGATGATCGCAAGTGTCGCACCGCCCCTTTTGCGGGCGGAACGCGTGTGGAGTACATGCGGAGCGTGCGTGGAAGATGCGTGGAACGCGTCGTGAAACATACGTCGTTCACGGGTGAAAAAGTGGATTTTTCGGGGGAATTGAAGAGGGGGAGGGCGTCTTTCGTCAATTGATAGTTCATATTGTGCGGACGATTGCAAAGAAACGTTACAGATGCATGTAAAATAACACATAATATCGCGATTTGTAAGGAAACATCCCGACGATGCGGGGGAGAGGTGTTGGGCAATGGTCGGCATGCGTGACGTGGCGAAAGAGGCCGGGGTCTCGCTGAGCACGGTTTCGCTAGTGGTCAACAAGACGGGCTACGTGTCCGACGACATGCGCGCGCGCGTCAAAGCCGCCATGAAAGAGCTCAATTACGTGCCCAACGAGCTGGCACGCAACCTGTACAAGAACCGCACGAACCTGGTCGGCGTGATCGTGCCGACCATCCGCCACCCCTTCTTTGCCACCCTTACCGCGCATCTGCAACGCGAGCTGGCCGCGCAAGGACTGCGCACCATGCTGTGCTCCACCGCCGACGCGGAAAACGGCGAGGTCGAATACGTGGACATGCTGCGCCGTCACATGATGGACGGCATCATCGTCTGCTCGCACACCACCCATCCGAACGATTACTGGACGTCCATCCACCGCCCCATCGTCGCCTTCGACCGTGTGCTGGGCGGCGGCATCGCGTCGATCGGCTCCGACCATGAGCAGGGCGGCCGGCTCATGGCGCACATGCTGGTCAACACCGGCGCGCACCACGTGGTGATGATCGGCGGCCCGCGCGACCAGTTCTTCGATTTGGCGGCGCGCAATGGAGACAGCCCGGACGATTTCGACCTGCACAAGACAACGTTCCCGGCCGTCCGCTACTACCTTACGTTGGAGCAGGAGCTGAAAGCGGCCGGCGTGCGGTACGAGTACGTCGAAGCCGGCAATGTGGAGGATTTCCAAGGGTATAAGAACGCGGTGAATGCTGTGCTCAACAGTATGCCGGTGGACGGCGTCGATGCCGTGGTCAGCTCCGATATCGGTGCCGCGCTTTGCGTGCGCGAAGCGATGCGGAGGCATATTTCGATTCCGCGCGACCTGCAGATCATCGCCTACGACGGCACGTATCTGACCGACCTGGCCGGTATGAAAATGACCGCGGTGGCGCAGAATTTCGACAAAATCGCGCAGGTCGCGGTCGGCAATATCGTTCGTGCGATCGCCAAGGAAGGGGATGCCAAGGCAGATACGACAAGCGCCACGGGACGCAAGCCGTACGAGCCGGACGTGCTGATTCCCGTGACGCGCAAACTGGGCGATACCACGCGCTAAGCGGGCCGTATCGCCCATCATTGGACGGGCCGTTTTACCTGCTAAGCGGGTCGTTTCGCCTTATTCGTAATCGCCGGTCGGACCGATCTTCAACGCGTCCTCGTGCGTGCGGCCCGAATGGATCGCATCGTTGATCGCCTGGATCTCCGCCGCATCCACGGCAAGTGCGCGCCCGTCGATCGCGCTGATCGGAATCGACCATCCGCCGTGCGTCATGTACAGGCTGTCCGCTTCGCGCAGCTCGGCGATCGGCAGCTTCCTGTACTCCGCCTTCTTGCCCTCTTCGAGCGCCCAGGCGAACATTTCGCGCTGTGATGTGCCGTTCAGAATACCGATGCGCGGGTCGGGCGTGACGAACGTATCGCCATAGCGTGCCACAATCGACGAATTCGGGCATTCCATCGTGTAGCCGTCCTCCGTGAACAGAATCGCGTCGCCGACGCCACGGCGGGCGCATTCGCGGTGCACGGCGCAGTTGAACGCGTAGCTCAGCGTCTTCGCGCCGTTGAGCAGCCACGGGGCGCGTGCGGTGATGTCCGACGGGTAGCCGCGCGTCATCGAAGCCATGGTGATCGGCTCCAGCGAATGCAGCGTGCCCTTCGCGTCAAGGAAGATGTAGACGGTCGGCGTGCGGTCGGCCGCCTTGCCCACGCCGGTGTCCGGATCGAGACCACGGGAGACGATGATGCGCAGCATCGGACCGGGTTCCGGATCGTCATACTGGTCGATGACCAGCTGGACCGCGCGGGTGAGCGCGGGAATGTTCGGCTCGGGCATGTCCACCAGGCGGGCGGAATTGGCGAGACGCTTCAGATGGTTCTCCAACGAAACCGGGAAACCCTTCCATACCGTGGTCGCTTCGAAAATGCCGTCGCCGCGCAGCGCGCACAAATCGAACGCGTTGATGATGGGGCTTTCCGGATCGACGAAACGAACCAGATCCGCGTCGGGCGCCACGCCTGCGCCTCCGAATAGCGTCTTGCCGTTACCGACTGCCAGAACGATCGAACTCATGGGAACCTCTCTTCCGCGCTCCGCGTCTTTTGATTGCCGCTTTATTGCTGTTGCGCTGTTGTGTTGCGTCAGCGTTCGCGTGCGTCTTCGGCGTCCAACCTAACCGTGGTTTGTTTCCGCTTGGCACCGCCAATTTGCAATGCGGAAACATACGCGTCATGAATCGCGCGGCTCCCGTAACGTTCGGCGACCAAGGTGAGGGAAAGCGACTCTGAACGTCCGTTTCTGCGGAATCGGATTTCGGAGTTCGTCGGCAGTTCGTTCGGAAAAGGCCGGACGGCGGCCGACGGGAAAGGTAAGCGCAATGGTGGATGGGATGTCCGATATGGGAACAACCGAACTTGGCGCGGCGAGCACGCCCGAACAGGCGCGCGCCGCGTTCCGTGACGGCCTGGTCCGCCCGACCTGCGGCATCGCGCAAGGCTACGCGCAGGCGAATCTGATGATTCTGCCCAAGGAGCAGGCATTCGATTTTCTGCTGTTCGCGCAGCGCAATCCCAAACCTTGTCCGCTGCTGGAAGTGATGGAGCCGGGCGTCACCGCACCCGTCACCGCGCCGGGCGCCGACATCCGTACCGACGTGCCGTTGTACCGCGTGTGGAAGCGTGGCGAACTGGTGGCCGAAGTGCCCGATATTCGCGAGTATTGGCGATCCGATTTGGTCACGTTTGTGATTGGCTGCAGTTTCACATTCGAGTTTCCGCTGATGGAGGCGGGCGTGCCGGTGCGGCACATCACGGCAGGTCGCAACGTGCCGATGTACGACACGTCGATCGAGTGCCGTTCGGCCGGCGCGTTCCATTCGACGATGGTCGTGTCGATGCGTGGCATTCCGTCTACGCAGGTGGCCGACGCATGCCGGATTTCCGGCTATTACCCGTCCGTGCACGGTGCCCCCGTATGTGTGGGCGAGCCGTCCGCGATCGGCGTCGACGACATCATGCATCCCGACTATGGCGATGCCCCCGTGTTGGAGCCGGGCGATGTGCCGGTGTTCTGGGCGTGCGGCGTGACCCCGCAGGCCGCGGTGATGGCGTCCAAACCGGAATTCGCGATCACGCACGCGCCGGGGCACATGTTCATCACCAGCAAACGCGATTTGGAATACATGGTGTGAGGCCGAGCGGCAGGTTGCGGGGCGCGGCATGAGATGCGTGCTGCGGCGACTGCGGCAGAAGGGACGTCGCGGCTGAAGAACGCTGCGACGGTAGAACGACGGAAAGGCGACGGAAGGAATGGAAACGATGGTTGTGCAGGAAACAGACGGAAAGCAGACGGCTATGCGAATCGATATGAACAGCGATATGGGCGAAAGCTTCGGTCGTTGGACGCTCGGCGACGACGAGGCGCTGCTCGACGTGGTTTCCAGCGCGAACGTGGCGTGCGGCTTCCATGCGGGCGACCCGTCCGTCATGCTGAGAACGTTGTCATACGCGGCGTCGCGGGAGGTAATGGTCGGGGCGCATGTGGCGTACCGCGACCTGGCCGGATTCGGGCGCCGCTATGTGGACGAGTCCCCCGACGAGCTCAAGGCGGACGTGATGTACCAGATCGTCGAATACGGCGGCCTCGACGGCGTGCATATGACGAACGTGGCGACCGTCGACGGCCTCGAACCCGACCGTTACTTTAAGCAGGTCGGCCAGCTTACGGACTGCGCCCGCAGCTGAAGTCCTGTGCCCAAGGCTGAGGGCCCTGCGCTCGCGGCTGCCCCCGCATGTCCGTCGCTTTCGAATCGGGCGCCGGAGACATGCGCCGCGATTCGGCCGAAAGCCGGTTCGACACGCCCGAACACCGGTTGCGGTTTTGGTGTCGAGCCCCATTTTGCGGTAATATCGAACCGGTTCGACACAACCGTGGGAATGGCCGTAAGGACTCCCGCAAAGAATCTCGCAACGACTTTTTGGAACCGAAGGAGGCTCCATGAAAAACAAGGTGCAGCTCATCACTTACGCCGACCGCCTTGGCGACGGCACCATCAAGTCGATGACCGACATTCTGCGCACCCGCTTCGACGGCGTGTACGACGGCGTTCACATCCTGCCGTTCTTCACCCCGTTCGACGGCGCCGACGCAGGCTTCGACCCGATCGACCACACCAAGGTCGACGAACGTCTCGGCAGCTGGGACGACGTCGCCGAACTCTCCAAGACCCACGACATCATGGTCGACGCCATCGTCAACCACATGAGCTGGGAATCCAAGCAGTTCCAGGACGTGCTGGCCAAGGGCGAGGAGTCCGAATACTATCCGATGTTCCTCACCATGAGCTCCGTGTTCCCGAACGGCGCCACCGAAGAGGACCTGGCCGGCATCTACCGTCCGCGTCCGGGCCTGCCGTTCACCCACTACAAGTTCGCCGGCAAGACCCGCCTCGTGTGGGTCAGCTTCACCCCGCAGCAGGTGGACATCGACACCGATTCCGACAAGGGTTGGGAATACCTGATGTCGATCTTCGACCAGATGGCCGCCTCCCACGTCAGCTACATCCGCCTCGACGCCGTCGGCTACGGCGCCAAGGAAGCCGGCACCAGCTGCTTCATGACCCCGAAGACCTTCAAGCTGATCTCCCGTCTGCGTGAGGAAGGCGTCAAGCGCGGCCTGGAAATCCTCATCGAAGTGCACTCCTACTACAAGAAGCAGGTCGAAATCGCATCCAAGGTGGACCGCGTCTACGACTTCGCCCTGCCTCCGCTGCTGCTGCACGCGCTGAGCACCGGCCACGTCGAGCCCGTCGCCCACTGGACCGACATACGCCCGAACAACGCCGTCACCGTGCTCGACACGCACGACGGCATCGGCGTGATCGACATCGGCTCCGACCAGCTCGACCGCTCGCTCAAGGGCCTGGTGCCGGATGAGGACGTGGACAACCTCGTCAACACCATCCACGCCAACACCCACGGCGAATCCCAGGCGGCAACCGGTGCCGCAGCATCCAACCTCGACCTCTACCAGGTCAACAGCACCTACTATTCGGCGCTTGGATGCAACGACCAGCACTACATCGCCGCCCGCGCCGTGCAGTTCTTCCTGCCGGGCGTGCCGCAGGTCTACTACGTGGGCGCGCTCGCCGGCCGCAACGACATGGAGCTGCTGCGCAAGACCAACAACGGCCGCGACATCAACCGCCACTACTACTCCACCGAGGAGATCGACGAGAACCTCAAGCGTCCGGTCGTCAAGGCCCTGAACGCGCTCGCGAAGTTCCGCAACGAGCTTGACGCGTTCGATGGCACGTTCTCGTACACCACCGATGACGACACGTCCATCAGCTTCACCTGGCGCGGCGAAACCAGCCAGGCCACGCTGACGTTCGAGCCGAAGCGCGGTCTCGGTGTGGACAACACTACGCCGGTCGCCATGTTGGAATGGGAGGATTCCGCGGGAGACCACCGTTCGGATGATTTGATCGCCAATCCGCCTGTCGTCGCCTGACGGAAAATTTCTTGCGATTACGTATTTTCTTGCGATTACGTACGGCCTTGCGATTGCGTTCCACCTTGCGGTCGCGCACCCGGTCCGTCGCACCCGGTCCGTCGGGCGGACGGCAGTGGCCGCACGTGTTGGTATCGTAAGTTGCGTTGAAGAATCGCCCGAATGCGCTGAAGCAATGCGTCCGGGCGATTTTCGTATGTGTCGCTCGTAGCGGGCGGGCGCATGCGTGGAGTATCGAAGCACATGAAACGCGACAAGCAGAAAACGCGATAAGCCAAGAAAACAGCAGATATGACCGAAGACAATCAGAATAACGAATTCAAACCGCAGCCGCTGCCCGGCCAGGTGTTCATCCGCCCGGGCATCGACGATCGCCCCGATTATGAGAAGACCCTGACTCCCGAAGCGAAGGCGGCCATGCGCCGGCTGTCGGTGCAGCAGCATCCGCGTATTCCGGAAGCGTCCAACGAGCGTCCGGAAACCCAGGCCGCGCGCATCGCATCGGAAGGTGGAGCGCCCCTAACCGCGGCCGCGCATCTTGACGTGGCTGTGCCGAACCTCGAATCGTCCTTCCTCGACCTGCGCGACCCGATGACCGCTCCGGACGGCACCAGGCCGACCGCAATGCAGGCCAACCGGCTCGTTGCGGGTTTTGCGCTTGGCTCAATGCTGCTGTCCGCTCCGATGGCGGCGTTCAACACGGTGCTCATTCCGCAAACCGTCAGCCGTTTGTCGGGAATCAACCGCGTCACGGATTTGGCGATGCTCGTCATCGCAGGTGCCATCATGACGTTCCTGCTGAACGCATGCATCGCCGTCGGTTCCGACCATTCTTACTGCCGGTTCGGGCGCCGTACGCCATGGATCGTTAGCGGCAGCGTATTGGCGGCTATCTGCATGGCGATTCTTTCCGCATGTGATTTTCTCCCGTGGGCCGTGTTCTTCTGGCTGGCCACGCAGGCCGCGTATGCGATGGCGGCCATACCGTTCGCCGCCGCGTTCGGCGAACGTGTGCCTGACAAGTTCCGCGACCGCGCCGATTCCTGGCACGGCAAGGGGCTGGCGCTTGGCCAGCTGGTCGGCGTCGCCGTGGCTGTTGCGCTGACGCCGCATGCCGGTGGCGAAGGTTGGGATGGCACTACGGGTTTCGCGATGCTGGTATTCGCGGGTTGGCTTGTCGTCGCGGCCGTCGTTACGCTGTTGATATTGCCGTTCGAAGGGGCCAGCAGCTACCTGCCGCGTAGGGATGTTGAGAAAGGCGATTTCTTCTCGCAATACCGTCCGCCGCAGAACGCGCCGAAGTTTTCTGTGGCATTCGCGGCCCGCATGTTCGCCGTTGCGGCCACAGCCGGAATCGCCGTATATCAGTGGTATCTGGCGCCGAATATCGTCGGCAATACCGATGAGGCCGGTTTGTTCGGCATTGCCGGTGCCGGATCGGTGGTTGTGGTCATGGCCATCTGCACGTTTGTCGGTGCTTTGATTGCGGCGTTGCTGCTTGGCCGTGTCGTCAGCCTGTTTGGTGATCTGCGTATTCCGGCCGTCGCGTCCGCCGTGTTGTTCATGGTCGCTGCGCTGCTGCCGTTGCTGATGGACGACGGTTTCCTGGCGGTTGCGCTGTACGCCCTGCTTGCCGGCTTCGCATACGTGGTGTTCGATGGCGCCAGCCAAAGCTTGGATCTTGCGATGCTGCCGGATGTGCGTTCCGTGGGCCGATCGCTTGCCGCTTATAGTCTGGCCAATACGTTCGGCACGATACTGGGCGTCGCTGCCTGCGCCGCGGTGATTGTGGCGACCGGTGCCACCGTGCTGATCTTCGCTGTCGCCACTGTTTCGATGCTGTTGGCGGGTCTGCTGACATTGCGGTTGAAATCGCAACAATGACGGCGACTATGACGGTGCTAGATCGCCAATGATTGGAAAATAAAGCGAAACGGCGCGTCCACATAGTGAACCTTTAGTGGATAGGGGAGATGGATGCGCCTATGTTTACGGCTTAGTTCGAGCGGAAATCCCGCCCGGGGAAATGACTTTGCGAAAGGAGGTTCGCCACGATGAACGGAATGGTCGCACACGTACTGCTGTCCGCACGAATTATTATTCCGCTTTCGTTGGCGGACTGATTCGAGCATTGCGGCTTCAATCCCTCGCCAACGAAGGCAGGGTTTGAGGCGCGCGTAACACACACGTTGATGGCCCTGCATGATGCGGGGCCATTTTTGTTGCAGCCCACAAGGCAGACGCAGCGAAAACCTTTTGAAGCCGGCCGGCATAGCGCACAACAGAAAACAGAAAAACTACAAACAACATCGTTATCGGCGGAAGTTGGGAACCGGTAACAGGACGTACAGGGAGTACATCAATGAGTACAGTCGAAGCGGCCGCTGGCAAAGCGCAGGCGATGGTCCGCGATTCGGTCAAAACCGTGATCGCAGCATCCATGGTCGGCACCGCCATCGAGTTCTACGACTTCTACGCATACGGCACCGCCGCTGCGAATTATTTCCCGAAGGTGTTCTTCGGAGACACCACCAATCCGACCGTCGCGCTGCTGGCCAGCCTGCTGACCTTCGCCATCGCGTTCATCGCCCGTCCGCTGGGCTCGTTGGTGTTCGGCCACTTCGGCGACCGTATGGGCCGCAAGACCACGCTGGTGGTCTCCCTGCTCACCATGGGCATTGCCACCTTCCTGATCGGCTGCCTGCCGACCTACAACCAATGGGGTGTCGCGGCCGTCGCCGTGCTGTGCCTGTGCCGCTTCGTGCAGGGCATCGGCCTTGGCGGCGAATGGTCCGGCGCCGCGTTGGTGGCCACCGAGAACGCTCCGGAAGACAAGCGCGCGCTGTACGGCTCCTTCCCGGAGCTGGGCGCCCCGATCGGCTTCTTCCTGTCGAACGGCACCTACTTCCTGCTGGAGACCTTCAACGACAATGACGCGATGCTTGCCTGGGGCTGGCGCGTGCCGTTCCTGCTGTCCTCCATCCTCGTGATCGTCGGCCTCGTCGTCCGCGTCCAGATGGAGGAGACCCCGATCTTCCGTATGGCCCAGGAGCAGAAGAAGGTCGTCAAGTCCCCGCTTACCGAAGTGTTCAAGAAGAGCTGGAAGGAAGTCATCCAGGCCACGTTCCTGGTGGCCGTCACCTACACGCTGTTCTACACGCTGGCAACCTGGTCCCTCGCTTGGGGCACCAAGACCGTCGAGCAGGGTGGCGGCAACCTGGGCTTCACCAACCAGGAGTATCTGCTGATGCTGATGATCGCCGTCTGCGTGTTCGCCGCGTTCATCGTGATCTCCTGCGTGAACGCCGACAAGTTCGGCCGCAAGCGCGTGATCATCATCTCCTCCTGCTGCCTCATCGCCTTCGCCCTGCTGTTCCCGTTCCTGCTTGATCCGGCGGTCGTCGGTCAGCGCAACTTCGCCACCAACCTGCTGTTCCTGTGCATCGGCTTCGCTCTGATGGGTACCGCGTTCGGTCCGATCGGCGCCTTCCTGCCGGAACTGTTCGACGCGAACGTGCGTTACTCCGGCTCCGGCATCGGCTACAACC
>ENA-OZUP01000004-OZUP01000004.1-human-gut-metagenome-genome-assembly--contig:-NODE-4-length-43680-cov-9.479312_pt1 | contig 43680 bp, 45 predicted proteins | sample MGYA00243436_ERZ654027 | MGnify/ENA primary metagenome ERZ654027 (study PRJEB26926, sample SAMN06164567) | human gut metagenome | biome: ENVO:00009003; feature: ENVO:2100002; material: ENVO:00002003...
CTGCATTACCGGCTACACCTGCCAGGACCTGTTTTTCCAGCAGGAACTTCTCGACGGCGCACTCGCGGCTCTCGAAAGAATAACCGCGCACACCGCCGGCATGGACATGCTCGTTGCAGTGGGCTGCCCGCTGCGCTTCCGCGGGGAACTCTACAACTGCGCCGTCGTCATAAAGGACGGTAACGTGCTGGGCGTGGTTCCAAAGAAATTCCTGCCGAACTACAACGAATTCTACGAAAAGCGCCATTTCACCGCTGCGCCCGAGGGGCAGTACGACATCGCGCTGTTCGGGGAGTGCGTTCCGTTCGGGCTGGGGCTGCTGTTTGAGTGCCGCGAAATTCCGGAACTCGTTTTCGCTGCGGAACTCTGCGAAGACCTCTGGGCTGCGGAACCTCCCAGCATTTCCCTTGCGCTGGGCGGCGCGACGATAATCGCGAACCTCTCCGCAAGCAACGAAACCATCGGCAAGGACGCCTACCGCCGCGACCTCGTGAGCGGGCAGTCTGCAAGGCTGCTGTGCGGCTATATCTACGCCAGCGCAGGCTCCGGGGAAAGCACCCAGGACCTGGTATTCAGCGGTCACGACATCATCGCGGAAAACGGCGCTGTCCTCGCGGAAAGCCGGCTGTATTCCACCGGGCTGACAGTCACCGAGACAGACGTGCAGAAGCTCTCTGCCGAACGCCGCAGGAACACCAGCTTCACCGGTGGGCTCCGCGCGGGAATGCGCCGCGTTCCGTTCAGCATGGGCATTTCTGAGACCGCGCTCACCCGCGCCGTCGTGCGCACGCCGTTCGTGCCGCAGGCTTCCGCGGAAAAGGATAAGCGCTGCGAGGATATCCTCACCATGCAGGCGCACGGGCTTGAAAAGCGCATACGCCACACCAACGCGAAAACCCTGGTGATAGGCATTTCCGGAGGTCTTGACAGCACCCTGGCGCTGCTGGTCTGCGTGGAAGCAATGAAGCTGCTGGGGCGTCCGGCTTCCGATATACTCGCTGTGACTATGCCGTGTTTCGGCACGACAAAGCGCACCCGCAGCAACGCGGAACGCCTGTGCGAACTCCTCGGCACGCAGCTGCGGGTCATCGACATCGCGGCTTCGGTAAGGCAGCATTTCGCCGACATAGGTCACGACGAGGGAGTCCACAACGTTGTATACGAGAACGGCCAGGCACGCGAGCGCACCAAGATACTCATGGACCTCGCGAACGCTGAAAACGGCATGGTGGTGGGCACCGGCGACCTTTCGGAACTCGCGCTGGGCTGGGCTACCTACAACGGCGACCACATCTCGATGTACGGCGTGAACGCTTCCGTGCCCAAGACCCTGGTGCGCCACATTGTGAAATACTACGCGGGCACCGTTGACAACGCGGAACTCCGGGAGGTGCTGATAAGCATTTTCGACACGCCGGTCAGCCCGGAACTCCTGCCTGCGGACGAAAACGGCGACATCGCCCAGATAACCGAAGACCTGGTGGGTCCCTACGAACTGCATGATTTCTTCCTGTACAACGGCATTCGCTGGGGATTTCCGCCAAAAAAGGTGTTCCGGCTGGCAGAGTACGCGTTCATGGGCAGCTACGACCGTGAAACTATCCTGAAATGGCTCAGGACGTTCTACCGCAGGTTCTTCTCGCAGCAGTTCAAGAGAAGCTGCCTGCCCGACGGCGTAAAGGTCGGCTCCGTAACGCTTTCCCCGCGCGGGGACTGGAGAATGCCCAGCGACGCTTCCTCTGCGCTGTGGCTCAAGGAACTGGAGGAACTCTGATAAGGGAACATCTGAAAACCGGTTTGAAAAAACAAGGTTTTCAGAGGCGACCATAACTTTCCTGTGGTGAGGTTGGTGTGAACATGCTGGAGAAACTCAAAAGGCGCTTGGTGCATTTCAGCACGGACGGCGCGGGCATAGTCACGGATTTTGTGGAAGCGCGGCAGTCCCGGGCGGCTGTGCTGCGCCGGGTGGTGCACGCGTGCTTCTATATACAGTGCGTTATGGCGATGATCTGCGTCATAATGGGATTTTCGATGGGCGGGGCGCTCACGGGCGCGCTGCTGACGGTGGGGGCGCTGGCTTCCTGCGCTGCGGCGCTGATGGCAGTGCCTGGGGATACGTACATAGCAACGGTGAGCTATGTCCTCAACATCGTGTATGCAGTCATCTGCTTCATTCTTGGCGGTACTCTGTTCGCCGCCTGCGGGGCGCTGATGCTGGTTTCAGCAGCGGCTGCGCTGTGCGGCTTCGGCGCGGGGTACTTACGCGGCTGGCTGCTGGGTATTTCCCCGGCGTCGCTGACTGAGAGCGACTACACCCTCACCCGCGCAAAGCCCGCAGAAGCGCCCGCGCCCGTGCGGGAAGTCCCCCCGCAGCCGGAAAAGCCCCCGGCGCCCTCAGACCTGATGATAATAGCGGAGCAGGTATCGCACATAATGTCCGCTCCGCGCGACGATAACAGAAAGGAGCATGTACAGTGACGCAGAAAATACGAAAGATAGCCATGTGCGCGTTGTTCATATGCATCGCTGCGGTACTCTCCGCGGTGGAAACGTGGCTGCCCCCGATATGCCCCCTGCCGGGCGTGCGCGTGGGTCTCGGCAACATAGTGACGATGTTCATGCTTTACATAGGCGGCAGGTGGTCCAGCGGTGAAGCGATGGTGGTGGTGATACTGCGCTGCTTCGTCGCGGCGTTCATAACCGGCGCGGTCATGAACCTCTTCTACGGCGTTATGGGCGGAATATGCGCCCTCGGCACCATGCTGCTCCTACGGCGCTTGCTGCCGCAGAAGAACCGCGAAAACTGGCTGCCCCTTGTCGGCGTAGGCGGCGCACTGGCTCACATAGCCGGGCAGATGCTCACAGCCGTGATAATCTACAACAACTTCTTCGTGCTTGCCTACGCGCCGATACTTGCGGCTTCCGCGATAATCGGGGGCGCATTCACCGGCTTCTGCACGCTGCTCATGCTCAAAAAGCTCAGCCCCAACGTGCTCAGGGACATAAGGATGGACGACGTTTCGGGGAACAATATTAAGCCGAAAGAAACGTGATAAATTTAATTCGGAGTTTTGCGCACTTGGGTGCGTAATGCTTATGGAAAAAGTGACGGGCTGCGCAAAACTATATTCGGAATTTATGTGTCCCCTGTTGCCCGCTGTTGGGCGACATCGTGTCGCCCTTTTGGGGCAACGGCGCAGACATCGTGTCTGCGGCTTTGCGGGACATTATCTGATTGTATGCAGATTTTAACACAGAACTGTAAGGAGAAAAAATGAAGCTTCTTGTAATAGACGGCAACAGCATAATGAACCGCGCATTCTACGGGATACGTCTGCTCACCAACAAAAAGGGAATGCCCACCAACGCGCTCACCGGGTTCATGAACATCTACCTCAAGCTGCTCAAGGAGGAACAGCCCGACCATGTCGCGGTGGCATTCGACCTGCATGCGCCGACATTCCGGCATAAGATGTACGCGGATTACAAGGGCACCCGTCACGGAATGCCCGACGAGCTCCGCGCGCAGATGCCCTTGATAAAGCAGCTCCTCGCAGCGCTGGGCGTAACCATCGTCGAGAAAGAGGGCTACGAAGCCGATGACATCATCGGCACGCTTTCCCATGAAGCGGAAAGGCAGGGGGGCGCGTGCACCATTTCCACCGGCGACCGCGACAGCTTCCAGCTGATAACCGACAAGGTGACTGTGCGCCTCGCCACCAACAAGGAGGATATCCTCTACACCCCCGCGAAAATAGCGGAGGTCTACGGCGTCGCCCCACGTGAAATGCTGGAGGTAAAGACCCTCATGGGGGACAGCTCCGACAACATTCCCGGGGTGCCAGGGGTGGGCGAAAAGACCGCGCTGGGGCTTATCCAGAAGTACCACACGGTGCAGTACATCTACGACAATCTCGCGGATATTGAGGTGACAAAGGGCGTGCGCGCCAAGCTTGAAAACGGCAGGGAAAGCGCAGAACTCAGCCGCAGGCTCGCCGAGATAACCCTTGAAGCCCCAGTCCCGCTGGATATGCAGGAATACGCAGTACGGCCCGGCGACCCGGCGCAGGCGGCAGGCATTCTCGCGGAGATGGAGATGTTCGGCGTGATGAAGAAGCTGGGGCTGGACAAGACAGTCCCGGCAAAGATAGAGATAGCGACGGAAGCCGGAATTCCCGCAGAAGCGCCCGAAGAAGAACAAGCGCCGCAGAAACCTGCGGATATCCCGGAATTCGACCCGGCAGCGTATGAAGTCGCGCTGTGCGACGGGAACATACTGGTGTTCCTGAACGGAAAGCGGCAGGACGTCAGCTTAGCGGAATTCCTGCCGTCGGAAGCGAAAAAGCGCACCGACGACGCCAAGGCGCTGTTTTCCCACTGCATGCGCAGCGGGCTGGAACTCAGGAACGTGGTTTTCGACGCCACGCTCGCGGGCTACCTGCTGAACGTGAATTCCAGCGACTACAGCGTCGAGCGCCTCTGCGCGGAATACGGCGTCGCCTACAGTGCGGAACGGCTGGGGCAGTCGCTTTTCCTGCTGAACAAAGTCCTGTGGGAAAAGCTGCACGAACAGGGAATGTACCCCGTCCTCGCAGACATCGAGATACCCCTCGCGGAGGTGCTGAGTTCCATGGAGATAGATGGGATACGGCTGGACGCCGCTGCGCTGCACGGTTTCGGGGAAGAACTCCTGCCGAAGATAGACGGGCTTGCCGGGGAAATATACGCGGCTGCGGGGCACGAGTTCAACATCGGCTCGCCGAAGCAGCTTTCCGTCGTGCTTTTCGAGGAACTCGGGCTGCCCGCCGGAAAGAAGCGCAAGACCGGCTACTCCACCGACGCCGACACGCTGGAAGCGCTGCGGGACAAGCACCCGATAATCCCGCTGATATTCGAATACCGCACGCTGACGAAGCTATACAATACCTATGTCAAGGGGCTGGAAGCCGCAGTTTCGCCTGACGGCAGAATGCACACCACATTCAAGCAGACTGAAACGCGCACCGGGCGCATTTCCTCAGCGGAGCCGAATATACAGAACATTCCCGTGCGCACCGAGATAGGGCGCAACTTCCGCAAATTCTTCGTTGCCGACGAGGGAAAGCTGCTTGCCGACGCGGATTACAGCCAGATAGAGCTGCGCGTGCTTGCGCATCTTTCCGGCGACAAGGCTATGATAAAGACTTTCTGCGAGGGCGGAGATATCCACACCGAAACCGCGGCAAGCGTGCTGGGGCTTCCCCCGGAGTGGATAACCCCGGAGCAGCGCCGCAGCGCAAAGGCGGTCAACTTCGGCATCGTGTACGGCATAGGTGCATTCTCGCTGGCAAAGGATATCAACGTTTCCGTCGCGGAAGCAAAGCACTACATCGACGACTATCTCACCCACTATTCCGGCGTCAGGGAATACATGGACAAGGTGACGAAAAGCGCCGAAAAGGACGGCTGGGCAGTCACGATGTTCGGGCGCAGGCGCTTTATACCCGAGATACTTTCCACCAACAAAACCGTTAAGGCGCTGGGGAAGCGCATCGCGATGAACACCCCGATACAGGGCACGGCCGCAGATATCATCAAGATAGCAATGGTGCGCGTTTACCGCAGGCTGAAAGCGGAACTCCCAGAGGCGCGGCTGATACTGCAGGTGCACGACGAGCTCATCGTCGAAGCCCCCGAGGAAAAAGCAGCGCAGGCGGCAAGGATACTCACCGAGGAAATGCAGGGCGCGGTGAAACTCGCAGTGCCGCTGACCGCGGACGCAAAGGAGGGCAGGAGCTGGTATGAAGCTCACTGATGAACTATTCCAGCAGCTGGAGCGCGTCGAGCGTGAATGCTTCGGCGACAGCTGGTCGCAGGGCACGTTTCTTGCAGAACTCAACAACCCGCTGAATATCCTCTGCACCGCTGACCGCGACGGTTACATCGCGGGGTTCGCGCTGGGCAGGGTGGCGGCGGACGAGGGGGAGCTGTTCCAGATAGCGGTGCTGCCGGAATTCCGCAGGCAGGGCGCGGCTTCTGTGCTGCTGCAGCAGCTGCACCGCGAGATGAAGTCGCGGGGCGCCGCGACGTGCTTCCTGGAAGTACGCAGCAGGAATTCCGGCGCCATCGCGCTGTACGAAGGCGCCGGCTACGAGTACGCAGGGACGAGGAAAAACTACTACCCGGACGACGACGCGAGGATTTATAAGGCAATACTTTGATTCAATTCGGAATTCGGAATGCGGAATTCGGAATTATGGTATCGCCTCCGGCGATAATATCTAAAAAACTTTTATAGAAACACTACAGGGCGAAAGAACCACTTTCGCCCTGTGTATTTTATTATAAATCTTTTGAAATAACGTCCCGCGTAGCGGGACACATAAATTCCGAATTACGAATTACGAATTCCGAATTAAATTTGCCGCTTCGTCCAGCGCCCTCGCGAGGTATTCCTCTTTCTGGTTCATCCTGTGTCCGCTGCCCTCTATACACAGGCTCTTTATGCGGGGGTTCAGCCGCAGGAATTCCTCCGTGTCCGCGCGGGCGACAAGTTCGTCGCAGCCCGCGTATATCGCGAGGAAGTCCGGGGTGTTCCATGCGGGGCAGGCGCGCACCTCGTTCAGCTTCTGGAGTTCGCCGTAGAATGCGAACGGAATGTGCAGCTCGCGGCTCATCTTGACGTGGAAGCCCTCCCCGCGCGCCTGCTCCAGCGTGAATTCCGGTCGGAACAGCCGCATGCACCGCGTCAGCGAATCTGCCATGTTCACCGCGGGTACCCTCAGCACCACCCTGCGGAACGGGTTCCCGTGAAGTTCTATGAGCCGCAGTATCAGCGCCGCGCCGAAGCTTGTCGCGAATGCGTATTCCGCGCCGGTGCTGCTTATCAGCGACCGCAGCTCGTTTATGCAGCGCTCCGGTACAAGCGCGGTCTCGGGCTCGGTGCGTTCCCCGTGGCAGGGGAGATCCGGCGCCGCCACGCGGAAGCCCTCCGGGCAAAGCCGCTGTGCAAGTCCCTCTATCGCGAGGCTGTCCTTGCTGCCGCCGAAACCGTGCACCGCGAGAACGGTGCGGGTGTATTCCCCGGAGGTGTATACTTTCACGGGAATATTACAGATGGTTATAATTTCAGAGTTCATATTATTTTTTTATCACGAGTTCGTGCTCGGTGGGGGCGTCCTTGGAAACCACGAACGTATCCAGCGACAGGTCAACGCCCTCGACGTACCAGCTGAGCGCCAGAATATCGCTGGTGCTCATGCTGACGTCCTCGCGCTGCATGATGGAGCCGTTTACGTCCTTGAGCTGCCCAGAGAATATATACGCGCTGCCGCTTGCCACCTTTGGTATCAGCGCGTCCATGATGTCCTGCGTGCCGTCCTTTGCGCCGGAGAGCGCGTCCGAGATTTTCAGCACGCCGTTGCCCACTGTGCCGAGGTAGCTCTCAGGCTGCCAGGAGTCCTGCTCCATCGCCTTGTACTGCGCCAGGTAGAAGCTGTCGCGGCTGGAGTAGAAGTACATCAGCAGGTTCTTGTAATTCTCCGCAGTGTCGCGGTAGTCAAGGCAGCCGATCACCTTTACGCCCTTGCTCTCGCAGTAATCCACAGTCTCCGCAGAAGCCGTGTAGCTTATCACCACGTCGCAGCCCTTTCTGACGAGGGCGTCAACGGCGCTGCGTATCTCGGAGGCTTCCCGCGCGGCAGCGTACACCGTCGTCGCGGTGGAATACACTATCTGCGCGCCCAGCTGCGCCGCGTCAGTCACCTGCACGGTGTAAAGCATGGAGGGGTCCGCGACGATGCCGATTTTCTCACTCTCGGAGTTGTACGCAGCGACCATTCCCGCTATGTACGCCGCCTGATAGACGCTCTCGGTGTACGCGTAGATGTTGGTAGACCGCATGCTGCTGCCGTAGTCGATAAAGTTGATGTTCATGTAATCCTGCGAAACCGGGTTTATCGCATGCGAAAACACCGGGCTGCCGGAAACTATATGCGTGCAGCCGTCCTCTACCAGCATCTTCACCGCTTTCCCGAAGTCGCCGACGTTGACGTTGTCTATGTATTCCGACTCGACGTTGGTGTATTCCTCGGAAGCAAGGCGCTGCCGGTTGCAGTCTGCGGAAAATCCCGCGCCCTCCGCGCTGCCGTTGTAGATGAAGCCGAGTTTTACCGCGGTCTGCGCTTCCTGCGTGGCTTCTGCGGTGCCCTCTGCGGTGCCGCTGCCGGATTCCTCACCGCCGCTGCACGCAGTCAGCGATGTGAGCAGCAGCGCTGCCGCTGTGAATGTTGCTATTCTTTTCAGCCAGTTTATGCTCATTGTCTATACCTCCGGTATATTCTGGGTATTCTATACTGTAAGTTTTAGTATTATCGGCAAAATGCCTGTACAAAATTATTATAACATATTCTGTGGAAAAAATCATCACTTTTCAGAAATATTTCACGGGAGTTTTTGAAATTTTGTATTTCTTTTTTTCTATAGTTATGGTATAATTAAAGTTGGACTACAAGGCGCCGTTATCACGGCAAAGGAAAGGAAACGTCATGAAACTCAGAAAAATCATAGCCGCCGTTGCTGCGGCAGGAATAATACTCAGCTGTGGCTGTTCAGTGCGCCCGTCGTCGGTAGCGGCGTGGGTGACTGGCTCCGTCAGCGACAAGGATTCACTGTCGGTGAGCATAGACGACTTCAACAAGGAATACAAATTCTGGCTGTTTCAGCAGCAGATACCGGACGACACGGCTTCAGAGGTGGCTGACAAGTGCGCCGAGCAGCGCAGCAACATCATAAACTACCTCATCAACGAGAAGATAGTGCTCGACCAGGCGGAAAAGATGGGCGTCACCCTCAGCGAAGAGGACCAGGCAGCCGTTGAGGAAAGCTACAATTCCCTTATCGACGGCTACATCGACAGCTGCAAAAGCTACGTCACCGCAGGCGAGGGCACCGCAGAAGCCGGCGACGACGAAGTGAAGCAGGCAGCCGAGAAGTACTTCGACGACAAGCTGACCGAGATAGGTATGACCCGCGACGATATACTGTTCTCCGCGCGCAGCGAGAAGATACAGTCCAGGCTGAAGGAAAAGCTTGCCGAGGACGACCCCGTCACAGCCGAGGACGCCCAGAAGGAATACGACGAGATAACCAAGGGCATCGAGGAGATGTACAACGAGGACGCGACCTACTACGAAAGTTATTCCTACTACAGCTATTACTGGCTGCCGGAGAATTCCCGCAGAATAAAGCACATCCTGCTCAAATTCGACGACGCGGACGTCACCGAGATAAAGAACTGCCGCACCAACGACGACGAGGAGGCCGCGCTTGCAGTACGTGAAGCGGCTGCGGAGAAGCTTCTCCCCAAGGCCGAGGAGATAGTCGCGCAGCTGGACGCGGGCGCTGATTTCGACGCGCTCGTCAAAGAATATTCCGAGGACAGCGGCAGCACCGCAGACGGCTTTGAGGGGTATCTCGTTGTGCCCAACGGCGGCATTTACTACAAGGAATTCCAGCAGGGCGCGTATGAACTGCAGAACATCGGCGACTACAAGACAGTCACCACGGATATCGGTGTGCATATCCTCTATTACGCCGCAGACGCAAAGCTCGACCCCGACACCACCGCGCAGATACTCGACGTAATGCTCGAGACCCTGCAGGAGAACGCTGCGGACTCCGCTTACAGCGAAGCGATGGCTCAGTGGCGCAGTGAATACGCGTACGACATAGCCTACACCGCGCTCAACATCGAAAAGCCCCAGCCCACTGCGGAGGCTGCCGCTGACGAGAACGGCTCCAGCGCCGACAGCACTGCCAGCGCAAACGACAGCGCCGCTTCAGCCGCTTCCACCGCAGAGGAGAGCGCACAGTGACGAGAGGGCGCAGGGCAGTCTGCGCGCTCCTGGGGGTAATGCTGCTTTCCGGCTGCACGATACGGCAGTCCGGTGAGGCCGGCGAGAGTTCCGTGGTTTCACCGCAGGCAGAGGAATACGCGGCTGCGCCCGAAAACGGCGCGCAGGACATGGCGATAACCCGCGCCGATTACCTCGGGGAATACCTCTACTACCTCGCGCGCAGCGGTTACGGCACCGACACCGATGAGGGAACGCTGAAACAGGCGCAGCAGACAGTCATCAACAGCATGATAGAGGACCGCATAATCCGTGCGAAGTTCGCGGAGAACGGGCTGGAGCTGACGGAGAGCGACCGCGCCGATATCGAAAAGGAAGTCGGCACGGGGATAGCTTCCATGCTGGACAGCATAAAGAGCGCAGCCGCAGCCGCTGACGACTCCCTCACGGACGAGGAGCTCACCGCGCAGGCGCAGGAGCAGTACCAGCAGATACTGGACACCTGCGGCGTAACGGAGGATATATTCACCCGCTGGCAGGAAGCGCTTGTCATGAAGCGGAAACTCACCGACAAGCTGTGCGAAGCCGAGTGCACCGACGATGAAGCCGGCACCCAACTGCAGGCGCTCATCGCAGCCGCGAAAACGCAGTACGAAAGCGACCCCGCGAAGTACAGCGCGCAGGATTTCGCAGCGGTGTGGATACCCGAGGGCACGCGGGAGATACAGGGGATACTGGTGGGGTTCGACTATGACGCGTATTCCGCGATAGTCAGCCTGCGCGACGCCGGCAGCGACGACGAAGCCGACGCGCTGCGCCAGAAGAGCCTTGACTCCCTGCAGGAGCGTTACGAGCGGGTGATGTCCGGCGTGGTCGCTGGCGAGGATTTCGCGGAGCTGATGGAGAAATACAACGAGGACGAGGGCAACGTCACCATTCTCGTAACGCCGGGCACCGAGGTCTACGGCAGCGAGATACTTGAATGCGCCATGGGCATCGACGCGGTAGGGGGCACCGACACTGCGGTGACGGATTACGGCTACTACGTGCTGCGCTACGCGGCAGACGCGGAGGTCACCGACCAGCAGCTTTCCGACATCACCGAGGAGCTGCGGGGGTACATCACCGAAAACAAGCAGAAAGAGGAATTCAGCGCCCTGATGGACGGCTGGAAAACTGAATATTCCTATCAGATAAACGAAGAACAACTGGCATTATAAAACCGGGAGAGAATTATGAACACACCGATATCAGATTTTCTTGACGATTACGGCAGGCGCGACATGCTGCGGCTGCACATGCCCGGGCACAACGGCGAAAATCCCCGGGATATAACCGAGATAGCGGGCGCGGACAGCCTTTACGAGACCGACAATTCCGGGGGGATCATCGCTTTCAGCGAGGCGCGGGCGGCTAAGATTTTCGGCGCGGAGCGCACCTGCTATTCCGCAGGGGGAAGCACCCTCGCGATACAGACTGCGCTTGCCCTGCTGAAGGCGCAGGGCTGCAACAGAATAGCCGCGGGGCGTTGCTCTCACAGGAGCCTCGTTTCTGCGGCAGCGCTGCTGGACCTCGACATCATCTGGCTCTACCCCGACGAGTACCCCTCGGCAAGCGTGGATTTCACCGCGCAGGAGGCTCAGCAGGCAGACGCGTTTTTCGTCACCAACGTGGATTACTACGGCGGCACATGCCGCGTGGAAGCGCCCTCCCGCCCGGTGGTGTGCGACAACGCCCACGGCGCGTATCTGCGCTTCGTCAGCAAGACGGCTTTCGGCAGGGAATACCTGCACCCGATGGAATTCGGCTACCCGGTCATTTCCGCGGAGTCCGCGCACAAAACGCTGCCAGCGCTCACGGGTGCGGCGTACCTGCACTTCTCAAATGGTACCGACTACTCCCGCGCAAAGGAAATGATGGCGCTTTTCGGCAGCACCAGCCCGTCCTACCTCGTCATGGACAGCCTGGATAAGTTCAACGGCCGCATTGCAGCCGACCCGGACTGCGTAAACCGCGCCTGCGGCAGCGTCGCAAACCTGAAATCCGACCTCGAGGGCTTCGGCTTTACGCTGAAAAAGAGCGACCCGCTGCGGGTGACTGTCAACGCGCGGGCGTGGGGCTGGCGCGGGCAGGATTTCGCTTCGCTGCTGCGGGCGCGGGGCGTTGAGTGCGAGATGTCGGACGAGAATTACGTAGTGCTGCTGTTTTCCGCGATAACCACCGTCGAGGACTGCCAGCGCGCATACACGGCGCTGACTTTCATCAGCAGGCGCCCTGCGATGCCGATGGCTGAGTACCCCGTGATACGCCCGGAAAAGGCGCTTTCCATCAGGGAAGCGGTGTTAAAGCCCCAGAAGCGGCTCCCGGTGGAACAGGCCGTGGGAGAGGTCTGCGGTGGGATTCAGTCCCCCTGCCCGCCGTGCATACCGATAGTCATGCCGGGGGAGCGTATCGACGCGCAGGCTGTGGAAGCGTTCCGGCTTTACGGCGTGAAGTCAGTCATGGTGGTCAGGTGAGCGCATTTCCCGCGATATCCCGCGGAAGCCCACGTTCCGCAGGCGGCAGTGCAGCCGGTGCGGGGCGCGCAGGGTGAGGTCGCACATTCCCGAGAAGCGCTGGAACACGTTTCTGCCCACAGTGCGTGAAACCAGCTTCCCCCGGGGAATGACCACGGTGTACAGCCGCGCGCCCCTGCGGAACGCTATCCCGCAGGCTTCCCCGCTGAACGAAGCGAAGCTGTGCCGCATGTAGACCGCATACGCCATCGCGAACCACAGGCTCACCGCGGCGCCGCTCCACAGCACGGACTGCACTATATCCGCGGCGACAGGCTCCGCGATGAAAGTCAGTAGCAGCAGCCCCGCGAACACCCCCAGCCACCCGAGGGGAGCGGCGCAGTGCCCGAAAACCGCGCGGAACGGCGGCTTTATCTGCTTTTCCGGTGGGGCGATACCGCACAGCTTCGACATGATACGGTGCGCGGTGCTTCTCTGCGCCATCGGGAACAGCATGGTCCCGTGGACGTACACCGGCGCGCGGCGCAGCAGCAGCGTTGTGATGGTGTCGCAGCTGGTCACGGCGGTGATGTTATGTCGGACAAGACGGCACTCATACAATGTGAATATACCCCGGCGCACGGTGATGAAATCCCCCTCGCAGGAAACGCGGAAGCGCAGCATTCCCACCGCTTTGTGCAGGAACACCGCGCACCATGCCGCTGCGATGAACACGGCGATGAACGCAGTCACCCGGGGGACCGCGATGTGCAGCACCGCGAGTAACTTCGTCACCTCGTCGGCAGCCCCGGCAAGCAGCGACATTATACGGCTGAAGCTGTCGTCCCCAAAGACGCTGCCTGTGCGGTTCAGCAGCAGCGCGAAAGTCACGGCGCCGCTGAGCGCGCGGGTGTCCACGAACGCCCCCGCTACTGCCTGCGCGGTATCTGCGCGCACGCACGCCCCGTCGTACTGCGGCAGGAACGGCAGGTGTTCCCACGCGCGCATGTAGAACCACGTCCCGCCGGAAAGCGTGCTTATTTCGACGCGTTTTCCCCGCAGGAAGCGCAGCAGCATGGTGCGCCGTATCTCGACCTTAGTCACCACGCTCAGCGGTATTTCCGCACGACGGCGCAGCAGCAGTCCCCTTGTCACCGCAACGCGGTCCGGGAAAAGCTCAAGATGTACGAAAATGCGGCGGAGCAGATAATACATTATAAAATTCAGATTATCACCCACCTTTTCCGCAGTTGCGGAGGTTATTTAGACAATATAAAATTTAAAGGGGAATTCCCCGGAAAAAAGGAGCAGGTTTTTGATGAAAACAGCATGTATCATTCTCGCGGGGGGCGCTGGAAAGCGCATGAAGTCCGAACGCCCCAAGGTGCTTGCAGAGGTGCTCTGCAGACCTATGCTGGGCTGGGTGCTCGGCGCGGCTGAGGAATTCGGCTTTGACGAGGTTTCGGTAGTCACCGGTTACAAAGCGGAGCTCACCGGGGAGTACATCGCTTCCCGCGGGGGTAAGGTAACAGTCTGCCATCAGCAGGAGCAGAAAGGCACAGGCGACGCGGTGAAATCCGCAGAGGAAGTGATAAGGCGCTGCGACGCGGTGTGCGTGCTCAACGGCGACGCGCCCTTTATCGACGCGGGCACGCTGAGGGCTTCCCTTGAAATGCACCAGAAGAGCGGCAGCGAAGTCACCGTGATAACCGCGGATATCGACGACCCGCAGGGCTACGGCAGGATAATCCGCGAGAACGGGGAATTCACCGCGATACGCGAACAGAAGGATTGTTCCCCGCAGGAAGCGGAAATATGCGAGGTGAACAGCGGCGCTTACTGGTTCAGCGCGCAGAAGCTGCTGGAGGCGCTGCCGAAGCTTTCCACCAACAACGCCGCCGGGGAATACTACCTCACAGACTGCGTTGAACTGATGTCCCACCGCACCGCGTATAAGTCCGCGAACCCCGACATCGTGCTCGGCGCGAACACCCGCGGGGCGCTGCTGGAACTCAACCAGCTTGCAAGGCTCAGGAAGCTGTCCCGGCTGATGGACGAAGGCGTGAGCTTCATCACGCTGGACGGCATAATCGTCGGCGCCGACGTGAATATCGGCTGCGATACCACGATACTCCCGAACACGGTCATTCTCGGCAATACCACGATAGGAAAGGGCTGCACCATCGGCGCGAATTCCCACATTGAGAACTGCACCATCGGCGACAACGTTCAGCTGAACAACGTGCAGGCGTATGATTCCACCGTCGAGAACAACGTCAAGATAGGTCCGTTCGCGCAGCTGCGCCCCGGTACGACTATCCGCGAGGGCGTAAAGATAGGCGATTTCGTCGAGATAAAGAACAGCGACATCGGCGTGAACACCGCAGTGGCTCACCTGACTTACGTCGGGGACAGCGACGTGGGCAGGGGCGTTAATTTCGGCTGCGGCTGCGTCACAGCGAACTACGACGGCATAAACAAGTTCCGCACGAAGATAGGCGACCACGCGTTCATCGGCTGCAACACCAATCTCATCGCCCCCGTAGAAGTCGGCGAGAACGCCACCACCGCCGCTGGTTCCACAGTCACAAAGAATGTCCCCGCGAATTCCCTCGCGGTGGAAAGAGGACAGATGCGCGTCATCGAAAACTGGGGCAAGAACGCTCTGCGTAAGAAAAAGTGAGGTAAACATGAAAACTCTCGTTGTGGTGGATTATCAGGTGGATTTCGTGGACGGCGCGCTGGGCTTCCCCGGGGCTGAAAAGCTGGAGCCGGTCATTCTCGGCAAGATAGAGGAATGCCGCAGGGACGGCGGGCAGGTGATATTCACGCTGGATACCCACGGCGAGGATTACCTGCGCACCGCAGAGGGCAGGAAGCTCCCCATACCGCACTGCATAAAGGGTACCCCCGGGCACGCGCTGTACGGGCGCGTCGCGCAGGCAGTCCTGCCGGAGGACGTGGTGATAGAGAAGCCCGCATTCGGCTCGCTGGAACTCGCGGACCTGCTCCGTCGCACTTCCCCGGAGGAGGTGGAGCTGTGCGGTCTGGTGACGGATATCTGCGTCATTTCCAATGCAGTTCTCGCGAAAGCCGCGCTCCCGGAGAGCCGTGTTTCCGTTGACGCCCAGGCGTGCGCCACAGCCGACCCCGAAGCCCACAAAAGAGCCCTCCGCTCTATGGAAGCAATGCAGATAGAGGTCACGGTGAAGTAAGGCGTGATGCACAGAGGGGAAAAACTGCGTTCAATTCGGAATTCGAGTTTTGCGCACTTGAGTGCATAATGCAGATGGATAAAGTGACGGACTGCGCAAAACTATATTCGGAATTCGGAATTTCAGTGTCCCCTGTTGCCCAATTTGGGGCGGCATCGTGCCGCCCTTTTGGGGCAACGGCGCAGACATCGTGTCTGCGGCTTACGCGGACGTTATCTCAAAAGATTTAAAATAAAATACACAGGGCGAAAGTAAATTGCTTCTTTCGCCCTGTAGTGTTTCTATAAAAGTTTTTGAGATATTGTCTGCGAAGCAGACACAATAATTCCGAATTCCGCATTCCGAATTCCGAATTAAAACAGAACTCCCCTCGGAAACGTGTTCCGCGGGGAGGAAATCTGTGAACTATAACTTAATGTCTTAGATCAGACTGCTCTCTGTACCAGACCGGAGCGCAGGCAGCGTGTGCAAGCGTTTACTCTGCAGGGAGTACCGTTCACGATCGCCTTTACCTTCTTGACATTGGGCTTATAGGTTCTGTTGCTGCGTCTGTGAGAGTGGGATACCTTAATACCGAAGGTAACGCTCTTGCCGCAGATCTCGCATTTTGCCATTTGAAGCACCTACCTCTCTTGTGTAGTGATTTTTTCAGTAACGTATAATATTTTATCAGAAACAGCGAAAAAATGCAAGTGTTTATTATATATTTGCAGAAATTTTGGAGATAATCACAATATGGCACAGCTATACGGGCGGAAATTTCGGCATTGTGACTAAACCTGCTGTATATTCTGCATTAAACGCTATACTGATAGTATTCACGCCGTCACAGCGTCAGGAAGCCTACCTTCTTCTGCACCTTCTGCAAGGTCTTTCTGGAGGCCCTGAACGCCTTTTCAGCGCCCTTCTTCATGCAGTCCTCAAGGTAGCTCTTGTCTGCGAATACGCGCTTGAATTCGGTCTGCAGCGGCGCCAGCATGTCAGCGACTGCCTCGCCCACCGCAAGCTTGAAATCGCCATAGCCCCTGCCCGCAAACTCGCTCTCTATCTCCTCGAAAGTCTTGTTGGTGACTGCGGAATAGATGGACATCAGGTTGATTATGCCGTCCTTGCCCTCCCTGGCGCATACAACAGCCTCGCTGTCGGTGACTGCGCGCTTGAACTTGCGGATTATCGTATCCCTGTCGTCGAGTATCCATACGCTGGCGTTGGGGTTCTCGTCGGATTTGGACATCTTCTTTGACGGCTCCTGCAGGGACATCACCTTTGCGGTGGTCTTTGTGATGTAGCCGTCCGGCATGGTGAACACTTCGCCGTAGACGCCGTTGAAGCGCTGTGCGACGTTGCGCGCGAGTTCAAGGTGCTGCTTCTGGTCGATGCCGACGGGCACCAGGTCTGCCTGATACAGCAGGATATCCGCAGCCATCAGCACGGGGTAGGTGAAAAGCCCGGCGTTGATGTTGTCGGGGTGCTTCGCGGATTTGTCCTTGAACTGGGTCATTCTCGACAGTTCGCCGAACTGTGTGTAGCAGGAAAGTATCCAGCTGAGTTCCGCGTGGTTGGGGTTGTGTCCCTGCACGAACAGCGTGGACTGCTCCGGGTCAAGCCCCGCAGCGATGAGCAGCGCGTAGCTCTCCTTTATCTGGTTGCGCAGCTTTACAGGGTCCTGCCTTACGGTGATGGAATGCAGGTCCGCGATGCCGAAATAGCAGTTGTAGTCGTTCTGCAGCTTCACCCAGTTCCTCATTGCCCCGAGGTAGTTGCCGAGGTGGGGGGTGTTAGTGGGCTGGATAAGGCTGAGCATGTTCTTTTTCTGTTCTTCCATGGTGATTTCCTTTCGTGTCGTTTTGTAGGAAAACAAAAAACCGCCCCTGCGGCAGATACCTGCCATAAGGACGGAGTAAATTCCGTGGTGCCACCTTAATTCACAGTTGAACTGTGCTCTCTTGGGTACTCTCATACCCTGACGATTAACGCTCGCCGCACGTCGCAGAATACTCAGCGGAATGGCTCCAGCGCCGGAATTCACCCGAACTCCCGCGCGGTGAATTCCCCTCGGGGAACCCTCCAGCCGCCTTTGACTGCGCCCTCAATGGTCCATTTGTATACTCTGCGTTCTGCGGCAATTTCAGCTTGCTGCCGCTCTCTGTGAGTGCACGGGTATTTTTATCTCCATATCACCGGTTTCAAGGGCTTATTCTGTTCTCCTTAATTTTATCACAATGTGTCGTTTTTGTCAAGGGGGGATTTTTCGAAAGAGGTTTGTGCAACATTCACATAAAACTGCGTGAAAATATCCGCGTATTTGTTTATTCAGTACCTTGCAAAACAAAATACCTTGTGGTATAATTTGAATATGGAACAGGGAAACCGGAGTTCCGAATTTTTTGAACAGGCTACCTTGCAAGGCAAAGTACCTTGGAACGCAGGGTCGGAGGTGAAATATGAACTCTCAGCTTAAACGCGGGACGCTGGAGCTGTGTGTTCTTTCGATATTATGCGACAGCGACTGCTACGGCTACGAGCTGGTGAACAGGATATCAGGCTGCATGCAGATGACGGAAGGCACGATATACCCGCTGATGAAGCGTCTTAAAGACAACGGACTGATAGACTCCTACATAGTGGAATCGCAGGAGGGCCCACCCAGGAAATACTACAGGATAACGGACAGCGGCAGAGCGGAGAAGGAAACGCTCTACAAAGAATGGTTTGAGTTTGTTGACAGCATAAATTCGCTGCTGAAAGGGGAAATGGTGAATGATAGCAAAGAATAAGGGAGACTTCCTGTACAACCTGCACAACGAGCTGCACAGGATAGGAATAGACGACGACGAGGAGATATTCGCGGATTTCGAGGCGCACTTCAAGGAGAGCGCGGAGGCGGGCGTTTCCGAGGAGGAGACCTGCGAGAAGCTCGGCGACGTAAAGGAGATAGCGCGCAGCTACCTTGATATCCCCAGCACGCGCATAAATTCCATAGTGGTGGACGCCATCGCAAACAACCGCGTTTCGCTGACAAAGCCGGGTCGAACGCTCCCCGCGGACCTTTCCCTCGTTAAGGACGACAACGCCGGGGAACATGCCGGGCAGCCCGCTGTACGCGAGTTCACCCCCGAGCACATCATGGAGGAGCCCACCGCGCCCGCGCCCTCCGTTCCGAAAACGGACCTCAGCAAGAGCGCGCCGGTGCGTGAATTCACCCCGGAGCACATCGCATACGAACCGGAGGCGCCCTCCCGGCAGGATTCGCAGAGCGTGCAGGGCGCGCAGAATTCCGCGCACCCGCGTGAATTCACACCACAGCACACCGCGCAGGAACAGCCCGCGGATACCCGCTATCAGTACGGCGTGCCGAAGCAGACCGACGACATGCACGCGAATTCCACGCAGTCGCGGGTGGGGGAAGTACCCCCGCAGTGCGTCCCCCCGGTGGGCGATAACGCGAAAACCGGTGGGTTCAGGTTCAGCGACGTGAAAGGCATGAAGCCTAACGTGAACGCAGGCAGGCTGGTCGGGTGCATTCTGATGGACGTGTTACTGTGGTCCTGGCTGATACCGATGGTGGTTTCGCTGATATTCAGCGTGTTCGTCGGCGGGGCTTTCAGTCTTGTGACAGTCGCTTTCACGCAGCTGGGCAACGAATATTTCAACTTCATCAGCCGTATATTCCTCTGCTGCGGAATGGCGAGTGGCGGCGTGCTGCTGGGCTGTGCGGCTTTCGGGCTGTGCAGGGCTGTTTTCCACTGGATAAAGAGCATAGTCGTCAGCCACGTCAGGGCTGTGTACGATATTTAAGGGGGTGCGGATATGAAAGTATTACTGAGGATATTCATTCCCCTGTGCGTGGTTTCATTCATCGCATTCGGCATTTCGGTGGCGATTTTCGGCACCAATCAGGACGCCAGCCCCGCGGGCGACTTCCGCGCCACATCTTACACCATCAGCGATGAATACACCAAAATAGACGCGGATATCGGCGCATATTATCTTGATATACAGCCGAATTCCGGCAATAATACCGATGTGTATATAGCTGGCGCCGACCGGAATGTCGATAAGATACGTGTTGAGGTGAGCGGCTCCACCCTGCGTGTCAGCGTGGACCCCTCCGCGTACGGATTCGGCTCCTGGACGGACTGGCTGCGCGGCTTCAGCGGCTACCCCACAGTGAACATCAAGGTGCCCGATAAGGTATACGAAAAGCTGAATGTCGGCGTAAGCTCCGGCACCGCTGATGTCAGGGGAGTTTCAGCCAGCGACGTTTCGCTCGCCACCTCCTCCGGGGACATCAGCTACACCCAGAACTGCATCACCGACAGCCTTACCATCAGCACGACTTCCGGCAGCATCGGCGTGAAGAATGCCGCGACGAAGTCCTACAATATCCGTGCGACTTCCGGCAACATCGACGTTGACGGGCTGACCGGCACCGGCTCGGTAAAGGCGACTTCCGGCAACCTGACCATCAGGTTTGCGGAACTCACCAGCTACTGCGACGTGAGCGTGACCTCCGGCGACGTGACGCTGGTAGTCCCCGATAACACCAACGCGAACATAAACTGCAAGAAGACTTCCGGCGATATCGTGATATCGGCGTGCGGGGTATACCGCGACGTGGGCGAAAAGGAGACCGTGCTCCTCGGCAGAGGCGGCGTCACGATGGACGTCAGGGCTACCTCCGGCGACATAATGATAACCGACGACCCTGACCACAGCGCCGGGATAGCGTACACGATGACGTCAGACCAGGATACCGGCATTATCATCGGTGAAGCGCGCAGCGAGGTGGGCGCCGCGTTCGATGAAGTGCGCGACGAGGTGGGCACTGCGTTCGATGAAGCGCGCAGCGAGGTGAGCGCGGCATTCTCAGAAGCGGCAAGCGATATCAGCGACGCATTTGATTTTTGAAAGGAGTAATCATCATGGCAGAAAAGCAGACCTATACATTCACGAACGACATTGAAACGATTGAGGTAAGTTCCCTGGGCGCGAAGATAATCGTGACCCCGCAGGAGCGCAGCGACATCTACGTTGAATACGACAACCCCAAGGACGCGCCGGAATTCTGCGCGGTGCTTTCGGGCAGGACGCTGACGCTGAAAGAGAGCTTCAGCTTCAGCATATTCGGCAGCAAGCCCGCTGAGGGCTACACGATAAGCGTGTTCCTGCCGCTTAAGACATTCCGTAAGATAAAGATAAACACAGCCAGCGGCGGCGTTGAGGTGGGCGAGGTATCCTCTGAGGAATTCTCGCTGAACACAGCCAGCGGCAACATCAATGTGAATGCGTTCTTTGACCAGGTGAAGCTGCAGTCAGCCAGCGGAAACATCACCCTCACCAACCCTCTTGCCGACAAGCAGGTCGTTTCCCTCGACAAGGAGGACGGGCAGCCGGCGCATTACACCGCGCGCTCACTGCACGTGTGCACGGTGAGCGGCAACGCGACCGTTTCCGGCTACCGCACCGAGGAATTCGGGGTGCATTCCGTTTCCGGCAGGACTACCGTGACGGGTATTTCCGGCAGGGGCAGCGTTTCAGTCACCAGCGGCAACGTGGATATTTCCTACGCCGAGTGGAACAACGACCTTAACGTCAGCCTCATCAGCGGCAACGTGAACGTTTCCCTCCCCGAGAATGCCGGCGTCACCCTCACCGTGAGCGGAGTTTCAGGCTCCGTGCGCACAGACCTCGGGCAGTCAAAGGGCAGCTTCATGAACCTCGGCAAGGGCACCAGCGGTGATTTCGGCGGCGAGAACAGGCACAGGCTTGACGCTTCCCTGACCAGCGGCACAGTCACCATCGCCCGGCAGTGATAAGCTTTCTCCTTTCCCCCAATTTATGCGTCGCCGTGTTGCTGCGGCGGCGCGGAGGAAAATAATTCCCCTGCAGCGGACGCCACATTCGCGGCAGGGGGTGATATAGATGTTCCCGGAAGAGGTGTGATGACGATACCGCTTTCGGGAACCGTTAGTTTAATTCGGAATTCGGAATGCGGAATTCGGAATTGTGGTGTCCCGCTACGCGGGACGTTATCTCAATAGAATTACAATAAAATACACGGGGCGAAAGAACCACTTTCGCCCCGTGTTGTATCTATCAAAGTTTTTTAGATATTATCGCCGGAGGCGATACCATAATTCCGAATTACGAATTCCGAATTACGAATATAGTTTTGCGCAGCCCGTTACTTTATCCATCTGCATTATGCACTCAAGTGCGCAAAACTCGAATTACGAATTATTCTTCGCCTCCAGCCTCTGCTGCTGCTTTTCGGCTGCGGCTTCCTTCTTTCTGCGGATATCGTCGAGGTCGGCGTACCACAGCTTCTCGAAGTCGGCAATGGGCATGGGCTTCGCGAAGTAGTAGCCCTGTACCATCGCGCAGTGTATCTCGGTGAGGAAATCCACCTGCTCGCGGGTCTCGACGCCCTCGGAGATGACGTCCATGTCGAGGTTATTCGCGAGATCCACCACGGTAGAGATGACCGCGCGGCCCTTCCGGGTGTTCATGGTGTCGCTGAAGAATTCCTTGTCTATCTTCACGACGTCAACGGGCATGTCTTTCAGCATGTTCAGCGAGGAATAACCCGACCCGAAATCGTCCAGCGAAAGCTTGAAACCTATCTCGTGCAGCTTGTGCATTATCTTGAGCAGCTTTTCGGCATTCTCGGTGAAAACGCTCTCCGTAAGCTCCAGCTCAATGTACTCATAGGGAATGTCGTACTTATCCACTATCTCGCGCAGGCGCCAGATGTAGTCGTCGTAATTCAGGTGCAGGCGCGACTGGTTGACGGAAATAACCACCGGCTTCCTGCCATCGTCTATCCACTTGCGCATGGTCTTGCAGACTTCCTCAAGAATGAAGAAATCCAGCTCCACAACGAACCCGTTCTTTTCCGCTATCGGAATGAAATCCCCCGGGGAAATGAACCCGAATTCCTTGCTGTTCCAGCGGATAAGCGCTTCTGCGCCCTCGATGTTGCGGGTGCGCAGCCCGTATTTCGGCTGCAGGTAGCACTGGAATTCGTGCCGCTCCAGAGCCGCGGGCATGATGTTTTCGTAGTCCTTTTCGCGCAGCGCACGGTCGCGTATCGAGCCGTCGTAGAACGCGATGGAGGAATAATGCGTGCCTTTCAGCGTGCTCTTGGCTATCTTGCAGCGGTCTATCGCGGCGTTGATGTCCACGTCGCCGTGACGGCTCTCGCTGATGCACTGGTTGAGCCGGCAGATACCCGCGCTGAATACCACGGGGTACTTCACGAAAAGGCTGTTGCGGCGCTCAAACTCTGAGAAAATGCCGTTCAGCCGCGCTGTAAGCTCTATATCGGTGGCGTTCTTTATCGTCATGACGAAGTTGTCGTCGGACATTCTCGCGAACACCTCGTCAGGCTCCATGTTGTCGGAAATCGTCTTGTAGATACGCTCCAGCATGCGGTTGCCCTCTTCATAGCCAAGGCGGTCGTTGACGTACTTGAACTTGTCTATGTCGAAAAGCGCAACAGCCCAGTTCTCAGCGCTGGACTTCTTAAAGAGCCTGCGTGTGTCCTCAAAGAACCTGCGCTTGCTCCTGCCGCCGGTGAGGGAGTCCCTTTCAGCGGCGCTGCGCGTGCGGTAGGTGCTGACGAGAATCACCACGACTATCGCCGCAAGCGCCACGATAGCGCCCGCGATTATCCACGCGAGATAGGTGCTGAAGAATGAATTCAGCCCGCGCACGCTGTTGGCGCCGATTATCGCAGAATATGTGTTGATGAGCGTGGAATTGCTGCTCATCACCGCCAGCGACTTGCCGATGATGTTCGCAAGGTCGGTCGCGGCAGCCGGTAACGCAAGGCACTCCGAATGGAACGACTCCTTTACGTCCACGATGTCGAGGTCGCCGTAGCCTCCGCTCAGCGCATAGAGCAGCTCATAAGCCCCGGAATACGCCAGGTCAGCCTCGCCGTCCTGCACCGCGGAAAGGCACAGACGCTCGTTGTTGTAGCGCAGCACCGGCGCGTCCGGGTATATCTCGGAGATGTAGACGCTGATATCCTCCGCAGCCGCAGGCACGGCTATCCTGGAGCGCTCGTTGACCGCAGCCCCGGATTTACCCGCGGCAGCGATGGGCATCCTGGAATAGGGCGCGGAAAGGCGTATGTCCGTGTATGCAATCATGGAATACGTATTTACGCCGCCGCATATCGCCTGCACCCTTCCCTCGCGCATTGCCACCGCAGCGTCCTTGATGTTGTCGAACGGCACCAGCTTTATCTCAAAGCCGGAAAGCTCGCTCAGCTGCTGCATCACCTTTTCAGTCGCGCCGGTGACGTTATTGCCGTCGGTGCTGTCGAGCAGGCTCGCCTGTACGTTCACGCCGACGGTGAGCACGGGGTTCTGCTTTAAATAGTACTTCTCGCTCTCGGTGAGGGCGTAGCGCTGGTTGCCGTATTTCGAAACGTACTTATCATAAATGCTGGAAGCGTAACCGCTGTTGGTCATCGCAATACCGCCAACAGCCTGGTCGATGTCGTCAAGAATGTCGGCGTCCTCATAACGCGACAGGAAATAGCACTCGGAAGTGCTGAACTGGTAAACTATCAGGTCGTTTGTCCACGCGCGGAAGCAGTCCTTCGCCACCGCGTCTATCTTTCCCTCGTCGAAATAGGACTTCATCTGCGACTCGCTGTTGAAAGAAACGAACTCAGCCTGCCGGAGTTCAGGCGTGATGAACGAGCCGTCGGGGAAGTACTTATCCATGTCGTCCGCGAGGAAGCCTATGCGCTTTGTCTTGAGCGAGGAAAGGTCGTAGAATGAAATATCGCTGTCGTCGCGCACATATATCGCGGAAAACTTGGTCATAAGGGAAAACTGGCTCAGCGCCAGACCCTTGTCATAGCCGTGCCGCCCAGTGAGCTTATCCCACATGGCAAGCTCTTTTGCAGGCACGCAGGGGATAATGTCCACATCGCCGTTTGCCAGCTTTTCAGCGAGTTCCTCAGCGGTGCCGGAGACATATTCGTATGCGTCGCCGGTGCGCTTCTGTATCTCGCGGAGATAATCCAGCGCGAAGCCGGTCTTGTTGCCCCCCACGGTAGAAATGCCGTAATCCGGGTCAACGCCCACCCTAACAGTCCTGCCGGTCGCGCCCGCATTCACGCCGGAAGCGGGGAATAACACCAGCACAAGGGCAAGCGCCACAAGCACCGGCGTCAGCATATTTCCGGCACGCCGCACCAGCCGTTTGAGTTCTGACTTCTTCATCACGAAGCACCTCCGGATATGTACAACCGCAGAATGCGGTAACATTCATCTCAATATTTTCCAATTGATGTGTAAATCACTCACATATAGTATACCAAACTTTGTAACGATTTTCAAGTGGATTGTAAGAATTTTTCATAGCTCAGCAATTTTTACCGAACTTTTTTGTGAATTGTGCACAAGAAACTTGACATCGCGTTACAAATGTGATATACTATAATCGTGGTCTTTCATAGATTTTAGACAATTTCGCCAGAATTTCTGACATCAGGCGACTTTCAGGCATTCGGTGGATTGTACATCTCATCAAAAAGGAGAACCTGTATGAACTGGTTTGAAAACGCTGTATTCTATCACATTTACCCCATCGGATATTTCGGCTGCCCCCGGCAGAACGATTTCACGTCCGAGCCTACCCACAAGATACTCAGGGTCATCGACGATATCCCGCACATAAAGGAACTCGGCTGCAACGCGGTTTACTTCGGGCCGGTGTTCGAGAGTTCCGCGCACGGCTACGACACCGCGGATTACACAAAGATAGACCGCAGGCTCGGCACCAACGAGGATTTCAGGAAGGTGTGCGACGCGCTGCATGAAAACGGCATAAGAGTTGTGCTCGACGGCGTATTCAACCATGTCGGCCGCGATTTCTGGGCATTTAAGGACGTGCGCGAGAACAAGCTCGGCAGCGCCAGAAAGGACTGGTTCCATGTGCGCGAGGGCAACGACGGCTATAACGACGGCTTCTGGTACGAGGGTTGGGAGGGTCACTACGAGCTGGTAAAGCTGAACCTCTACAACCCCGAGGTAAAGCAGTACCTCAAGGACTGCATAACCGGCTGGAAGAACGAATTCGGCATCGACGGCCTGCGCCTTGACGTTGCCTACTGCCTTGACCTCAACTTCCTCAAGGAACTGCACGGGCACTGCAAGTGGCTGGCAGAGGACTTCTTCCTGCTGGGCGAAACGCTCCACGGCGACTACAACAAGTGGATGAACCCTGAAATGCTCGACAGCGTGACTAACTACGAGTGCTACAAGGGGCTGTTCTCCAGCTTCAACGACATGAACATGTTCGAGATAGCGCACTCCATCAACCGTCAGTTCGGCAGCGAGAACTGGTGCCTCTACCGCGGAAAGCACCTGTATACATTCGTGGACAACCACGACGTCAACCGCATAGCTTCCATGCTGAAAACCAAGGAACATCTGCCGGATATCTACACGCTGATGTTCATGATGCCGGGTATCCCTGCGGTTTATTACGGCAGCGAGTTCGGAATTCTCGGGGACAAGAACAACGGCGGCGACGACCAGCTGCGCCCGGAATTCGACCCCGAAAAGATGAAGGCCGAGGGTATCCGCGACCTGACGGCGCACATAAAGGCGCTCGCTGAGATACAGAAGAACCACCCCGCGGCTTCCCAGGGGGACTACAAACAGGTGCAGCTGACCAACAGGCAGTATGCATTCTCGCGCAGCGCGGAGGGCGAAACGCTGCTCACCGTCATCAACGCGGACGCGAACCCGTTCACATTCAGCCTCAACGCTTCCGGCGCAAAGGAAGACCTCCTCACCGGGGAAACTATGGAACTCGGCGGGCTGACGCTCCCGGGCTTTACAAGCGCGGTTTTCAAGCTCTGATTTTCTGCACCAATAATCAAACCGTCGGCATTCTCCCCATGGAAACTGCCGACGGTATTTTTTATAACATACTTGAAATAAAAGTCAGTATATGGTATAATAAACGCAGAGCGTTTATTATACATCAAAATGTCCTCGCACATACGTTTGCCTATGGCAAACTCCGTGCATATCGGACAATTATACCATAACCTTGCGGTTATGGTATAATAAACGCAGAGCGTTTATTATACATCAAAATGTCCTCGCAAAAGTAATTGTATAACTTTCAAGTTGCTAAAAAACATGATGAAAGGCAGATTGCCTTAAAAAGCAGGTGAATGATGAGACTATGTTTTTAAGTCGTTTTATATCGCTTTTTAGTAATAAAACGAAGCATCAAAGTCCGATGAACAACGCTCATTCAGAGTATTTTGATGACCTGAAATTAATAAAAGAGTACAGACCGGAGCTTCAGAAATACACCACAAGTATTCTGGCTTTCAACACATTAGCAAAATACCATGGGTTGCTGACAATATTAAACGAATATGTTCTGACTCAAACCGGTATTGGAGACGGAATTCATATGTGCGGTTTTGGATTTCCCGACACAATTGATAATGAACCATCTTTTTTTACCCAAGGTGTTTGTTTTAATTATGGTTATGACACTGAACCTGAGGTGATTTCTGATAAAGAGTTTGTATGGCTTATTGAGGACACATGCAATATTTATAAAAAAAATCATCAGTCTGATACTCAACAACTCGACCGGTTACTAAATAAAATCAGACTTATGTTCCATGGTTGTTTTTTTCTGATATGCTAGTTTATTAACGCGTTTATTTTGCCGAAGTAAGATTAGTGACGAACCAATTAAGTAGTACTATCATATCACAAAAAGAGGACGGCAAATCAACCGTTCTCAAATCTGCATATAAGCGCGAACCCGTTCCTTACGAAACGGAGTTCGACGCTTTTGACTTTGGTGGAGATGGGGGGAACCGATTTCAGCTTCCAAATACATTTCTCACTTTTCCGGCAAGCGCCTATAAAACCGCATTGCAAAGCCAAACGTTGAACTTTTAAAAAGCTTGCATTCCAACCTCAAAAATCCTCTTTTCCGAGTTATTCGGGGATTTTTCGGGGATTTCGGGGGGGGAGCTAAATGCGCTCAATCTGGGGCAATTTTATCGAGGATAGCGACGGCGCGTTCTTCCTCGCGGGGGTAAAGGTGGCTGTAGGTGTTCCAGGTCATCTGCACGTCGGAGTGCCCGAGCCGCCGCGCGATCTCTTGGATATTGATACCCTCGTTGACGAGCAGGGAAGCGTGCGTGTGCCGGAAGTCGTGAATGCGTATGTGCGGCAATCCTGCGGCGCTGGCGAAAGCCTTGTTGTGGTTCTCAATAGACGTGTCCCGGAGGGGAACTTCGCCGCCGCACACGCGGTATTCCTCGCTGAACAGTCTGTAAGCTTCCTGCTGACGGCGCTTGTGTTCGGAGAGTATCTTCATCAGCGGTGCGGGGATTTGCAGGTCGCGGTAGCTGGACTTATTCTTCGGAGGACCCTCGACGTCGCCGCCCTTGATCTTCTGCGAAATGCTCCGGCGTATGTGCAGGATATTTCCGTCAATGTCCGACCATTTCAACGCGTTTATCTCGCCCTTGCGTGCCCCGGTGTAGAACGCGATACAGAAGAATACATAGAACGCCCAGTCCGTCACGGTCCGGGCGCTTTTCTTTGCTTCGGAGATGTAAGCCCGGAACTGCTCCGAGGTGTAGTAGTGCAGCTTGTCCGCGGGCTTCTTGATGGCGTCGGGAGCCTTGAAGTTCCCGAGAGCGCTCAGGGGATTCCGCACAAGGTACTCCATTTTCACGGCGTAGTTCAGCATAGCCACGAACGCCGCGTATGCGTTCTGTTTCGTCGTTATGGAGAGCTTTTCGTCGGCGGCGATGTCGTTCTTCCACTTCGCGAGGACCGGCTGCGAGAGCCTGTCAAGGCGATAACCTGCCATAGCCGGCATTACCCGGAGCCGCAGGTTCTTCATCGCGCTGTCGTGGGAGGTCTTGCGCGTTTCGTGGCTGTGGTAGACCTCGTACTCGTCGTAGAGCTGCTGGACGGTCATGCGCGAAACGACCTGCTTCTTGTCCTTGTATTCAGCTATCAGGGACTGCTCCAGCGCGTTCGCTTCTGCAAGACCGTATGCCGTGCGCTCTATCTGGCGAGCCTTGCCCGCCGCGTCGGTGTAGTTCACGCGAACGCGGTACTGCTGCAAGCCGTTCTTCTTAACGCCGGTTTTGTTTACTGGCATGTGGTTGCTCCTTTCTATAATATATGGCTGTCCGATTGTTGGGCAGCCATATATTACTATTATTTCAGCAAATTTAATACCATTATAGATGCTGACAAAACACTAATCCTACTTCCATTTGTAACGTGTTTTGGCGTATGAATATTGGGAATATTTTATTATTTTTTCTTTTTGCATTCTACCAATGACTATATATGGTTTCACACTTTGCTCCAAGGCAAATTTGGTAATTGTGTTATAATTGGGTGCCTTACGGTATTGAACAAGAAAATTATCATATTGAGATTGAGGAATCAATTTCTCAGAAGCAAATCTATCCGCAGCTTTTTCCTTTTCCGAATCCACCCCATAGTCGAGAAATTGTATTTTAGATAAATCACCATTTGCAAGATGACCAAGTTCATGAAATAATGAAAACCAGAATATATCCGCGAATGCACCACGAAATGTCATACATATCTTGATAACACCGTCTGAACGCTTATACATATAGCCTTGAACAGGAGCGCCGTGGAAGTGGTGCATTACTTCGAAGTCAAGGCCATGCTCATACATCGTAGCTTTAATACTGTTTTCAGGATTATTTTCTTCAGCCAGCATTATGGATTTAAGGTTATCTATAAGGTCGTCAATTTTACTGGGGTCGAATCGATATTCTGGCTTTATGGTCGTTTCATGCATCTGGCACATCATAATCCATGCACCCAAAATATACGGATCAACGTCATTAGTTTGTCTAAGCCTGAAAGCACTCACTGAATGAACTTTTGCGAGATTACACAAATTGCTGACATTTAACAGTTTCCTTAATGAGATTATTGAATCAATGACGGATTCTTTAGGTGACAGCTGTTTCTGTTCTCTTAAGTGCTTTACTACATCATTCAATTTCTTGCGTATAGCTTTTTCTTCTTCTGTTACTGAATCAGCCTGTTCTACTTCAAGGAGTTCCGCGTCATAACGTGCCTGGAGATTAAGCCAGAAGGACTTTGATACGCCTAACGCATATTCCAGTGCCATTGCAAATTTTGTTGATATATCTTTCTTGCCCGCAATTATGGCTCCAACATATGCAGAGGAATAATCGGTTCTTGCTGCGAGTTCAGCTTGGGTCATATTCCGATCGCAAAGGATGTCTGCAATGGTTTCGCCTGGATGAATGATAAGTTCACGGGATATACCAGTTCTCTTTGTCGCCATGATAATCACACACTCCTTCCACTTTGATTTCGTCACAGATCATGATTTCTGACTGGTCTGCAAGTACTTCAATTATCATACGGGCATTAGCAGATACTTTCAGAGAATATGTTGGTCTTTGATATCCGCTTAACTGTTCTGGCCTGCCAAGCCCAAGTGACAGAAAAATGCTGAAATTATCCGAAGCTTCTATATTATTAATATGCTTCTTTATTGTCTTTACCCACTCGAAAGGAAGTATTTTTTTCATTTTGCCAAAATCATTAAAATATTTTTCCACCTTTGAGCTGGCGTATGATATTTTCAAATCAGACCCACCACGACCTTCTTTTCAATAAGCCAATTGGCTTATCTTATTTTATTTTATCATTTTCGGTGATGATTGTCAATAGGCAAATCGCCTATTTTTGATACAGTTTAGTTATATTGACTTGACTACTCTCAGCACTTTTTAGACAACCCTCAGTCTGAGCATGTCCGCTTCCTCATCCGCAGTCTTGTATAGCATAAATCTGAAATCTTTCATGAGTTTTCCTTTCTATGGCGTTCCCCTGTCCGTATGGGCAGGGGAGACACTTTATTTATGACATATTTTGCATATTCCTTTGATTTATATATTCGTCAATGGAATTGCTATACTTTAAAGAAAAGTCTTCGTATAAGTATGCCGACCATTTGTACATTCGCTTCATACTGCTGATTTTTTTCAATCCAGCGTCAACTGATACAGAGAAAATTGAGCAAATCATATCAATCGTGACAGTATCTAAGCGTTTTAAAAGTTGTGTGATTATAGGTATAGGAATCAAAAATTCAGCCGCAAACCAATGAGCTTCTATTTCTTCTGTTTGACCATCATTCATGTGCCCCATATAAATGTGCCCAACTTCATGAAGAATAGTCCATGTTGTTCTGCAAGTACCCCTATTTCTTTCATGAAATAAAATGATATAAGAAAACAGCCCATTCCCTTTATCGATTACTATTGTGTATCCGTCTTGAAGCGTTCCTCCAAGCGTAATAGCAGCAATAGGACAACCGGTAACAGAAGAATAGTGTTCAAAGGTATCAATAGTGATATCTCTATCAAACTCTAATTCCTCTGGATACAGTGCTAATCTGTCAGACGACTGCATAAGACGTAGCTCTCTTGCGAGCATTTCCGCTTTTTGAAAATCCGGCGAGTTTCCCATTAATCCTCCTTATTGCCATTTTTGGCTTTTAGGTACATATCAATAGTTTTTTCAATGGCTTCAATTACAATTGTTCTGTCTTTTTCCGGTATGTCCTCCAGATGACGAGCAACAAGTTTAACATCAGGATAAACAGAATATTTATCTTCTTCTATCATCTCTCCTTTTCCCATCAGCCAATCTAATGAGACGTTAAAATAATCAGCGATTTTCTGCAATGTGGCAATTCTAGGTACAGCCCTGCCTGTTTTCCAATCTGATAAGGTCGTTTGTGTGACCCCTGTTTCTTTCGCTACGCGATAAGCTGTAATACCATGTTTTTGTAATAATTGCATAAATCTTTCGTACATAATGACCCACCTATTGTAATTTCTAACAAATATCAGCGGTACTAGTAAAAAACTAAGCATTTGCTATTGACTAATCGTAAAAAACGTAGTATCATATACTTGTAAAAAGCAAAGCACTCAGGAAAATCCAACCGTTGATATATGATTAATTGGGATATTAGTAGTATATCACAATTCCGAAGTATTTTCAATAGTGTGTTTGCACGAAAGGAGGGGTGTTATGTACAATAAGTTTGTGCAACTGTTACAAGAGCGCGGAGTTACTGCTTACAAAATCAGTAAAGATACTGGTATATCTCAATCTACTTTGTCTGATTGGAAAACAGGCAGGGCGGTACCGAAGCTAGATAAGATTGTAACGCTTGCACATTATTTCGGAGTGCCAATCGAATATTTTATTGACAATAAGGAGGAAACAGCATGAATTTACAGCTTGTCAAATCCGACAAGTTCGGAGAAACCGAGTGTGACATCTACTCGGACAGTAAAGAGATGTACATGACAATCGACCAGATTGCCACCTGCCTTGAATACTCTAATGGCAGAAAGGGCATTGAGAATGTAATCGCCCGCAACGAATACCTCAAAAACGAGGAATTTTCAGTTACCCTCAAATTGAGGGCTACTGACGGAAAGCAGTATAACACCCGCGTATTCACCGAGGACGGCATATACGAGGTCACAATGCTTGCTAAGACTGAAAAGGCAAAGCAGTTCCGTGCATGGGTGCGCAAGCTTCTGAAATCTCTCCGTTCCGGTGAGGTCACGGCGGTCAAGACGGACAAACTCAACGAAATTAAGGTACGCGCTGCTGCCGACAGAGCAGCAGCAATGCGTATGAATGCAGAGAACCGCCGTCTGAAACTGCTGCTGGAACACCCGCATTTGAAAGACCTATCGCCGATAGCTCAGCAGACATGGGAGCTTAAGGCAGTCGAATCTGCTACTGGAACTGATGTTGGAAATTTACTTCCGGAATGCGGCAAGACATATCAGGCTGGGCAGCTCGCGGCTATGTGGACGAAGGAGTTCGGCGTAAAGGTTACAGCGGCAACGCTCGGCAGACTTGCAAATCAGAATGGTCTGAAAACCGAGGAATACGGTGTTACCGCGATGGACAAGTCCCCATACAGCAGCAAAGAGGTTCCCTCGTTCAGGTATAACACTAAGGGCGCTGCAGAGCTTAAGCGGCTGGCTAAAGAACATTATGGGAGGTGAACACAATGCCAGTATCAACAGCAAAAGGACGGAAAGGCGGTGCCGCTCATGGCGTATAGTTCACCACTTACAGGCGAGTATTTACGCGCGTTCGAGCGGCACGCAACGAAGAACGACCCGAAGCGCGGCGGCGCAACGGTGCCATGCTGGGAGATCGTGGCGTATGCTGCGGATATTCTGGACATAGCTGCGCGGAAACTGGGGGATAGCCTTGATATGTGCCACCTGGCGCGCAGCTTAGGCATAACCGGGATAATTTATAACAAGCACGTTGACCTGCTGAAACCCACCGAATACGGCTTAATAATGGCGCAGAACGATGGCAAAGCCTTTATAGTGCTGCGGGACGAGCTGGAACGCGAAGAAAAGCGTTTCACGCTGGCGCACGAAATCGGACACTACTGTTTGCACGTCCGGAGCAGCGGGGGGGGATTACTCCATATTCAGCAGCGCCATTATAGAGCAGGAAGCGGAAATATTCGCGGCGGCGCTCATGTATCTACTAGACCAGAGGACAGCACAGAGAGCGGCGCACGCCGCATAGCGAAAGGAGGTTAACCACATGCTAACATCAAAAGTAACAGTACGCATACCGCAGATAACCTCGCTGGAAACGGCGATAAGGCTCTACTACGAGCGCAACGAGCTCTCGACTCCGGATATCCGGCAGCTGTTCGGACCGCTCGCGAACGACACCGTGAGCAGGCTCAAGCGCAAGGCACGGGAGCTCATGAACGAGCGCGGGAAGCTCCCCGGAGACGCCACCCGCGTAAACACCGAGATAGCCTACGAAGCCTGGGGACTGGACATCACCAAGCTGGAATACAGGCTGAACAAGCTGAGAACTCTGGGGGTGAGGTCATGACCGAGGACAAGCAGGCAATATGCGACGCGCTGCTCCCGGCGCTGAAGCTTACCGGGGAAGGCGCGGAAATCGAGGCACTGCGTTACAGCAAGGAACGCGAAACCATTACTATCGCTTATTCCGATGGTATCACGCCCATAAATATCGCCACTGAACGCGGGATAATGATGATCCTGGATATCGTTCTGGCGCTGACGTGAGGTGAACAGCATGAAGATACTCAAACCAATAATCGGCACAAGCTTCCTGGCAGGACTTCTGGGCATGCTCCTATCGATGGTCGCCCTGGAGAGTGGCGTTCTCGGTGGGGTTACATACTGGGTGCTCATATCAGCCTGCGCGGTGCTGAGCGGCGGTGCTATCTTGGGAGCGATGGCAGCGTACAAGTGCGAAGAAAGGATGACAAGCCATCATGCCGTACAACAAAACGACGATAGACAAGGCAGACAGTGACCCGGTGAACTGCGGCACCTGCGCTTACAAGAACGACTGCCCGGCGAAGCACTCATACACCGAATGCACGCAGGAAAGCGGCTACCCGCTGTGGGCTTCGAGCCGTTTGAAGTCTAACTGGGCAAAGAAAAAGAAAAACCGCTCCTGAACGGCAATTCGGGAAGCGGCAAAGACAATAATAGTTTATCACAGTGGTATTGTACCACAGAAAGAGAGATTTGTCAAGATGATAAAAATAACCAACCTTGAACTCGAAAACATCAAGCGCATAAAAGCAGTCCAGCTCACGCCGTCCGAGAACGGTCTGACGGTCATCGGCGGGAACAACGGTCAGGGCAAGACCTCGGTGCTGGACGGAATAGCCTGGGCGCTGGGCGGCGACAAATTCAAGCCCTCGCAGCCGCAGCGGGACGGCTCGGTAATTCCTCCGCACCTGCGCGTGACCCTTTCGAACGGGCTTATCGTAGAGCGCAAGGGCGACCGGGGAACGCTGAAAATCACCGACCCGAACGGCGGAAAGGGCGGTCAGCAGCTCCTCAACGAATTCATCAGCCAGCTTGCCCTCGACCTGCCGAAATTCATGCAGGCGACCAGCAAGGAAAAGGCGCAGACCCTCCTCCGGATAATCGGCGTGGGGGACAAGCTCGCCGCGCTGGAGCAGCAGGAGCAGAACGCCTATAATCAGCGCCGCGCCGTCGGGCAGGTAGCCGACCAGAAGCAGAAGTACGCCGACGAGCTCCCGGACTACCCCGAAGCCCCCGCCGAGGAGATACCCATTTCGGAGCTGATACGTCAGCAGCAGGATATCCTCGCGCGCAACGGCGAAAATCAGCGCCTGAGAAATAACCGCGATATCTGCGAGCAGGAGCTTCTCCGAGCACAGCAGGCGTTCGACCTCGCCGCAGAAGTACTCGCGAAAGCCCAGCAGGACGCTGAAACCGCCCGCAAATCCGCCGAGGATATTCAGGACGAATCCACCGCCGAAATCGAGGAGAACATCAGGAACATCGACATTCTCAACGCAAAGGTACGCGCAAACCGTGAGCGCGACCGCGCGGTCGCACAGGCGCAGGAGAGCCGCGAGCAGTACGGCGAGCTTACCGCGAAGATAGAGGATATCCGCGCGCAGAAAACCGCCCTGCTGGACGGCGCAGACCTCCCGCTGCGGGGGCTTTCCGTCGAGGACGGCGAGCTTACCTACAACGGTGCGAAGTGGGACTGCATGAGCGGCGCGGAACAGCTCCGGGTATCGACCGCGATAGTCCGCCGGCTTAACCCGCAGTGCGGCTTCGTGCTGATGGACAAGCTGGAGCAGATGGACGCTGCTACACTCGCGGAATTCGGCGCATGGCTGGAGCAGGAGGGCTTGCAGGTAATAGCGACCCGCGTTTCTACGGGCGGCGAGTGCTCGGTGATTATTGAGGACGGCTATGCTAAGCAGCCGGAAATATCTGAACAGCCCTCCGTCACGGACACCGCCCATTCAAGCACAACATGGCAGAAAGGAGTATTCTAATGGATTTCAACATCACATCGGGCAAGGTACATACCGCCGTTAAAACGGTGATTTATGGCGCAGAGGGAATCGGCAAGACCACCCTCGCGGCGCAGTTCCCGAACCCTCTGTTCATCGACACGGAGGGCAGCACAAAGCAGCTCGACGTAGCGAGATTGCCCGCGCCGTCAAGCTGGGAAATGCTCCTCCAGGAGCTGGATTTCGTCCGGGACAAGCGCCCCTGCGGCACCCTTGTAATTGATACCGTAGACTGGGCGGAGCAGCTCTGTATCGCCGACCTGTGCGCCAAAAACGCCAAGAACGGCATCGAGGATTTCGGCTACGGCAAGGGCTGGGAGTTCGAAAAGGAAAGCTTCGGGAAGTTCCTGAACAAGCTCACCGAGGTGATAAACGCCGGGATAAACGTAACTCTGACCGCGCACGCGGCGCTCCGCAAGTTCGAGCAGCCGGACGAAATGGGAAGCTACGACCGCTGGGAGATGAAGCTCGGCAGCAAGACCACCAACAAGATATCCCCGCTGATAAAGGAGTGGGCGGACATAGTGCTGTTCTGCAACTACAAGACCGTCGTAGTCCAGACGGACAAGGACGGCAAGAAGCACAAGGCGCAGGGAAACCGCCGTGTGATGTACACCCAGCACCACCCCTGCTGGGACGCCAAGAACCGCTACGGGCTCCCGGAGGAGATTCCGATGGAGTACGCGCAGATTGCGCAGATCTTTTCAAATTCGGAATTCGGAATTCTTAATTCGGAATTTCGGTGTCCTGCTTCGCAGGACGATATCTCAACGCCTGCAAATGATACAGCACCCGCTCCGAGTACTCCCGCGCCGGGCGTTCCGAAAGCACTCTCTGACCTTATGGCGGCTTCGGGAATTACAGAGCAGCAGATACGCCATGCAGTAGCAACGAAAGGCTATTTCCCGGAGGACATGCCGATAAGCGCCTACCCGGAGGACTTCGTCAGCGGCGTTCTGGTCGGCGCGTGGAAGCAGATTGTTGATTTCATCAACGAACAGAAATACCCGTTCTGAATTTGCAGTAAAATGCAGTATTTTACATGCTAAACTCGGTCAGGGAGGAAAGAAAAACTTCCTGCAACACGAGATTTTTCGGTTTGCCGCAGGCAAATATCACCCCCACTCCGGGGGTGATAAGAAAAATCGGAGATTTTGCGGCGGCAGGGCGCAGCCCGATTTCAAGCCGCAAAACTCGGTCAGGGAGGAAAGAAAATCTCCCGATAAAATTCATAGGAGGACACCACAATGTCAGAAATCATCGAAAGAGAATTAGGCTGGGACGACGAAATATCCCGCGAGAGCGACTTCACCGTCATTCCGGAGGGCGACTACGACTTCACCGTGACCGGCTTCGAGCGCGGCAGGCACGAGGGCAGCGAGAAGCTCCCGCCCTGCAACAAGGCGATAGTCACGCTGTCGGTAAGGCTTCCGGACGGCTCGACCGCAACGCTGAAGCACAACCTGTTCCTGCACACCCGCTGCGAGGGGCTGCTCTCCGCGTTCTTCACCGGGGTCGGTCTGAAACGCAAGGGCGAACCCCTCCGCATGAACTGGAACGCCGTCACCGGAGCGGCAGGGCGCTGCCACATAAAGGTGCGCACCTACACCAAGCAGAACGGCGAGACCGGACAGTCCAACGACATCAGCAAGTTCTACGACCCGTTTGAGAATCCATCTGCACCCGCCCCCCAGGCACAGCCGCAGTATCAGCAGGCTCCGCAGACCGCCCCCGCTAATCAGCCCACCGGCGTATTCACCCCCGGAAAGTGGTGATAGAGCATGGAAAATCAGCTCACATTAATTGAGCCCGCCCCCGCCGAACCTGCGGTCAGACACGCGCCGATAGCCCTCCGACCCTACCAGAACGAAGCGAAAGCCGCCGTGCTTGAGCAGTGGGAGCAGGGCGTACAGCGCACCCTGCTCGTGCTCCCGACCGGGTGCGGCAAGACGATAGTTTTCGCGAAGATATCCGAGGACTGCGTGAAGCGCGGTGAGCGCGTGCTTATCCTCGCGCACCGCGGGGAGCTCCTGGAGCAGGCGGCGGACAAGATACATAAAGCCTGCAACCTCAACTGCGCCGTCGAGAAAGCCGAGGAGACCTCCCTCGGCTCGTTCTGGAGGATAACCGTCGGGAGCGTGCATACCCTCATGCGGGAAAGCCGCCTTGCGCGGTTCATGCCGGATTACTTCGATACTATCATAATAGACGAGGCGCACCATGCCGTTTCCGACAGCTATCAGCGGATATTACAGCACTTCAGCGGCGCGAAAGTCCTCGGAGTTACTGCGACCCCCGACCGCGGCGACATGAAGAACCTCGGTCAGGTGTTCGATTCCCTGGCGTATGAGTACACCCTTCCCCGGGCTATCCGGGAGGGCTACCTCTGCCCGATAAAGGCGCTGACTATCCCGCTGAACCTCGACCTCACCGGGGCTTCCGTCCAGGCGGGGGACTTCCGCGCCGCAGACCTCGACACCGCCCTCGAGCCGTATCTCTATCAGATAGCCGACGAAATGCTCCGGAACTGCGCAGACCGCAAGACCGTGGTGTTCCTGCCGCTGGTCAAGACTTCGCAGAAGTTCCGGGATATCCTCAACGAGCGCGGATTTCACGCGGCGGAAGTCAACGGAAATTCCGACGACCGCGCGCAGGTTCTTGCGGATTTCGAAGCTGGAAAGTACAACGTTCTCTGTAATTCAATGCTCCTCACCGAGGGCTGGGACTGTCCCTCCGTGGACTGCGTGATAGTCCTCCGCCCGACAAAGGTGCGCGGACTTTACTGCCAGATGGTGGGCAGAGGAACGCGGCTCAGTCCCGGTAAGAAAGACCTGCTGTTACTGGACTTCCTCTGGCATACTCAGCGGCACGAGCTGTGCAGACCCGCGCACCTCATCTGCGAGAGCGACGAGGTAGCGCAGAAAATGACCGAGAACCTCGCGGAATCCGGCTGCGCAATGGACATCACCACCGCCGAGGAAAAGGCGGAAACCGACGTCGTGGCTCAGCGCGAGGAGGCTCTCGCAAAGCAGCTCAGCGAAATGCGCAAACGCAGGCGCACTCTTGTAGACCCGCTCCAGTTTGAGATGTCGATACAGGCGCAGGACCTGTCCGGGTATGTTCCGTCGTTCGGCTGGGAGATGTCGCCGCCGTCGCAGAAGCAGCTTGACGCGCTGGAGAAGTACGGCATTTACCCGAACGAGATAGAGAACGCGGGCAAGGCGGCAATGCTCCTCGACCGCCTGAACAAGCGCCGCACGGAGGGGCTTTCCACCCCGAAGCAGATACGCCTGCTGGAGAATAAAGGCTTCCTGCACGTCGGCGAGTGGACGTTTCAGCAGGCGAGCAACATGATAACCCGCATTGCGGCGAACGGCTGGAGAGTTCCCCCGGCGGTGATCCCCGCAGAATATAAACCGGAGGTGAGCATATGGAACTGACGGAGTGCCTGAAATACATCGACCCCGCTTCCCTCGACTATCAGACGTGGGTATCGGTCGGCATGGCGCTGAAACAGGAGGGGTATTCCTGCTCCGTGTGGGACGACTGGAGCCGCGCCGACAGCCGCTATCATGCAGGCGAGTGCGCGAAGAAGTGGGAGAGCTTCGGCGGGAATCCGAACCCCGTCACCGGGGCGACGATAGTCCAGCTCGCAAAGGAGCGCGGAATGCCCGCTGCGGAAAGCCGCGCCCTCGACTGGGACGATGAGATATCCTACGAAACCGACAGCGCGGAGGAGCACGTCGTGGTCAACAGGAACTGGGTGGAGGGGCGCGAGATAAACCCGCCCGCCGACTGGAATCCCGCGCGCGAAATTATCCGATACCTCGAAACGCTTTTTGGTGAGGACGAGAATGTCGGCTATGTCATGCAGTCCTACGAAAAGGACGGAAAGTTCGTCCCCGCAAACAAGGGAGCATACGACCGCACCGCCGGACAGCTTATCGAGCACCTCCGCAAATGCGGCGGGGATATCGGCGCAGTCCTCGGGGACTACAACCCGCAGTGCGGCGCGTGGATACGCTTCAACCCGCTGGACGGCAAGGGGATAAAGAACGAGAACGTGTCCGATTTCCGCTACGCGCTCGTCGAGAGCGACAGCGTGGAGATAGAGCAGCAGAACGCGATAATACGCGAGCTGGAGCTTCCGGTGGCGGCGCTTGTTTACAGCGGCAAGAAGAGCCTGCACGCGATAGTCCGCATTGACGCGGAGAACTACGAGGAGTACCGCCGCCGCGTGGATTTCCTCTATCAGATATGCGCGAAGAACGGACTTTCGCCCGATACGCAGAACCGCAATCCCTCCCGCCTGTCGAGAATGCCCGGAGTTCAGCGCGGCGAGAACCGCCAGTTCATCGTTGACACGAACATCGGCAAGTCGAGCTGGAACGAGTGGCACGAGTGGATAGAGGGCGTGAACGACGACCTCCCGGACTTTGAGAGCGCCGCCGATTTCTGGAACGACCTGCCGGAGCTAAGCCCTCCGCTCATCAACGGGGTGCTCCGTCAGGGACACAAAATGCTGATAGCGGGACCCTCAAAGGCGGGCAAGTCCTACGCGCTGATAGAGCTTTGCGCCGCCATTGCGGAGGGTCGCGAGTGGCTGGGCTGGCAGGTGGCGCAGGGGCGTGTGCTGTACGTCAATCTGGAGCTTGACAAAGCCTCCTGCGAACACCGCTTCGTGGATATCTACAAGTCACTCGGCTGGAAGCCGGACAACCTCCGGAACATCGACATCTGGAACCTGCGCGGCAAGTCCGTCCCGATGGACAAGCTCGCCCCGAAGCTGATACGCCGCGCCGCAAAGCGGAAGTACATCGCGATAATCATCGACCCGATATATAAAGTCATAACCGGCGACGAGAACTCCGCCGACCAGATGGCACACTTCTGCAACCAGTTTGACAAGGTCTGCACGGAGCTGGGGTGCGCGGTGATATACTGCCACCATCACTCAAAGGGAGCGCAGGGGAGCAAGCGTTCGATGGACAGAGCCTCCGGCTCGGGAGTTTTCGCCCGCGACCCGGACGCGCTTCTCGACCTCATCGAGCTGGAGCTCCCGGAGGCGCTCCTCAAAGAGGAGAAGAACAGGGCGGTCTGCAACGTATGCTATGACGCGCTTATCCGCAATGGGATATCGGACATCAGTCAGGACGAGCAGGTCACCGCAAGGGCTATCCAGGAGCACGCGCAGCAGGCGCTTCCTGCGGAGGTCTGGGCGGGAGTTCGGCAGGACATCGCCGCCGCCGAGAAAGCCGTGGAGAGCCGCACCGCGTGGCGCATAGAGGGCACTCTGCGAGAGTTCCCGAAGTTCCCGCCGGTGAATGTGTGGTTCGATTATCCGATACACAGGATAGATATGTCGGGGGTGCTGAAAGATATTCAGCTTGACGTCCCGGCGCAGCCCTGGCAGCGGAATTTCAGCAAGAAAAAGTCCGACAAGGAACGTAAGGACGAGCGGAAAGAATCCATTGAAACGGCATATAACGCGTGTAATATGGACGGCAAAGTAACGTTGAAAGACCTTGCAGAATACACCGGAAAATCAGAAGATACCGTCCGCAGATACATAAAAGAGCACGGCGGTTTCTGGATAGACGACGGCGAGGTCGGCAAAAAGTGAGTTGCAAAGTCGATAAACCGCAAGCCGCAAAATCGAGAGTTTGCAACTGCAAAAACGATAGTGCGTTATCGAAAATGCAACCGCAAAAATCCCGACTTTGCGTACTGCTGTTGCAGGTATATATACTACGTATATATAGTCTTGCGACTTTCCCTCCGGTCAGGGGGGAAGTAGTCGTGCGACAGCTTACGCACGACGACTCCTTCCCCTGTCCTGACAAAGCAATTTTTTTCTCAGAAAGGAGAATGTAATATTATGGCAAATGAATGTTATAACTGTGACGCATATGATTCAGACCGCGAGGGCTGCACAATGCCTAGCTGCGATAAATCCTATGCGTGTCCCTTGGAGGATTCCTCATTGCAGTTTTTCCTGCCGATGATACCGCCGACGGTGACGGCGCAGGAACACAAGGTAATGGTACGGAATGGCAAGCCCGTATTCTACGACCCTCCGGAACTCAAGGAAGCCCGCGCGAAGCTTACGGCGCACCTGGCACAGCATAAGCCGGAGAAACCGTATACCTGCGGAGTTCGGCTGATAACACGGTGGTGCTTCCCGGTAGAGGGTCACGCTGACGGTGAGTACAGAACGACAAAGCCCGACACAGATAATTTGCAGAAGCTCCTCAAGGACTGCATGACGGCCGTCGGCTTCTGGAAGGACGATGCGCTTGTCGCTTCGGAGCTGTGCGAAAAGTTCTGGGCGGAGATACCGGGGATTTTCATCAGAATCGAGGTGTTACAGTGAAGCTCGAAGAGGTAACAAAGGCAGCGGAGCAGGGCGCAGTAGTCCTGCATACGCACATGGGGATAACCTCCAGGTGCAGGATCTCAGGGGTTATCACGCGGTATACGAAGAAGTCCGGCTGGGCTTATTCGCTGGAGCTTACGGACTTAAAGGCGAACAGCGTAATCATCGCGGCGCTGGAGGATTGCGAGGTGGAGAGATGAGCGAGTACATAGAACGCGAAAGCATAAGGAAGTCACTTATGGAGGTATGTTCGGACGAGAACTGCCCGATGTTTATCGCCGCGACAATCGACCAGGTTATTGACTATGAACCAGCCGCTGATGTCGCTCCGGTGGTGCATGCGTACTGGAAAAGAGTCGATAAAGACGATGGAGGGCATGATACTGTATGCTCGCATTGTAGCACGCCGATTGTGACGTATCTCGAAACCCCTTACTGCCACAACTGCGGCGCTAAGATGGACGGAGGACGGTATAAATGAACGAAGTAATGTTTTCAAGCAAGAGCGACATCTGGGAAACTCCCCAGGATTTGTTCGATAAGCTAAACAGCGAATTCGGATTTACCCTTGACGTGGCGGCTTTGCCAGATAACGCCAAGTGCCCATCGTATTATACACCCAAAGATGATGGGCTGATTAAACCATGGACGGGGACTATATGGTGCAACCCACCTTATGGGAGAACAGTTGGGAACTGGGTAAGAAAGGCATACGAAACGTCACTCAATGGTGTAACTGTCGTTATACTTCTTCCAGCGCGAACCGACACAAAATGGTTTCATGATTTCATTTATGGTAAGGCAGAAGTGAGATTTTTGCGTGGTCGGCTTAAATTTGGTGGCTCAAAGAACTCTGCACCTTTTCCATCAATGATAGTTGTTTTTAATGGAGGTAACACTAATGTCTGAAATCAAGCTTAAGCCCTGCCCGTTCTGCGGGGGCGAAGTAATTATGATGCGCTTGGAAAGCCTGGAAACCGGCTTCGTGAGCTATTATGTTTCACACAGTGATATATTTAATTGCGCATACGAAATCAGACAGCAGAGCGCAAGCCAGACTATGCAGGAAGCCGCAGACAAATGGAACAGGAGGGCTGATGATGAAGAAACTTAAATGCAAGTGTGGCGGATATCCTGAGCCTCTTTATCGCAAGAGCAAATCTGGACAGAGAACGAAACATGGTTATTTGTACAAATGCAGAGTGTGTGGCAAAGAAACAGCTCTGCACAAAACAAAGACCGAAGCAAAGACAGATTGGAACAGGAGGGCGCCGAATGACCGCTAAAGAATACCTGTCCCGCTACCGCTGGCAGAACGACCGCATAAACGCAAAGGTGGAGCAGGTCGCGGAGCTTCGCCGCAAAGCCCAGACGGTAAGCTCCGGGAGCTCTGACGGCTCGCATGGTTCAACGCCTTACGACCGCATAGGCGAGATAACCGCGCGGATAGTAGACCTCGAACGTGAGATCAACGAGGACATAGACCGCAGCATAGACGTCCAGCGGGAGATACGCGCGGCGATAACGACAGTACCTGACGAACGCCTGCGCCACCTGCTGGAGCTGCGTTACATCAACTGCCTTACGCTGGAGGAGATAGCGCGGCGCATGGATTACAGCTACAAGCAGATATGCCGCCTGCACGGAAAAGCGCTCCTGCAGATAAGATGTCCTTGAATGTCCCATGCCACCTGTGCTATAATATAAGCTAGGGAAACGCTGATTAAATCAAATTCGCCTCGCTCAAACGAGCATACTCACGC
>ENA-OZUP01000006-OZUP01000006.1-human-gut-metagenome-genome-assembly--contig:-NODE-6-length-42524-cov-8.060868_pt1 | contig 42524 bp, 44 predicted proteins | sample MGYA00243436_ERZ654027 | MGnify/ENA primary metagenome ERZ654027 (study PRJEB26926, sample SAMN06164567) | human gut metagenome | biome: ENVO:00009003; feature: ENVO:2100002; material: ENVO:00002003...
ATACTATTATATCATAAGGGCAGGTTATAGCACCTGCCCTTATGATAATAATTATTGATTATCTATATTTTCCAGTTCCTGCTTTTCTGCTCTCAATTTTATAGCTTTGTAGAGGGTTGGTCGAGAAATACCACACGCACGGCAAATTTCTGAAACAGTTAAATTATGTAAATCATACATCTTCAATGCTTTGTCAATAACTTTATCCGGCGTTTTTGGTCTTCCACCTACACGCCCTCTAGCACGTGCGGCAGCTAACCCTTCGTTGACACGCTCTACAATGCAGCTTCTTTCGAATTCAGCCAGAACAGCAAGAAATTGCGCTATCATTTTTCCAGAAGCTGAGGAAAAATCTAGTTGCTCCTTGAGCGAAACCAATGTTACTCCCATATCAGAAAATGTCTGCATTAGTGTAATCAGGTCAGCACTACTTCTGCCTAGTCTGTTTAAGGATTCGATATATACGGTATCACCCGGCTCAAGTATATTTAACAAAGCTTTAAGTTTTGGACGATTACTTTTTGTACCTGACGTCTTTTCAGTGTAAATCAAATCCTTATCGACACCGGCTTGTATTAATGCGTCAAGTTGTCTATCCAGGCATTGTCCCGTTGTTGATACTCTTGCATATCCATATACAACTCCCATTGTTATTTCCTCCTGATAAAAATAATTTATGTATTTCGGAGTAAACCAATTTAACATAATTGTTTTACTCCGATACTCACCATTTTATCTATTTTTTGTTCACCATATTTACTTGTGTGATTAAACAATTGTTTTATTTACTGCTTATTGACACCAAATGTGTAATTGGAAACACTGATATACCATTGGTCTCCGCATTGACACATCTAACATATCCGTATTTGGCTGTGTTGTTTATTACATACCGTTCTGCAACTGTATACTTTACATTATCACGATTTTTGCGCAGAGAAGCAGATATAGTAATATCATCACCGCTAGGGTTGGCAATTGTTATCTTGCATGGATTGGTTGTCAATTTTTCGTACACATAATCCAAAAATGTATCTACCCACACTTTGGGCAAAACTATTATATTATTCCTGTTTGCATGTATTGTGGTAGGACGCAAATCATACCCTGTTATTGTTGGAATTAACTCAACGCATACCAACACACCACTGCGCAAATCATCATTGCGCATATCTAATCTGGCATTAACAGCGTCAGCATTGTATCTGCGCAATGGCAACTGTGATAATATAGCAGGGCTGGCTGTAATAATTCGTATGTCACCACTTGCAGACAAGGCAACACATAATGATGTGTGCAGAATGTATGATTGCGCCAAAACACGGCTGCTAACCCTGGTGGGGTGCTGTACATTAATCTTGTTATACATCTGCATTGCTGTCATGCACATACCGTCAATTACCGTGTATGGAGATGATTGTAGAACCTGTCCTGATACATCACGAGTAAATCGCTTATTAAGATGTAACACCTGATTATTAACTACATACGGTAATTGTACAGTTGTCCCCTTTGTTATTGTGCGTTGTATTGCGTAATACATAACATTATCAGGGGTTAAGAATGGCGTTATGGCTGCGTATGGGCTGCATTCACATAGTAAATCCTGCATGGCAATTTGAGAAAAATTGTCAGGTTGCAGATTAGGTTGTGTGGTGGGTGGTCTGCGTTTGTCCCGTGATTTTTTGACATCGTGATTGACATTATCTAACATAATATTTACCTCGCTTTCTTTGCCATCTTTTTGATGGTGTTTAATCAATATAGTTCAGAATCCACACTATAATAAAAAATATCATAATAAAACAGAAAATTTCTCCCTAAAAAAATAGAATCTGAATTATAATTTAGAATCCAAACTTATTTATCAGAAAAGCAGATAAAAAAAGGACTGCCCCAAAGAACAGTCCCCACTGAGTTCATAGATGTAATAACGGCGCAGAAATCAAACCATTAGTTATAATATCCTCGTCCATCATGGATTGCAAATATGTCTGTGTAATCTTAATATTACTATGTCCTAACAGCTTGGAAAGTGTGTAAATATCACAACCGTTTTTTATTTGCGCCTGTGCAAACCAGTGACGGCAGGTGTGAGGACTGCACCGTATTTCTGACCTAACGTGTACATACTCCCCTGTTAGCATTAGCATATGCTCCACACCGCTATTAGTTAGCTTACGTCCTGTGCGGCTAACAAACAGATTATCACAGTGTAAGGTTTTGTCAGCAAAGAATGAGTCTTTTGCTTGCTTGTATTTTAATAGTTGCTTTTGCATAACGGCATCTATGGGTACAATACGCTCCTTTTTACCCTTACCGATTAGCTGTATAAAATTATCGTGTATATTGTCAGCGGTCAAGCTACATAGCTCAGCACACCGCAGACCGCCACCAAAAAAGAGTGTGAGGATAGTTTTGTTTCTGACCGATAGAAAATCTCTATGGCTATAATAACTAAGTAAATTCTTGACCTCCGCATCCGAAAAGGCTGTAATAATAGGTATAATCTCCTTGCACCATCTTACTTTTAGCATGGGATTAGGCACATCATATTCATCAACTACATAAACGAAAAAGGCTCTGTATGTCTTAATCAAACTATTAGCATAAGTGCCTTTTATGCCCTGCTCCTGCTGTAATGTCATAATAAACATCTTGATTATAGGTGCCGTGAGCTGTTCAACATTTACAACCTTATGCTCTTCCTCAGCCCAGTTAATCAGTCTATCCATATTGTTCCTGTAGCTTTTAACTGTTCGGGGGGAAAATCCCCTAATAGTACAGTCTAACAACCACTCCTGCACTAAGTCCCTTATCTTTAACTGCATAATAAAAACCTCCTAAAACCTGCGTTTTAAGCAGATTTTAAGAGGTTTCTGAGTTGTGCTTTTTATGCCATTCCAGACTTTGCAAAAACGCTATATATTGATTTGTAATACTTAATAATGTATGTTACAACTCAACACCATATTGTGTAAGCAAAAGTCCTACAAATGGCTCTACAATGCGATTTATTCGTCACCCTCGGGAGCGTCCCAGTTGTGCCATACGTTCTGCACGTCGTCGTTGTCGTCGAGAGCTTCGAGGAGAAGTCCCATCTTCTTTATCTGATCCTCGTCGGTGAGCGTGGTGTATGTAGAGGGCACCTGCTCAGCCTCTGCGGAAACCACCTTGTAACCCTTCTTGCCAAGTTCCTCAGCTACTGTGGAAACTACAGCGGGGTCTGTGGTTATCTCAACAACGCCGTCCTCAAAGCTGAAATCATCGCCGCCTGCTTCAAGGATATCCTCCATTGCCTTGTCCTCGTCAATGTCGCCGTCCTCATTATCAAGAACGATTATACCCTTGCGGGAGAACATAAAGGATACGCAGCCGCTTGCGCCCATGTTTCCGCCAAACTTATCAAAGTAATGGCGTATCTCGCCAGCAGTACGGTTTCTGTTATCGGTAAGGCACTCAACGATAACTGCAACGCCGTTCGGACCGTAACCCTCATATACGCAGTCCTCATAGTCGTTCTTCTCAGCGCCACCGGCCGCCTTTTTCAGCAGTCTGTCGATGTTGTCGTTCGGGATATTGTTGCTCTTTGCCTTCTGTACGAGGGTATAGAGTCTGGAGTTGTTCGCCGGGTCAGCGCTTCCTGTTTCCTTGATGCAAACAAGTATCTCACGGCTGATCTTGGTGAATACCTTTGCTCTAGCGCCGTCTTTCTCGCCCTTCTTGCGCTTGATGGTGCTCCATTTTGAATGTCCTGACATAAATTCGTTCTCCTTATTCTGTGTTTGATTCAATCCAGCTTCTGGAAGCCCTTTCCCAGGACCTCGCTTGCGCCGGTAATAATTACAAATGCGTTCGGATCAGTCTGCTTGACTATCCGCTTTACCTTGACGTATTCATTCTTGTGCACGGCAATGCAGACCACCTGCCGTTCCTCACCACTGTAGGCGCCCTCGCCTTTCAGCAATGTAACCCCGCGCTTCTGCTTAAGAAGACGGTCGGCTATCTCCTGCGGCTTCTCAGAGAATATCATGAGGAACTTTCCCTCAAGACCTCCGTACACAAGCGCGTCGATCACCTTTGCCTGCACAAATACCGATACTATCGCGTACATAACTACGTCAAGGTTCTTGTACACGATGTAACCGCTGACTGCAACGCCGGCATTCACCAGGAACGATATCTGCCCCAGCTTTATTTCCGGCTTGAAGCGGTTGATTATCTTGTTGATTATATCCGTGCCGCCTGTGGTTCCCTCGCGGGCGTAAACAAGTCCAAGACCCGCGCCCATCAGCAATCCACCGAAGATGGAAGCCAGAATTCCGCCTCCATTATCCGCAATATACACCGGAACATTTTTCAGCAGATAATCCGTCATGACCGTTAGCGAAACAACGCCGATAAGCGTTTTAAGCATCGTGACCCTGTTCAGCAGAAAAAATCCCGCGATAAGAAGCGGAATGTTTATCACCGCTATCAGCGTACCGATATTCCAGTCGGTGACATAGCTGATTATCGTCGCGATACCGGTCACTCCACCCGGGGCGATATTATTGGGCGCTGTGAAACAGTGAACCCCCAGCGAATACACGCCGGAACCCACGATTATCACGATAATGTCAATGACCCAGCGCCATACGGTTTTTGAAGCCTGTGACATAAGCACCTCCTATACCGGGAGCGCCTCGCATATTGCTGAGAACAACGTTTCAATGCGCTCTTCCTGACCTGAAAGGCTCAGGTATCCGAACAGAGTTTCCAGCGCGGTCGCCCTGCGGTATTCCGACGGTTTAGCGCTCTTGGGGACTGATATTCCACCCGCGTTTCTGCCACGGCGCAGGATATCTGTTTCGCGCTCAGTCAGCATCGGTTCGATGACGTCCACCGCTTTCGACTGGTAGGAAGCCCTCACCTGCTCGACTGCAAGATCATGCAGACGTCCGGCGTTGGTGTTCCCCATCAGCACGACTTCGCGGCGCACCAGAAGTTCATACACGCAGTCGCCGTAAAACGCCAGAACGTTCGGGCTGTACGCGCCTGCCTCGTGTTCGGACAGTACTGTTAAAGCCATTCCATCAACCTTTCAGTATGTAATAAACGCAGCTGTATTCCTCGCAGTGCGCATCAAAAATGCCGCACTCCTTGCGGAGCTCGCTCATTCCAAGCGACACGCTGCTGTCGTCCTTGTGTATTCCCGCGTATTTCTCTGCCGCGGCTGTCAGCGGTGTGTAATACCCCGCATGCCAGTCGGACTTCGGTGCAATGTAGAAGTCCTGCACATGCCAGCCGTGTTCCTTGGCAAGGACAAGCACCTTATCCAGTGGAAGTATCTGCCCGAAACGCCTCTGACAGAACATCTTCGTATCCGGCGATGGTTCCGTGAGCCAGCTTACCGCGCGGTAAACAAGCGTACCGCCCCTGGCGAGCTTCGCCCTCAACTGGTCCAGCCGCTGAGCACAGCCGTCGAACTCCACAATGCCGTTGTACCATATAAGGTCGCAGCTGCCGTCCTCGCATGGCAGCTCAAAAATCTGAACTGCCAATGCGTTCAGCCCGGCCTGTCTGCCCTGTTCCGCACGGAATTCGTCCGTAAACGCGGAAGTCTGCCGACAGCCGAACTTATCACTGATAAGCTGCGGTGTGGTTATCTCATCGCCAACGAAAAGCGCATATTTTGGCGATATCCCGCCAAGCATGGAAAGCACCTGTTTCGCTGTATCGGTACTTCCCGGAGAGGAACGTTCAAGGTCGCGGAGCAACACGCTGATGAATGTCATTATTCTACCTCGGAAACAGCACAGTTTCTCACGGAATTATCTAACATAATTGAACTCGAAATCGTAGATCGACACAAGGTCGTCCTCCTGAATACCCTGCTTTTCCAGCTCGTCGATTATGCCGCTGGAGCGCAGAACTCTCTGGAAGTACTGCAGGCTTTCGTAGTCCTCCATATTGCAGGTGGAAAGTATCGGCGCCATGAACGGTGCGTCCACCACATAAACCCCGTCGATCTTCTGAACGGTGAAGCTGTGCTTTTCGTTTTCCATCTGCTGGAGTTCTGCCATGGTGAGCGGCTGAACCTCGAAACGCTTTGGCGGCGGCAGTTTGGAAAGCTCCTCAGCTACGCAGTCCATGAGTGCGTCCGTGCCCTCGGTGGTCGCAGCTGAGATCGTGAAGAAAGGCAGACCCTTTTCCTCAATGAAGCTGCGGAAATCAGCTATCTGATCCTCAGTCGCCATGTCGGATTTGTTCGCTGCAACGATCTGCGGGCGCTCTGCAAGATCCTCGGAGAAGTTGGCAAGTTCCAGATTGATCTTTTCGAAATCGCCCTTCGGGTCACGCCCCTCGATGCCGGAAACGTCAACGACATGGACGATCAGACGGCAGCGCTCAACATGTCTCAGGAACGCGTGACCAAGCCCGACGCCCTCGCTGGCGCCCTCGATAAGTCCGGGGATATCAGCCATCACGAAGGACTGCTCACCGCGCTTTACAACGCCAAGAACCGGTGTCAGCGTGGTGAAGTGGTAGTTCGCGATTTTCGGCTTTGCGGCGCTCACAACACTTATGAGCGTGGATTTTCCGACATTCGGGAACCCGACAAGTCCAACGTCCGCCAGCAGTTTCAGTTCCAGAACAACGTCAAACGCTTCCCCGGGGAAACCAGGTTTCGCGAAACGCGGTATCTGGCGTGTGGGGGTTGCAAAATTTGCGTTGCCCTTGCCTCCACGTCCACCCCTGGCTACCACGACCGGTTCATCATCGGAGATATCAGCCATAATTCTGCCTGTGTGGGCATCCTTGATAATGGTGCCCCTGGGCACGCGGATTATCGTAGGCTCCATTGATTTGCCGGAGCAACGCTTCGCGCCGCCGTTTTCGCCATCGGGGGCGATGTACTTCTTCTTATAGCGGAAGTCGATCAGCGTGGAAAGATTGTCGTCAGCGACAAACATAATGTCGCTGCCCTTTCCTCCGTCGCCGCCGTCAGGTCCGCCTGCATTGACATATTTCTCGCGGTGGAAGCTCACAGCTCCGTTGCCGCCGTTTCCTGCTTTGATAGATATTTCGACCTTATCAACAAACATTCTCTGCCGCCTCGCTTTCCTTACTGTTTGTTATTTCACTACTTTCAACTTTTATTTCATGCAATTTCAAGAAAAACTAAAGCCGGATTTATGCAATCCGGATATTCTCGTCGGAAAATCCCCTCTGTGGCTTTCCCGCCGGGCATCTCAGCTGCGCGCACGGCAAGCCGCACACTTGCTGAGATAGATGTGTTTTTTGTCACGGCGTAGCCGCGACAAAAAAATATAAAAATACGACGCGCTTTTACATCAACAAACTAAAGCCGGATTTATGCAATCCGGCTCAGTTGATTAATTAGATTGCAGAAATTAGTCAGCGTAAACGCTTACCTGCTTCTTATCTCTGCCGAGGCGCTCGAACTTTACAGTGCCGTCAATAAGAGCGAACAGTGTATCGTCAGAACCCTTGCCGACATTGTTGCCAGCGTGGATATGTGTACCTCTCTGTCTTACCAGAATGCTTCCGGCGTTAACCTTCTGCATGTCAGCGCGCTTTACGCCAAGTCTCTTGGACTCAGAGTCACGGCCGTTCTTGGTAGAACCCATACCTTTTTTATGAGCGAAATACTGTAAACTGATCTTAATCATTGTTTTATCCTCCTGTTATCATTCGGAAGTCAAGCTTCCCTCAACTCAACCTTTACCCCGGGGTAATCCTCCGCGATGCCCTGCATGTGTGCATGAAAGGATCTCAGAAGTTCCTCGCTGGGGCGGTCAGAACTGTTCAGGCGAAGTTCGATGCGGTTCTCTCCGACTGCCACGTCTGCGTCAGCCTTAAAGAAATCGGTCACGGTATTGCAGACCAGCATCACTGCGGAACTCACAGCCGAGCAGACAATATCATTGCCCTCGTCGCCGTAACCCGCGTGACCTGTGACTACAAATCCGTATATCGCACCGTTCCGCTCTGCAAAAATCACTCGCAGATTATGCGTTGATGGCTTCAATTCTTACCTGGCTGTACGGCTGTCTGTGGCCCATCTTTCTCTTGCTGCTCTTCTTGGGCTTGTAGGTGAAAACGGTGATCTTCTTAGCCTTGCCGTTCTTCAGCAGGGTAGCCTTTACGCTTGCGCCGTCTACATAGGGAGCGCCGACCTTAACGCCGTCGTCCTTGCCTACCATGATAACCTTGTCGAATGTGATCTCGCCCTCGGCCTCAAGCTTCTCGATGAAAACGATGTCGCCTTCCTTGACCTGATACTGCTTTCCGCCTGTTTCGATTACTGCGTACATTTTAAATACCTCTTTTTAATCAGACTCGCTGCGTCGGGGTTGCATTTCTGCGCTTACGAGCTGTTTCTACAAATAGGCACAACTCACCCTGCACATGCGGCAAAATTATTATAACACATCAAAACCAGCTTGTCAAGGGGTCTGAGCAGTTTTTTTCACTTTTTTTGAACTTATTTATCCATCTATTGATTTTTCATTATTATAGTGCTATAATTATGTTTGACGGGAGGCAATATCATGAAACCAAATTTCAAAACGATAGCCGCAGCTGCCATAGTCGGCACCAGCTTAATAGTCGCAGTCACAAACGAGATTTCAAAAAACATGCCTTCGACCGTAGTTATCCACGAGGAACGTGAGAGCTATGTTGACGCCGGATATTACTACACCGAAAAATCCACCGGCGGCACGCTCATTATTACGCAGGAAGCTCCCGAAGAACCCGCAGAAACGCCTGCTGCAACCACTGCAGCGCTGCCAGGAAACGAACCAGTCCCGGCAATCGAAAGCGTTGCCGCAGCAGATACTTCGTTCACGCAGACGACCATGACAACGCCTGCAGAGGCGCAGTTCACGGTTTCTGAGACAGTACAAACGACTGTTCCAACGACGGCGCAGACTACTGTTACCACGACTGTGCAGACCACCGCTGCCCAGCAGACTGCTGTGGAATACAACGAACCAGCCGAACCGCAAGGCTCCATGGTTTACATAGCCTCCAGCGGAAAGGGCACGAAATACCACCGGACAAGCACCTGCAGTAACATGAAAGATGCTACCGCGGTCACTGAATCCGACGCGCAGGCACGCGGATATACTCCCTGTAAGAAATGCTACTAGGTCACCTCTTCTAATAAAAGGGAAGCGTTAATATGTGGCTGATATTTGCCATTGGTTCAGCGTTTTTTGCCGGAATTACAGCTATTCTGGCTAAATGCGGCATCAAGCAGACTGATTCCACCGTCGCAACTGCGGTCAGGACGATCGTAGTACTTCTCATGTCCATCATGATGGTGCTCATCGCCGGCTCTGCCGGAACTATCACCCAGGTCAGCGGAAAAACCTGGCTGTTCCTTGTTTTGTCGGGACTTGCCACCGGTGGTTCCTGGCTGTGCTACTTCAAGGCTCTGCAAATCGGAGATGTCAACAAGGTCGTTCCTGTGGATAAATCCAGCACTGTGCTTGCAATGCTCCTTGCGCTGATATTCCTGCACGAAGAGATTTCCCTAACCAAATGCATTGGCATAGTGGCTGTTTCTGCCGGAATTTTCCTCATGATCGAAAAGAAACAGGTCAGCGAGGAACGTCACGGTGCCGGCTGGCTTCCATTTGCGGTAATGTCAGCGGTCTTCGCGGCTCTCACCTCGATACTTGGCAAAATCGGCATCAACGGCGTGGAATCCAACCTCGGCACTTCGATACGCACGGCAGTGGTTCTTGTAATGTCATGGCTCATGGTGATAGTCACCAGAAAAACTCACGAGGTCCGCAAAATTCCCCCAAAAGAGTTCCTGTTCATCTGCCTGTCAGGACTTGCCACCGGCGCCTCCTGGCTTTGCTACTACAAAGCGCTCCAGGACGGTCCTGCAAGCGTTGTAGTGCCGGTCGATAAACTCAGCATTCTGGTCACGGTTCTGTTTTCATGGGTGGTTTTCCATGAGAAATTATCAGTTCGTTCACTCATCGGACTTGTGGTGCTTACGGCTGGTACTCTGATAATGCTGATATGATAATTTCACACAAATAACAAAAAGTAACCTCTAAAAACAAAGAACTGGGCGCCTTACAGTGTCCAGTTCTATATTTGTTATCATGCGTTCTGTCTGAGGGTAAATCTAGTAACAAGCGTCTTCATTGCAGTCGCCTGTGCGGAAAGCTCCTCGGAAGCCGCTGCGCTCTCCTGTGCAGTAGCGGAATTCGTCTGCACCACGTTGGATATCTGATCTATACCCGCAGTAACCTTTGCAATGGATTCTGCCTGCTCACCGCTCACGTTGGATATGCTGTCAACGGTCGTAACGATATTCTCAATCTGCTGAACCACGCCGCTGAGCGCCTCTGCAGTTTCGTCTGCGATCCGGGAACCATTATCCACCGCGCTGATGGAGCGCTGGATAAGTTCAGATGTATTCTGTGAAGCCACAGCGGACTTGGAAGCAAGGTTGCGTACTTCGTCTGCAACGACTGCAAAGCCCTTGCCCGCCTCGCCTGCTCTTGCTGCTTCGACAGCCGCATTAAGCGCCAGAATGTTGGTCTGGAATGCGATGTCTTCGATAGTCTTGATGATTTCGCTGATCCTGTCAGAGGTTTCGCTGATCTCATGCATTGCAGTGAGCATTTCCTTCATGCTGTCGTTGGAAACCTCAGCCTGCCTGCCGACCTCAGCGATGCTTGCGCTTGCATGCTGGGAATCTGCTGCATTCTTGGTGATCTTCTCAGATATCTCATCAATTGTGGCTGCAAGTTCCTCAATGGAAGCCGCCTGCTCCGCTGCGCCCTGAGCGTTAGCCTGCGCGCCTGCGGAAACCTGCTCCGAACCGGAATCCACCTGGTCAGCAGACTGATAGATCTGAGCCATTGTATTGCTGAGCTGCTGCGAAAGGACTCTCATATTATCAAGTAGCGGCTTGAATTCGCCGATATAGACCTCTCTTGCGTCGGTGTGCACGTCGAAATTACCGTTTGCAAGTTCTCCATACATGCGGGAAGTGTCCTTTATCAGCACGGAAAGGCCATTGATGGTGCTGCGTGCAGCTTCTGCCATAACGCCGAATTCGTCCTTGCTCTCGTATGTGACCTTGCTGTCAAGGTTACCCTGAGAAATGTTCACGATAGCGTCCTCAATCTCGTGAATTACAGTCGTGAACGTTCTTGCCAGATAAACGGATACCCCAATACCGATAACGGCGCTCACAACGCCAACTATGATCATGATAAGGCCGAATGTCTTGCCATAGTTGTTGCTTTTGTCAAACGTGTTCTCAGCACTGGTCGTGAGCGCACCGTCGATCTTATCTATTGATTCAACGGCTCTTTCAAGCGGTTCGGCTATGTAGTTGTTGAACGAGACCACTCCGTCGTCGCTGGTCGCGCCCTTGATTTCTTCCGCTGCAACGCTGACATTCTGTATCAGTTCGTTGCAGGAAGCCCTCAGTGAATCCATATCACCGGAGGAATAGGTTATCTTTTCAAGCTCGTCCGAAAGCTTCTCAGTGAGATCAACTGCCTTGTCAAGATACTGTGACTTCTCTGTGTTGTCGTTATTCACAACTGCCATGAGAGTATTTCTTGCGATCTCCTCAACATAAACTTCGACATTACTCATGCGGTCCATGCCGATAACATCTACATTGTACATTTCCTTAAGATTGTTTGAAACACCGCTGATGCCAACAATTCCTGTCGCCATCGTCACGAGTATAAGCACGACCAATACGCCGAACGACAGCATGAGTTTCATGGAAACTTTCAGATTTTTCATATTCTTCTCCTGTTCTGCACTTTTTGGATACATTGCCTTTGTGTAATTTACTTACATACTTATTCTATCACTATTCATCAAAAAAGTCAACACAAAACTGTATACTTTGAACAAACGTTGTTGAATACTTTGCATTTCGTTAAAAAGGCAAAAAAATGCTAAGTTCTGTCCATTTATTCATTGTTCAAAATAACTAAATATGATATACTGATACTTAAAGTAAATGCCAGTGGTTTTCCCTGCATTCCCATATGAATAGAAAAGGAGTATTATTATGGCAAACCCATATCTTCCCCTCTGGGAATATATCCCTGACGGCGAACCCAGAGTATTTGGTGACCGCGTGTACGTTTATGGTTCCCACGACAGAAAGGACTCTATCGACTTCTGCGACTATAAGCTGAAAGTCTGGTCCGCACCGATAAACCAACTTTCAAAATGGACCTGTCACGGCGACATCTTCCGCACGCGCGACGGTGCAGACAGCCCCTCAGACGTTGACTGGACAGAGGAACTGCTTTTCGCTCCGGACGTTGTAGAGCGCGAAGGCAAGTATTACCTCTACGCCTACATAGTCAACGCAAAGGGCTGCGTTGCAGTCGCTGACCGACCGGAAGGTCCCTTCAGGCTGCTGTCGAGGTACAAGTACGATATTCCGAACCACTACGACAACGGCACATTCATCGACCCCGGAGTGCTAGTTGACGACGACGGCAGGACTTACGTCTACTGCGGCTACCAGGGAAGCTATGTCTGCGAACTTAAAGACAACATGTACGAGGTCGTTCCGGGAAGCTACAAGCTTGACATAATTCCAACCGCGGAACCGCACAAATTCTTTGAAGCATGCTCACCCAGGAAGATAAACGGCACATATTACCTCATCTACTCGCCCCAGCGCGGGAGCTGCCTTGATTATGCCACCTCCGACAGCCCAATGGGTCCGTTCACTTACCGCGGGACTATCATCGACAACGGTATCGACTACCCCGGTGGAAACGACCACGGTTCCGTGTGCTGCATAAACGGGCAGTGGTACATATTCTACCACCGCATGACAAACGGCACTATAATGTCGCGGCGCGGCTGTGTGGAACGCATTCAGATACTGCCCGACGGAAGAATTCCGCAGGTGGAAATGACTTCGCTGGGATTTGAGGAGTCGCTTTCGCCGTATGAGATAACGCCTGCCGAAACCGCATGCGTACTCAAAGGCGGCTGCTTCATCACCGAGACCAGCGTATTCGAGCGCCCGATAACCAACATAACAGACGGCTGCGTCATGGGCTGGAAGTACTTTGATTTCGGTGAGGACTACTCCTCCAAAACCATGCATGTGCGCCTGAAAATCCGGGGCACCGGCTCAAAGGGAATCCTGCACATTCGCCTGGACAGCGAAAACGGTGAAGAGATCGGCGTGGTTGAATTCAGCGAAGACAGCGGCGTTATCGACGGCAGAGTAAAGGCAGTGACCGGGCGCCACGCGGTGTACTTCGTTGCTGAAAGCGGCTACAAGGGCTGGTTTGCCGGAGATATGGCAGGCAGACAGCTTCTGATGATCGACAGCTTTGTATTCATGAAGTGACAAACCCCTGTGGAATGATGATACGCATTCCACAGGGTATTTTTTTGCAAAGAAAAAGGGGCTGCCAGCTGACAGCCCCAAAAAAGGGAAAGGGAGCGGGATATCTTAAAGCGAGAAATTACGCTTTAAGTCAAAATTCAGTGCCGCATACTCTATATTTTCTGCGGATCATACGTTGAACAGGAGTTCATCGTATGTCGGGAACGGCCAGTACTGCTCGCCAACGATGGTTTCAAGTTCGTCAGCTACCGCTCTCAAGCTCTGCATTGCAACGAATACTTCGTCGCAGTATACTCTAGCCTGCTCTGCATAGTCGGAGATGCCCTGTGCCTTTACGATCGCAGCATTCAGTGCGTCGATCTTCTCGTTGAGGGATACAGTCAGAGTGTTGACCTTATTTGCCATAGCGACCTCGACTGTCGGCTCTACGCCAATTGCCTTCTTGCTTGCAGCCATGTCGCATACGTCCTTTGCGAACTTCATAACTGCGGGCAGGATCTCCGTCTTTGCCATGTCGCTGGTGGTCAGCGCTTCAATGTTGATGATCTTGGAGTAGTTCTCATAGTTGATCTCCTGGCGTGCGTGCAGCTCGACCTCGCTGTATACGCCGAACTTGGTGAATACCTTTACGTTCTTCTCAGCAGTGAGTGCCGGGATAGCGTCTACAGTTGTCTTGAGGTTCGGCAGACCGCGCTTTTCAGCCTCAACCAGCCACTCAGCGCCGTAACCGTTGCCGTTGAAGATAATTCTCTTGTGAGCCTTGATGTTCTTTACAAGCAGATCATGCAGCGCTGCGTTGAAATCGTCAGCCTTCTCAAGTTCGTCTGCGAATTCAGTCAGGGAGTTTGCAACGATGGTGTTCAGTACGGTGTTAGGACCTGCGATATTCAGGCTGGAACCTGCGCTTCTGAACTCAAACTTGTTGCCGGTGAATGCGAACGGAGATGTTCTGTTTCTATCGGTGGTATCCTTCGGGAAGTTCGGCAGAGAAGATACGCCGACATTGAACATGGAGTGACCGGAGGTGTACTCCCTGCCCTCTTCAAGAGCCTCGATAACGTTCTCAAGCTCTTCGCCGAGGAAGATAGAGATGATTGCAGGAGGTGCCTCGTTAGCGCCCAGTCTGTGGTCGTTGCCTGCGGAAGCTACAGAAAGTCTCAGCAGGTCGGAATACTCGTCAACTGCCTTGATGATCGCAACCAGGAATGTCAGGAACTGTGCGTTCTCCATCGGGGACTTACCGGGATCCAGCAGATTCTGACCGTCGTCTGTGGACAGGGACCAGTTGTCGTGCTTACCGGAACCGTTGATGCCAGCGAAAGGCTTCTCGTGGAGCAGGCAAACCAGGTCATGCTCAAGTGCGATCTTCTTCATCAGCTCCATTGTCAGCTGGTTCTGGTCGGTCGCCAGGTTAGCCGGCGCGAAGATAGGAGCGTTCTCGTGCTGTGCGGGAGCAACTTCGTTATGCTTTGTCTTGGAGGTGATGCCAAGCTTCCACATATGTTCGTCAAGGTCCTTCATGTAGCTTGCCACACGGTCCTTGATGGTACCAAAGTAGTGGTCGTCAAGTTCCTGTCCCTTAGGAGCAGGAGCGCCGAACAGCGTTCTGCCGGTGAATATAAGGTCCTTTCTCTTATCGTAGGTAGACTTGTTTACCAGGAAGTACTCCTGCTCAGCGCCTACGGTTGCAACCACTCTCTTTGCAGTGGTGTTGCCAAACAGCTTCAGAATTCTCAGCGCTGCGTCAGAAACAACGTCCATAGAACGGAGCAGAGGAGTTTTCTTATCCAGCGCTTCACCGGAGTAAGAATAGAATGCGGTAGGAATGTAGAGAGAACCGCCCTTTACGAAAGCATAGGAAGTAGGATCCCATGCGGTATAGCCTCTTGCCTCGAATGTTGCTCTGATACCGCCAGACGGGAAGCTGGAAGCGTCAGGCTCGCCCTTGATGAGTTCCTTGCCGGAGAATTCCATGATAACGGTTCCGTCGCCCATCGGGGAAATGAAGCTGTCGTGCTTCTCAGCGGTGATACCGGTCATAGGCTGGAACCAGTGGGTGTAATGTGTTGCACCCTTTTCGATTGCCCAGTCCTTCATTGCGCTTGCAACTACATCAGCGATGCTGCTGTCAAGCTCCTTGCCCTCGGCGATCGTCTTTTTAAGAGCCTTGAATACGTTTTTCGGAAGACGCTGCTTCATCGTTTCCTCGTTGAAAACGTCGATACCGAACTGCTCAACTACGTTAAAATGTTCTGCCATGTCCCTTTTCCTCCTTGAGAGTTATGTTTAGATCCTGGAAACAAAAATGGCGTTTCAGACAGGGGCAGTAACCCCGTACTCTGAAACGCCTTTGTTTCTTGATTACATTTATATTTTAGCCGAAAATGCGAATTTTGTCAATCACATATTTGCACAAATACTTTTGTGAATACAGCACATTCTTAGTGCGTCATGCACAAAAAGAGCAAATACTCCTGAAGCAGGCGCAAAGCCAACTTTCAATCAAGTCGCTGTAGCATGACCATTCAAACGATTTCAGTCGCGATTTTGCAAGTTTCAAACTGGCAAGTTGCAAAACACATCAAGTGATATTTTCCAGAGATTTTTCAAGGAACGATATCGTCTTTTCGCTCTTCGGGCTGCCGAATACTTCCTCGGGAGTGCCGTACTCTTCTATAACTCCGTCAGCCATGAATATCACCTTGTCCGCTGCGCTTCTCGCGAAGCCCATTTCATGCGTGACAAGTATCATCGTGCGCCCTGCGTCCTTGAGTTCTTTTATTACGCGGAGCACCTCGCCAGTGAGTTCAGGGTCCAGTGCGGAAGTCGGCTCGTCGAAGCACAGGATTACAGGCTCCATTGCAAGCGCTCTTGCGATAGCGACTCTCTGCTGCTGCCCTCCGGAAAGCTCGCACGGATAGTTCATCAGCTTCTCAGAAAGTCCGACCGATGTCAGAATTTCACGCGCCTGCGCTTCGATCTCCTGCTTTATCTGGTTTTTCTCCTGACGGCTGAGTTTACGCTCGCTCTGGTTTATCCTCATCAGCTCCGGAGCCAGGCAGACATTCCTGAGCACTGTGTACTGCGGGAACAGATTGAACGACTGGAACACCAGACCGAAATTCAGGCGCTTTTCGCGTATCTCACGGTCGGTGTACTTCCCCTGAGCGTTGTATATCTCCTGTCCGCTGAGCGTTATGCTTCCGGAGTCGGGAGTTTCAAGGAAGTTCAGACAGCGGAGCAGCGTGGTCTTTCCGCTGCCGGAAGAACCGATTATCGCCAGCACCTCGCCTTTTTCCATCGTGAAATCAATGCCCTTGAGCACCTCAGTCTTGCCAAAGCGCTTGAAAATGCCGTTTACCTCTAATAATGCCATGTTCGCACCTCCGTCAGCCCTGGTAGTAGTTCAGTTTCTTTTCTGCGTAGTTCAGCAGCAGCGTCACTATACCAGTGAAAAGCAGATAGAACGCGCCGACATAGAACAGCGGCCAGATAAGGGATTTCAGTGAAACTATGTTCTCGGCAGCCTTGACCAGTTCAACGACGGCGATAACGCGCGCCAGTGAAGTGTCCTTGACCAGTGTGATGATCTCGTTGCCCATCGGGGGAACGATCCTCTTTACGACCTGGAACAGCACGACCTTAAAGAAAATCTGCGCCTTAGTCATTCCGAGAACCTGCCCTGCCTCATACTGCCCCTTTGGAATGCTCTCAATGCCACCGCGGTAGATCTCCGAGAAATAGCAGGCATAGTTGATGATAAACGCCAGAATAACCGCAACCAGTCTGTCGAACTTCACGCCAAGTCCCATAAGACCCGGTCCGTAGAACACCAAAATGATCTGCAGCATAAGCGGCGTTCCGCGGATTATCCAGACGAACACCTTGAATATCCATTTTATTGGCTGAACTTTTGACATTGAGCCGAGCGTTATCAGCAGCCCCAGCGGAATTGCGCCGACAAGCGTCACGCCGAAAATCAGCAGAGTTGTGAGAAATCCGTTTGCAAGCTGCGCGGTTACTTCAAGAAATGACATTTTAGACCTCGTTCTTTAAATAAAAAGCAAGGTGGGGCTTAGCGTCCCACCCCGCATATTGGCTTTGATTATCAGTTATCGAATGCGTATACGTCCGCGAGATCGTACTTCTCAGCAAGCTTCTTGAGAGTTCCGTCAGCGACCAGCTCGTCAATAGCTGCATTTACCTTTGCTACTGTCTCGGTGTCGCCCTTTCTCATACCGATTGCGTATTCCTCAGGCTGGAGCTCAACGCCATCAACGATCATCAGATCGTCGTAATCTGTACCCTCACCGATGGAAGCCTTAGCCATTACATAGTCGAGAACGCCCAGTTCAACAGTGCCGGACTTTACCTCCAGCAGAACGTCCTTCTGTGCAGAGGAACCAACGAACTCGTTCTGGGAAAGAACGGAACTGCTCTCGATAGCAGTCTGACCTGCGGAACCGCTCTCAGCTGCGCAGGAAGCGCCGGCCATGGAAGCCTCGTCAGTGTACTTGTCAGCATTGGTCTTCTTGATGATAACGACCTGCTTGTTTCTTACATAGGACTCAGAGAATGCCATGTTCTCCTTGCGCTCCTCGGTAACGGTAAGACCGTTCCAGATAGCGTCGATAGTCTTGGCGTTCAGCTCGATCTCCTTCTTGTCCCACTCGATCTCCTGGAACTTAGCCTCAACGCCCAGCTTCTCGCATACTGCCTTTGTGAACTCAGTCTCAAAGCCGGTCAGTTCACCGTTCTCGTCATAGTAGTTCATCGGCTCGAACAGAGTGATACCTGCAATGAATGTGCCCTTGTCAGCTATGTACTGCCAGTCGCCGCCCTCAGTGGAAGTGTTGTCGTCAGAGTTGGAAGCTTCCGCAGTCTTTACGTCAGCTGCACTGGAGCTGTCAGAAGAGCTGTTTGTGGAAGCGCAGGAGCAAAGTCCGATGGACATTATGCCTGCAAGCAGCATTGCTGCTATTCTTTTGATTTTCATGATAGGTTTCCTTTCTCCTTGTAAATATCTGTATCTTCTGCACGTAATCGTGCAATCACTTTATTATGATAGCACATTCAAGCGATTTTGTCAACCTTTCAGAGCAAAAAATATAAGGCGCCCGGCATGATGTTTTTGTGACTTCTCACAAGTAAAAGCGCCGTTCGATGCTGAACGGCGCTTGTATTTTATTCTGCAGTAGTAACTACGTTCTTTGTGTCGTGGTTTGCACTGAAAATATCAGCGACGTCATTGATGGTTATGTACGCCATCGGGTCAACGTCATGCACTATGGAGCGCATTTTTCCTATCTGGAAGCGGTTAACCACAAAATACAGCACAGTTCTGTCTGTGCCGGAATAACCGCCCTTTGCAGGGATCTCGGTAATTCCGCAGCCAAAGTTGTCGCTCAGTGCCTTTCCGACCTCGGTAGGTTTAAGCGTCACAATGAACGCTGCCTTGCTTCGGCTGATACCCTCGACGATGAAGTCAAGCGTTTTCAGCGCCGCATAATAAGCGATTATCGAATACAGCGGGAGCACCCAGCTTTCAAAGATAAATCCGCACGCGATATAGAGGATAACGTTATATATCATAACGAATGTGCCAACGGTCATGCCAAGCTTCTTTGAGAATATGACCGCCAGCACCTCAATTCCGTCCATAGCGCCGCCGAAACGCACCGCCAGACCGCTGCCCACGCCTGAAATTACGCCGCCGAACAGCGAACAGAGCACCAGGTCATTCTCTGCAAGCGGAGAAGCCAGCGAAACATCGATAGGCAGGACATCGGTTATCAGCCACGAGAAGAACGAATAGCACGCCACTGCATAACATGCATATATCGTAAACGCAAGCCCCTGCCGCTTCAATCCGTACAGAAAAAGCGGAAGGTTGAGCACCAGCAGGAACACAGACAGCGTAAGATAATCCGGCGTGAGATACCCCAGCAGCATGGAAGTACCTGAAATACCGCTGTCGTACAGGTTCACAGGCATCAGGAACACCGTAATTCCGAATGCGTTGATGAAACCCGCAATCGTAAGCATGATAAAGTTCTTGTAGTTGAGCTTTTTCAGTTCGTTCTTCAATCGTTGTCCTCCTTATGTCGTCAGGTCAGTTCCTTTCGTCAAGGAACAGTTTTCTGAAATCCTCCGGCGTGTACGAATACGCCAGCGCCCACATCGCCCGCATCACTGCGTACTCCGTGGTCATTCCCGCTGCGGGGATAACGCCGAGTTTCTGCGCTGACTGCCCCACCTCGTAAACCGACAGGTCGCAACCTCCGCGGAACACCTGGGTCGTCATTATCACGCGGGCTCCGCAGGCGATGAGAACCTCTATCACCTGTGAAAGTCCGTTGTTATCCGGAATTCCACCCATGCCGAAGCCCTCGATTATCAGCGCGTTCACGTGAGTGCCAAGGTCGTGCACAAGTTCCGGTGAAAGCCCGGGGGTAAGCTTCAGGACTGCCGCTTTGCTGTCCAGACGGTTATAGAACACCGTTCCCCCATCCTCATTCCGGCTTCCTGCGCAGAATTCCTCAACAGTCTGCTCGTTCTGCAGTTCAAAACCACGGAACGCGTCGAAGTCAGTCGTGTGGACTTTCCGCGCTGCCCTGCCGGAAATAACCCTTCCATTGAAACACACCCACACGCCTCCGCTTCCCTGCCCTGCACACCGGAATGCGTCGGTCAGGTTCCCCGGAGCGTCGCTTCCCGGTTCGTCCATCGGCAGCTGCGAACCCGTGAATACCACCGGCTTGTCTGGATTTTGTATAAGGCAGCTCAGTGCCGCCGCTCCATACGCCATCGTATCCGTCCCGTGAGTTATCACGAAGCCGTCGTAGTCGCTCCAGCTGTCACGGATAAGCGCTGCAAGCTGCGTCCAGTGCTCCGGGGTAAGGTTCGTGCTGTCCAGCGAAAACGGCTGGACTGCGTGCACCTCCGCTTCAACTGAAATCCCGGAAAGCAGGTGTTCCGCTGACATCTCCGGCGAAAGACCACTGCCGCTGTCGCCGCTTGCTATCGTGCCTCCGGTGGCTATCAGCATTATCTTCATATGGCACCTCTGCGTTGCGCTTCTGCAATAAGCCTTGGCTGTATCTCAGGATAAGTCCAGTTCTGCGGAAGCTCCTCTGATAAAACTATATGCTCGATTTCGCTGCTGAGTTCACCGAACTCTGTGATATCAGCCGTATATAGCATTCCGAACGTTTCTTCCCCGGAGGAATTCACCCGGTTCTTTCCAGTGACGGAATATATGCACACCGGCTTGATGGAAAAATCCAGTGCTCCGGTCTCCTCGCGGAGTTCCCTTTCTGCCGCCTCGTCTATGCTTTCGCCAGGCTCGCGATGACCGCCCGGAAGTTCCAGCGTATCACGCTCGCGATGTTTGCAGAATACCCACTTTCCTCCCGACCTGGCGATAACCACCGCGAATTTCATGAGCTCGTTCTCGATGCTGTCGTAAAACCTGACTTCCATGCTCCCTCCGTGATAAAAAAGCACTGAACTGCACGCGCCAACAGCGCCCCCGAAGGTGCACCATTGCAACCGATAATGCGTGTAATTCAGTGCCAACCATATACCAGCTGAACCGAAATTACCTCGGCTCAACTATAAATTTCATTGCGGTCCTCTCGTCACCGTCTATGTCTACTGTCGTGAACGCAGGAATGCAGATGAGATCAACGCCCACAAGAGCCATATAGCTTCTCGCAATGGCAATTGACTTCACCGCCTGGTTTGCGGCGCCGGCGCCAACCGCCTGCACCTCGACCTCCCCGTTTTCACGGATAACTGCGGCAATCGCACCTGCAACGGATTTCGGTACGGAATGCGCCGATACTTTTACTATTTCCATAAAATCACCATTCATTCGCTTGGAATGCCTTTCGGTAAAATCACGCCGTTGTGATGATCTGCCTGTATCTCTCAATGGAACTGCACTTTCCGGTTTTCTGGTCGATGTCCATCAGCACGCCGTTAAGCTCTATGTCGCCCTCTGCAAACCTGTGGCGCTTCGGGTAATACGTCAGAAACCGGTCGATTATGATGTCCTTTTCAACGCCGAGTATGGAGTTCTTCGCTCCGGTCATACCTGCGTCGGTGATGTACCCGGTTCCGTCGATGACCTGCTCGTCGGCGGTGGGGACGTGCGTGTGGGTACCCAGCACCGCAGAGACCCTCCCCGCGAGGTAGAACCCCATCGCACGCTTCTCGGAAGTCGCTTCTGCATGGAAATCAACGATTTTTATACGCGCGTCGCAGTTCTCAAGAATTCTGTCGGCACAGTGGAACGGATTTTCCAGCGGCTGCATGAACGTCGTGCCCATCAGGTTTATCACCGCAATGGAATACGCTCCGCGGTCAAGCACGCACATTCCCCTGCCTATCACGTCTTCACCGTAGTTAGCCGGGCGAATAATGCGCTCGTTGCTTTCCCACTCGGCTTCCATCGTTTTCTGGCGGAAGCAGTGATTGCCTGTGGTTATGACGTCCGCACCGGCGTCGAATATAGCGCCGGCAGAAGCAGGGTTTATGCCGTTGCCCTCCGCGGAATTCTCACCATTGACGATGACGACCTCCGCGCCGAGCCGCCTCTTGATACCATGAAGTTCCTGCTGGAGCGCTTCGCAGCTGCGCATGCCCACCACGTCGCCGATAAAAAGTATCTTCATCTATTATCTGTAGATGATCTGATCTCTGCCAGGGCCGATACCCAGGAACTTGATCGGGCAGCCGCAGAGTTCTTCAAGGCGCTTTACATAGGCCTGTGCCTTTTCGGGCATCTCCTCAAAACTCTTGCAGTTGGAAAGATCTCCCTCGTAACCCTCAATTTCCTCGTAAACAGGGCTGCACTTTGCAAGCTCCTCAAGAGTTACAGGAAAATCCTTCAGGGTCTGACCATCAGTGGTCTTGTATGCTACGCACACCTTGAGAACAGGGAGTCCTGCCAGGGTATCGAACTTGTTGATAGCAAGGGAAGTAAGTCCGTTGACACGAACTGCGTGGCGCATGATAACAGCGTCGAACCAGCCGGTTCTTCTGGGACGTCCGGTGGTAGTGCCATACTCGCCGCCCTTTTCGCGGATATAGTTGCCGGTCTCGTCGAAAAGTTCAGTCGGGAACGGTCCGTTGCCGACGCGGGTGGTGTAGCTCTTGCCAACACCGATAACCTCGTCGATCATCTTGGGGCCAACGCCGGTACCTACGCAAGCGCCGCCTGCGATGGGGTGAGAGGAAGTTACGAACGGGTAAGTACCGAAATCGATGTCCAGCAGAGTAGCCTGAGCACCCTCGAACAGTACCTTCTTGCCAGCCTGATAAGCCTCAAATGCGATAACGGAAGCGTCTGCCATGTACTTTGCAAGCTTCTCGCCGTAGCCCTTGTATTCCTCATAGATGGCGTCAAGGTCGCATGCTTCGCCGCCGTAAACCTTTGTTATGATAAGGTTCTTCAGTTCTCCGGTCTCCTTGATTTTCTTCTTCAGTACCTCGGGGTGAACCAGGTCGTACATGCGGATACCGATACGCTCGTCCTTGTCGGTGTAGCACGGACCGATACCTCTGCCGGTGGTGCCAATGTTCACGCCGGTCTGCTTTGCCTTGAACTCCTCAGACAGCCTGTCGAGCAGTCTGTGCCACGGCATGATGATGTCAGTGCGAGCATCAATACGGAGATTATCGCAGGTAACGCCGCGCTCGTTCATGTTCTTTATTTCCTCAAGCAGCACTGCGGGGTCAACAACAACGCCGCTGCCTATAAGGCAGAGGGTCTCGGGGTACAGGATACCGGAGGGAAGCAGGTGCAACTTGTACACCTGGTCGCCGTGAACCACGGTATGACCAGCGTTGTTTCCACCGCTGGAACGTACTACGACATCAGCCTTTGCAGCCATGATGTCGATGATTTTTCCCTTGCCCTCGTCGCCCCACTGGGTGCCGACAATAACACTTGATGACATTTGAATGATCCTCATTTCTGAAAATAGAGTAGTCGGGAGTTTAAAACATACCCCCACATATTAATATTATATCACAATACTGCGATGAATTCAAGGTTTTTTATAAAAAAAAAGCACAAAATCAGCCCCGTGGCAGAGCGTAAATGTGTATTTTTGCCATAATCGCAGCAAAAAGGCTGCCTATTATAGCAGCCCTTTTCTTCGATGGGTTATTTCTGACTTTCTCTAAACGCTATATATTTTCGCACTGCTTGCCTGAAAGTCGCAGTGCCGTTATAAATATTCCCATCTATAGGAATAGAATGCCTTGCTGGCAGACAAGCTTCTTCATCGAGTTTTGTATAATCAAGCCGAATCAGCAAGCCACGACAACCATCTTTCTCATAATGAACGTCAAGATCTCCCTCAAACTCACACACACGACGGCAATTGCTAAGCCTTGACATCGCTGTTGGATTTGATAACCCATCACTGTTTACCATCCAGTTCATAAATTCCTTTTCCTTCATTGAAATCCTCCTAATATTCTTTAAGTGTCATTAATAAGGTCCTTCATATCGTCGAATTTTCCCAACCATTCAAGATACTTTTTTCTTTGTAAGCCATCATACCATTGAGAGCACAAAAGATACCTTTTTTCATATATATCAAACAAATCTTTATAATACCTGTTGTATCCCTTATTGTCACGCTTTTGAACATCAATTGAAATACCATTTTCTAAATCAACTTCTTTCAGCATGGCAAAATTCAGACCAAATGTCCAATTCGAATAATCACGTTTACAAAGTTTTTCAACATCTTCTTTTGAAAGCGCATTTCTTTTTACTAACTCTCGAAACGTGGTCTGAACTAATGCTCCAATTTTCATCTCGGGTTCTCTGTCGCTTATTCTATTATTTTTGTCTGCAACCAACCGCTCATATTTTTCAATAGAAACTATTACAAACTGCGGTCTGTTATTTTCAAATACGAATAATTCATCTTTCCCAGTTAGAACTGTATTAATCTGCTGAGTATTTGCTGATATCTCATTTGCCGATACTATCTTGCTGAAATCAATTTCCATGTTTATCACCTCATAACAAAAGTATACTACACTAAAAACAATTTGTCAATACTTTTGTAACAATTTTGTTACAAAAGTTCCTAAAAAAATAGCGCCACCTACAATGGTAACGCTATTAGTCTATATGTTTTTAAAATCTCAGCCCTGTGCCTGAGCCTTTCTCTTTGCCTCAATATCAGCAAGAGCGTCCTTTCTGGACAGGTTGATTCTACCCTGGTTGTCGATTTCCATAACCTTTACGATTATCTCATCGCCAACGGAAACTACGTCCTCGACCTTTTCAACGCGGTGGCTGTCCAGCTTGGAAATGTGCACCATGCCGTCCTTGCCGGGAGCAATCTCAACGAACGCGCCGAAGTTCATGATACGAACAACCTTGCCCTTGTAGATTGCGCCGATCTCCGGAGGATTAACGATAGTGGAAATAACCTGAACGCACGCATTTGCCTTGTCCAGATCAAGACCGCAGATGAATACGTTGCCGTCGTCGTCGATGTCAATCTTAACGTCGAAGTCAGCGCAGAGCTTCTGGATAACCTTGCCGCCCTTACCGATAACCTCGCTTATCTTGTCAACCGGTACCTTGGTGTGGATCATCTTCGGAGCGTACTTGCCGACTGTCTTTCTCGGCTCAGGGATAGCCTTGAGCATTACTTCGTCAAGGATATAGTCGCGCGCCTTGTGGGTCTTTGCAAACGCAGCCTTGATGATTTCAGGGGTCAGACCATCGATTTTGAGGTCCATCTGGATAGCGGTGATACCGTCGTGTGTACCAGCTACCTTGAAGTCCATGTCGCCGAAGAAGTCCTCAACGCCCTGGATATCGACCATTGTATCCCATCTGTCGCCCTCAGTGATAAGACCGCAGGAAATACCAGCAACCGGCTTCTTTATCGGAACGCCGGCGTCCATCAGAGCCAGTGTGGAACCGCAAACGGAACCCTGGGAAGTAGAACCGTTGGAAGAAAGCACCTCGGAAACCAGACGAATAGCGTACGGAAATTCCTCAACGCTCGGAATAACAGGGATCAGCGCTCTCTCAGCAAGTGCGCCGTGACCTATCTCACGTCTGCCGGGGCCTCTGCTTGCCTTGGTTTCGCCTACAGAGTAAGCCGGGAAGTTATAGTGGTGCATGTAACGCTTGCCCTCTTCCTCGTCAAGACCCTCGAGCTTCTGGCTGTCGGAAACGGGACCCAGAGTGCATATTGTCATAACCTGAGTCTGACCTCTTGTGAACAGACCGGAACCGTGAACTCTCGGCAGCATGCCAACTTCTGCAGCCAGCGGACGGATCTCGTCCATCTTTCTGCCGTCAACGCGCTTGTTGTCGTCGAGCAGCCAGCGGCGTACTACGAACTTCTGGAGCTTGTAGATAGCTTCGTCGATCATAGCGATCTTCTCGGGGTAAACTTCATCGAACTTTGCGTGGATATCGTCAACGATGGGCTTCAGGCGCTCCTCGCGGATATTCTTGTCGTCGGTGTCCAGAGCGTATCTGATGCGCTCGATAGCGAAATCAGAGATAGCGTCAAACATATCATGGTCAACTTCCTGGGACTCAAACGCGAACTTCGGCTTGCCGATCTGAGCCTGGATATCCTTGATGAACGGGATAAGGGACTTCACGATCTCATTGTGACCAGCCATGATAGCGTCGAACATTACGTCGTCAGGAACTTCATTCGCGCCTGCTTCGATCATTACGACCTTCTTCTCGGAGGAGGCTACTGTCAGGTTCAGGTCGGACTTGCCCCTCTGCTCAAGGTCAGGCATAAGTACGATCTCGCCGTCTACCAGACCAACGGAAATGCCGCCGATAGGACCATTCCACGGAATATCGGAAATGGAAACAGCGATGGAAGCGCCGATCATGCCAAGTATCTCAGGGGAGCAGTCAGGGTCGACTGCGAGTACGGTCATTGTGATGGCAACGTCGTTGCGCATGTCCTTCGGGAACAGCGGGCGCATAGGACGGTCAACCACGCGGGAAGTCAGAATAGCCTTCTCGGAGGGTCTGCCCTCTCTCTTGAGGAAGCCGCCGGGGATCTTTCCAACAGCGTACAGCTTCTCCTCGTAATCAACGGAAAGCGGGAAGAAATCCACACCGTCGCGGGGCTTAGCGCTTGCTGCTACGTTTACCATAACAACGGTTTCGCCGTATCTTACCCAGCAGGAACCATTAGCCAGACCACATACCTTTCCGGTCTCAACAGTCAGCTCTCTGCCAGCGAACATTGTCTTGAAAACTCTGTAATTCTCGAACATTGCATTAATTCCTTTCAATAAATTGTTTTTACTGAAGGCACAGTGTTAGCAATTAAAGTCAATATCCGGCTGCCCGGATACTCAATTTAATGCTAAGACCTGCGCCTTAGTACACATCTGTGAAAAAAGGCAGCACTGTTTCGTGCGCAGCGCTGCCCTTTACTCCATAGATTACTTACGGATACCCAGCTTAGCGATGATTGCACGGTAGCGCTCGATATCCTTCTTCTGGAGGTAGCTCAGAAGGTTTCTTCTGTGACCTACCATCTTCAGAAGACCACGACGGGAGTGGTGATCCTTCTGGTGAACCTTGATGTGTTCAGTCAGCTCGTTGATTCTCTTTGTGAGAATTGCGATCTGGACCTCGGGAGAACCAGTATCCTGCTCGTGCAGACGGTTAGCTTCGATTACAGCTGTTTTTTCTTCTTTTCTTAACATAAAAACACCTCATTTGATTTATTCCGGTATCGCAGCTGAGGGACATAGGTGTGTTCTCCTGACGGAGCAAGATCCGCTCACCGGGAAACCGGTATGGTCGCGCACATGCACAACACAGATATTATATCACACTTTTTCAGCTTTGTAAATAGGTTTTTTGCGATTTTTCAAAAAAAGTGTGAATTTTTACTTTTCTTCAGCAGAACGAACCTGTCTGAAGTGCCAAGCATCGCGGCACATCTCGTCGAGGGTCTTTTCTGCCTTCCAGCCGAGTTCCTTTTCTGCGAGAGTGGGGTCGGCATATGTAGCCGCAGCGTCGCCAGGACGTCTGGGACCGATGGTATAGCCTAGGTCAATGCCATTCACGCGCTGGAATGTATCAAGTATCTCAAGAACTGAATACCCCTTGCCGGTACCGAGGTTATAAGCCGGCGCGCCGGTAATGGTGCGTGCCTTTCTGACAGCTGCTACGTGTCCCTTGGCAAGGTCAACAACGTGGATATAGTCGCGGACGCATGTGCCGTCGGGGGTAGGATAGTCGTTGCCTGCAACGGAAAGCACGTCGCGCTTTCCGGAAGCCTTATCCATTACTATCGGCATAAGGTTGTTGGGAGTGCCGTTGGGGTCCTCACCGATAAGACCGCTCTCATGCGCGCCGACAGGGTTGAAGTAACGCAGCAGTATCATTGTCCAGGTAGGGTCAGCTGCGGACATCTCACGGCACAGGTTTTCGATGATGAGCTTTGTGCTGCCGTAAGGATTGATGGCAGACAGCGGGAAATCCTCCTTTACCGGAACCGTCGCGGGAATTCCGTAAACAGTAGCGGAGGAACTGAAAACGAACTTTGTGCAGCCGTACTTCTTCATAGTTTCGAGAATGTTAAATGTACCGCGCAGGTTGTTGGAATAATACATCAGCGGCTTCTGAACGCTCTCAGGAACGCACTTGTAGCCTGCAAAGTGGATAACCTGCTCAATGTCGTTCTCCTCGAATATCTTATCGACTGCAGCGATATCGAGCATGTCCGCTTCGTAAAACTTAAAGTCCTTGCCTGTTATCTTCTTTATTCCCTCCAGCGCCTTGGGGTTGGAATTGTAGAAGTTATCCATAACAACGATGTCTTCGCCTGCATTGAGAAGTTCCACACAGGTATGTGAGCCGATGAAACCTGCTCCTCCGGTTACAAGAATAGCCATGATATGACCCTCCGTTTTTTCTGTCTGCTCAGCTCTGCGGCTGAAAATACATTTTTATTATAATCCTTTTTCGCAGTTTTGTCAAGAACTAACACGCAAATAGGCGCAAAAACCGGCAGCAGCACACGATGCCGCCGGCTTATTAATCAACGCTTACGCCGTTACGGATAAGGTATTCCCTGAGGTCTGCACGAATACGCGAGAGCCGCGTTTTCACCGCGGTTTCCGTCATTCCCATGCGACGTGCTATATCGCGGACCGACAGGTTAAAATAGTATCTGCCGGTGAATATATCACGGTTCTTCGGCTTGCAGTTTCTCAGGAACTCATTGAGATAACCGGCTATCTCCGAGCTGTCGAACCGGTCGTCCGCAGTTTCAGTATCAGGGATAACATCTGCAAGCTCTCCATAAAGTTCCTCGCAGGAACGGCGCCGCATGCTGTCGTAAGCATTCAGCGCGGTGTTCCGCACTATTCTGCACAGGTAGCCGCACAGCGACTCCGGCCGTTTCGGGGGAATGGCGTTCCACAGCTTTGCATAGCTGCTGCTCACCGCTTCCTCTGCGTCCTCGGGACGGTGAAGGATTCCACCGGCAATTTTGGCGCACAGTCTGCCGTATTTAGTCTGAGTTTCAACAATTGCCTGCTCGTTTCTTTCGAAATACAGGTCGATTATCAGACTGTCCTCCATTGCCGTTTCCCCTCGCCTTCCCTATCTTTTTCAGCCGTCCGAGTCTGCAGTTATTCCGTCAACCGGGAGAACTTCCCACTCGTTGCCGGTTTTTCCCAGTACAACAGATACCCATTGGCTCTGGTTTTCCTGATCAAATAGCTGAAATGTCAGCCGGTACTTTCCAGTGGACAATTCCTCGATAACGTACCCCTCAAACGGGTCTCCGCTTCCGTTGTAATTACCGGCATTGCTGTTTTCATTGCCGATATCGCTGAATGCAGAACAAACCGCCTTTGCCAGCGAATTCTCATCAGCAGTGCTGCCAGCGTCGATTATCCATCTCTGCAATCCAAGCCAGGACATGTGCGACATATCCAGCTCCTCCAGCCCGGAATCCGTGCGCGTATACTCCGCAAGATAATTATCCCGTCCTGTGTAGCCCAAAATATCCGGTTCATAAAGATACATCGTGAACGGGTCGTCATACGGTATGAAATAAACCTGCGTGTAATATGCGTCGCTGTCATCAGACATGGACTTCACGATTTTATACATACACCAGCCGTCCTCGCCCGCATAAAATCCGCCGCAGGTGTTGGAACTGTCAAATATATCGCTGGAATAATTCAGGATGATCTCGTCTGTATCAGATGTCCACGTCCCGGAATAATACATTTCGAAAATATCCAGGTCGCCGGTGTTGAGCGTTACGCGAAGATCATCGGCAGTCATTGCGAAAACGTCCCTGGACTTCTTGACATCCTGCATCTTCCATGTTACATCATCAGTCTGAAACCAGTACATGTCAAAATACATAGTCCTAGCGTCGTTGTCAGACTGCGTGAATGCCATGGACATGACAATGCTGACATCGGTTTTCTCTTTTAGAACCACCTTATCCCACGGCGAACTGTACTTTTCTGTGCGGAACCAGTGAGCTTCACCGGCGTCGCTGCCCTCGTATGTATCAAGCGTGACCTTGCTGAAAAGCGCGTCGGCAGTCATGCCCAGATCTTCAGCAAGCTTTAACTTGCCAAAGTAGCCCAGCGCCGGGTATTCATCAGGGGTTGTGCCGGCAGATACCAGTTTGTCTGTACTCTCACAGGCGATAGTTCCGTTGTCGTACTGCACCACGCCGTTAATCAGCGTTACATTGCGGTAAATGTACAGCGTTTCTGCACTGTCTGCGGGGACAAACCACAGGTCGTACTGCGAACCACTCTGCGCACCCATATAGCAGCCGTCAGGCAGGCTCTCAATGCCAGTACAGGTGTAATCATCGCCGAACGCGGAATTCGCGCTGTAGCACAGGTTCACAAGTCCGTTTTCACCTGACCATGTTCCATAAAAAACATTGTTGAAAAGCTCCATAGATAATTCCGTGGGAATACCGCTTATGACGCCTGCACTCCCAACAGTGAACGAACTGACAAATTCTGCTGCGTCCTCTATTCCAAGAGTTGCAGCAGTCGTTGTCGCTGAAGCAGACTTAAGACTTGCGCCTTCACAAAGCGGTGTTACCTCTTGCCGTGCAGGCAGATTTCTCACCAAAACGATGCCAGTGATAGCAGCCGCAGCAACTACCGAACCTATCCCGATGAATAGCCCTCCGCGTTTGCTTTTTCGGCTGATATTCTTATATTCCCGGGGTCTGCTGTCTGCGGGGTATTGCGACGGATCTTCGTCGGCGTCAGCACTGCTGAACCGTTCCGCTGCGGAGTTCACAATATCTTCGTCAAGCTTATCAAAAACGTCTTTCCATTGCTGTGAATTAATACCAATCACTCCTTTATCAGATTAATGTACCTCTGATAATTATGACAGCCGGAACCGCAAAAAGGTTACACTTCAGAAAAAAGCACGGGGACTGACGCCAGCCAGCCCCCGAAAAATCCGGAAAACGCGGAATTACCTGCCGAGTGCTGCCTTAGTTACAGCAACAATGTTCTCTGCGCACAGACCGAATTCCTTGAGCAGGTCAACCGCAGGACCGGAATGACCGTAAACGTCCTTTACGCCGATCTTGATAACAGGAACGGGGCATTCCTCAGTAACAACATCTGCAACTGCGGAACCAAGGCCGCCGATAACGCTGTGTTCCTCAACGGTGATGATCTTGCCGGTCTCCTTAGCCGCCTTGATGATAATATCGCGGTCGATGGGCTTGATGGTGTGGATATTGATGATACGTGCGTCGATACCCTGCTCTGCGAGAGCCTTTCCGGCCTCGATAGCCTCAGCCACCATAAGACCTGTTGCGATGATGGTAACGTCCTTGCCGTCCTTGAGCTGAACGCCCTTGCCAAGCTCGAACTTGTAGGTCGCAGCGTCATTGAATATCGGAGCAGCCAGTCTGCCGAAACGTATGTAGGTCGGACCTACGAAATCAGCCATTGCCAGAACTGCAGCCTTTGCCTCAACATCGTCAGCAGGGTTGATGACTGTCATGCCGGGAATCGCTCTCATCAGGGCGATATCCTCGTTGCACTGGTGGGAAGCGCCGTCCTCACCAACGGAGATACCAGCGTGTGTAGCGCCGATCTTGACGTTCAGGTGGGGGTAGCCAATGCTGTTGCGTACGATCTCGAACGCTCTTCCAGCCGCGAACATCGCGAAAGAGCTTGCGAATACGAGCTTGCCGGTGCTTGCGATACCAGCTGCAACGCCCATCATATTAGCCTCTGCGATACCGCAGTCAAAAAATCTGTCGGGGTATGCCTTCTTAAAGGTGCCTGTCTTTGTAGCTGCTGCGAGGTCTGCGTCCAGAACTACCAGGTCGGGGCGCTTCTCGGCGAGCATTACGAGCGCTTCGCCGTAGCTGTCACGGGTTGCTTTCTTTTCCATATCTATAGATCCTTTCGATGTTCAGAATTACTTTTCAAGCTCTGCGAGGTGGTCGCCGAGTTCCTTCATTGCAATAGCATACTCCTCATCGTTAGGAGCCTTGCCGTGCCAGCCTACCTGGTTCTCCATGAAAGAAACGCCCTTGCCCTTTACGGACTTCTGAATGATAACTGTGGGCTTGTTGAGAACTGTTTCAGCCTCGTTGAACGCCTTTTCTATCTGGTCGAAATCATGACCGTCGATGCAGATAACATGCCAGCCGAATGCCTTGAACTTCTCGTCGATAGGATAGCTGGACATTACGTCCTCAATTTTGCCGTCGATCTGCAGACCGTTGTTATCAACAACTGCAACCAGGTTGTCAAGCTTGTACTGAGCCGCGAACATAGCAGCTTCCCACACCTGACCCTCTTCAATCTCGCCATCGCCGAGGATAGTGTATACCTTGTAGGTATCGCTGGAGATCTTGCCGGAAAGCGCCATACCACATGCAGTGGAAATTCCCTGACCGAGAGAGCCGGTGCTCATGTCGATGCCCGGGAGCTTACCCATGGAGGGGTGTCCCTGCAGTCTGGAGCCTATCTTACGGAGAGTCTTGAGTTCCTCGACCGGGAAGAAGCCTCTCTGTGCAAGTACAGCGTAAAGCGCAGGAGCAGTGTGTCCCTTGGAAAGAACCAGTCTGTCCCTGTCGGGCATCGTGGGATTCTTGGGGTCAACGTTCATGCGGTGCATGTAAAGATAGGTGAGCGTGTCAGCAACGGAAAGGGATCCGCCCGGGTGTCCAGCCTTGGCAGCGTGTACGCCCTCGATCACTCCCATTCTGACCTTTGTTGCAGCGATCTCAAGCTGCTTTTTCAGTAGTGCGTCCATATAGACCTCCTGTGAATTATGGGCTTTCGCCCGGTTTAACTTTTATTTAAGCGGAATTCCGCTGATTTACATTTTTTCGATGTGCTCAATAAGCTGCGCCATAGCGCCGGAATTATTGTCGCAAAGGACGATATCTGCGGCTTCCCAGACGGACGGTTGTGCATTAGCGACTGCCGCCCCCAGGTCTGCGGACTGTATCATCGCAAGGTCGTTCATGAAATCCCCTGCCGCAACTGTGAATCTGTCCTCAGCACCTATCGCCTTTATCAGCTGACGGTAGCCTGCCGCCTTGTCAATTCCCTCGGGCAGACACTCAAAAAACATCGGCGCAGAGCGCACCCAGTGCACGCTCTGGAACTCCGGCGTGCTCTCAACGTACTTTTCAAGCCCGTCAAGCTTCTCCGGAGGATAGGCGAAAAGTACTTTCAGCCAGCCGTCGCGCGGGATCTCATCGAGCGGCGTCCAGTCAGCCTGAACGTGCTCAAGGTCAAGGTGCCACTGCTCCATTTCATTCAGGAACGGAACAAACACCGTGTTCTCCCGCAGAACTTCCACGCCGATATCCGGGAACTTCTCAGCTATCTTTTTTATTATGCCCAGCGCCTTATCTCCGATAGCGCACTGCCACAGGAATTTCTCCTGCCTGAAGTCATACACCGCAGCGCCGTTATAAACTACTGCCGGACAATCCAGCCGCAGTTTATCGGCAATGTGCTTTGCCATCGCGTACCCGCGTCCGGTCGCCATCGTGAAGATGCCGCCGCCCCTGCGGAAGCGCTCTATTGCCTCAAGATCCCCGGGGAGTATCTGCTTGTCGTCCGTCAGCAGAGTTCCGTCGAGGTCTGTCATCAGTATTACCTTGCTGAAATCCATTCTCAGCCCTCTATGCTCTTTAAGAATTTTTTGAAATAATCCGGCAGTTCACTGTCGAATTCCATGTACTTTCCCGTTCTCGGGTGCACAAATCCGATCTTCTTCGCGTGGAGGCACTGCCCCTCCAGCCATGCGGGCTTCCCACTGCCATAGACCGGATCTCCGGCGACCGGGTGCCCCAGATACGCCATGTGCACGCGTATCTGATGTGTACGTCCTGTTTCCAGTCTTACCCTGAGATGAGTGTACCCTGCAAAGCGCTCCAGCACATAATAATGCGTCACTGCCTCGCGGGAATTCTCGGTCGTCACGCACATCTTCTTGCGGTCGGTCTTGTGCCGCCCTATCGGAGCATTCACAACTCCGTCCTCTTTTATTGCTCCGCAGACAACAGTTTCATACTCGCGCGTGAAGCTGTGTTCCTTTATCTGCTCAGATAATCCCAGGTGCGCAAAGTCATTCTTCGCCACCATGAGAAGCCCGCTCGTGTCCTTGTCGATACGGTGGACTATCCCCGGGCGTATCTCGCCATTTATTCCCGAAAGCCTGTCGCCGCAATGGAACATCAGCGCGTTGACCAGCGTGCCGGAATAATGCCCTGCCGCCGGGTGGACAACCATGCCCTTCGGCTTGTTTACCACCAGCAGGTCGTCGTCCTCGTAGACTATTTCCAGGGGAATATCCTCCGGCAGAATGTCTGCGCTCTGCGGCTCGGGGACGTTTATTTCAACAAGCGCACCAGCCTGCGGAATATCCTTTTTACCGCAAGGCAAGCCGTTAACCAGCACGTTTCCCTGCTCTATCAGCCGGACTGCCGCACTGCGGGATAATTCCGTGCCGTCGGCAATAAGCTTGTCCAGACGTGCCCCTCCGGGTGCGATGATCTCAATCGTTTCCATCAGTTTTCGGCGCTTCTGGAGCGCTTTCTGCAGATTTGCCATGCTTCTTCTGACGGCTTTCCTTTACCTCGTCTATCACAACGAAAAGGCACAGAAGAATTCCACCCACGACCGCGCAGATATCAGCAAAATTGAATATCGCAAAGTTGATTATGCGCACGTCGATGAAGTCAATAACAGCGCCGTCGTTGAACACACGGTCAACCAAGTTTCCAACGCCGCCGCCGATTATCAGCGAAACCGCAACGACATACGGCGCGCGCTGGATTCTCTTTGTCAGCAGCCCCACTATCAGCGCCACTATCACGACAGAGGTGATAACGATGAGGAACACCGTTTTTCCCTCCATCATGCTGAATGCAGAACCGCTGTTAAGGCAGTAGTACAAATTCAGCACCTCGGTGTCACCGGCTTTGATGAGGTGAACCGTGGAGTTAAGCTCCATGTTAGTGCTTATCAGCCACTTGGTCAGCTGATCTATTCCCACAAGCAGCAGCGCCAGAACAAGCGCCGCATATTGCCTGTATTTACTCAGAAATGCTTTCATTATGCCCTTTCTCCGAACTGAATGCCATCAACAAATTTAGCAGGGAAAGGGAAAATCCCCTCCCCTGCCAGGATCTATCAGCCCAGATCAAGCTTCATAACTGCTGCGCAGCGTGCGCAGAGGTGCGGGTACTGTGCGTCAGAGCCTACTGACGGAGCATGGCTCCAGCAGCGCTCGCACATCTCTCCGGCAGCCTTTTCAACGGTGACGGAAACGCCCTCAACAGCGCCCTTGAACTCGCCGTCAGCGCCGTTCTTAACATTAACGTAAGAAACGGAGAATGCCTGCGCAAGTTCCGGATAAGAGGACAGCTGCTCAAAATCAGCGCCCTCAGCGCAGATAGTCACGCCAGCGTCAAGGGACTTACCGATAACGCCCGCTGTACGCTTCTCCTCAAGAGCCTTGAGGACATCGTCGCGTACTGCGTGGATCTTGTTCCACTTAGCCTCAAACTCAGCGCTGATAACAACGCCGGTCTTTTCGGGCATCTGGTTAAACGGAACGCCGCGCAGGTCGTCTGTGGACTTATGCGGCATGTACTTCCAGATCTCGTCAGATGTGAATGTGAGGATAGGAGCAACAAGTCTTACGAGAGAGTCCAGAATGATATACATTGTTGTCTGTACTGCGCGTCTTTCCTCAGCCTTTTCAGCAGAGCAGTACAGCGTATCCTTGACGATATCCAGGTAGAAGTTGGACATGTCAACAACGCAGAAGCTGTGAATTGCATGATATGCAAGATAGAAGTCAAATGCTTCATAGGAAGCCTTTACCTTTTCGATAACTGCGTCAAGTCTTGACAGCGCCCACTTGTCGAAATCGCTGAGCTTATCCAGTGCGACCATGTCGGTATCAGGGTTGAAGCCCTCGCCGTTGCCCAGATTGCCAAGAATAAAGCGAGCGGTGTTTCTTATCTTTCTGTAAGCCTCGGAAAGCTGCTTGAGCATTTCCGGAGAAACTCTTACATCGTTGTGGAAGTCAAGGGAAGCCACCCACAGACGCAGCACGTCCGCGCCATACTTGCTGATTACTTCCTCAGGAAGCACGACGTTGCCCTTGGACTTGTGCATTACCTCGCCCTTTCCGTCAACTACCCAGCCGTGTGTGCAGACTGCCTTGTAAGGCGCTCTGCCGGTGGTGGCAACGGAAGTCAGCAGTGAACTCTGGAACCAGCCGCGGTACTGGTCGCAGCCCTCAAGATAGAGGTCAGCCGGCCAGGACAGCTCAGGACGTTCCTGGAGAACAGCGGCATGTGTACAGCCGGAGTCGAACCATACGTCGAAGATGTCCATTTCCTTGCGGAACTTGTTGCAGCCACACTCGCACTTAACGCTTGCGGGAATGAACTCGGACGGATCCTTGGAGTACCATGCGTCGGAGCTTTCCTTTCTGAACATGTCAGAAATTGCCTTGATGGTCTCGTCGTTTACGATGACCTTTCCGCAGTCCTCGCAGTAGAGTATCGGAATCGGAACACCCCAGCGGCGCTGACGGGAAATGCACCAGTCGCTGCGCATGTTGACCATGTTCTTGATACGTTCCTCACCCCACTCAGGGATCCACTGAACGTCCTCAATAGCCTTTATAGTATCAGCCTTGAACATATCAACGTTGCAGAACCACTGGTCTGTAGCGCGGTAGATGATAGGCTCGTGGCAGCGCCAGCAATGCGGATACGGGTGGACTATTTTCTGCATTGCGAGCAGGGTGTTGTCTTCCTCAAGGCGCTTTGCAATAGCCTTGTTTGCGTCTGCAGTCTTCAAGCCGGCAAAATCGCCTGCTTCTTCAGTCAGCACGCCCTTTTCATTAACGGGCACGATTATCTTGAACATGCCCTTGTACTTGTTGCATACCTCAAAGTCCTCAAGACCGAAGCCAGGAGCAGTGTGAACGCAGCCTGTACCGCTGTCGAGAGTTACGTGGTCGCCCACGATGACCGGAGACTTTCTGCCCATGAACGGGTGGTCGGTTTCGATGAGCTCAAGATCAGAACCGAGGAAAGAACCAACGGTGCTGTACTTCCTGATGCCTACGGCGTCCATAACGGTGGAAACAAGCTCGGTAGCCATCAGCAGATACTGACCGAATGACTTGCTCTCTTCGTCCTCAACCTTTACGAATGTATACTCGTAGTTCGGGCCAAGGCAAATAGCCAGGTTGCCCGGGAGAGTCCATGTGGTAGTAGTCCAGATAACTACATAAGCCTTGCTCAGGTCAATTCCGAGGTCGTCGAACTTGCCCCTGGAATCAGTTATCGGGAACTTTACATAGATGGAGTAGCAGGGGTCGTCCTGGTACTCGATCTCAGCCTCAGCCAGGGCGGTGTTGCAGTCTGCGCACCAGTAAACCGGCTTTAAGCCCTTGTAGATATATCCCTTCTGCATCATCTTGCCGAATACCTCGACCTGCTTTGCCTCAAATTCAGGTCTGATGGTGAGGTAAGGGTTATCGAAGTCGCCCCAGACGCCAAGACGCTTGAACTGCTTCTTCTGACCGTCCAGGCAGGACAGCGCGAACTCGCGGCAGCTCTTTCTGAGAGTTACCGGATCGATTGTACCGCTGTCAAGACCTATCTGCTTGATCGCCTTGAGTTCGATAGGCAGACCGTGGCAGTCCCAGCCTGGAACGTAATTCGCGTTGAAGCCGGTCATGCTCTTGTACTTTACAATGATATCCTTGAGCACCTTGTTCATCGCGGTACCCATGTGGATATTACCGTTAGCATATGGTGGTCCGTCGTGCAGGGTGTAGGAAGGCTTGCCCTTGTTCTTTTCAGAAAGTGCGTAGTACAGGCGATCCTGCTCCCACTTGTCCAGCATATCCGGCTCTCTCTGGGGGAGATTGCCCCTCATTGGGAAGTCGGTCTTGGGAAGATTTAGTGTGTTGTTGAAATCCTCTGACATCAGCTATGTCTCCTTAGTATTTATCTTTCTCCGTTTATCGGAGTGGTTTTACTTGTTCAGGTTCCTGCCAAACTGCAGGTCGGTGCGGCGGGGCTTCTTTTCCTGGTCGCTGTTGAAGAACGGAAGGTCGTTCTCGGCAGTCTTTTCGCTCTGCGGCATAGCGCGGAACGGTTCCTCAGCAGGAACGGCGCCGGCAGCCACGGGAGCCTTCTCCACGGGAGCTTCTGCGGGCTTTTCGGGCTCGGGCTTCTTTTCCTCAACCGGCTTCTGAGCCTGCTTTGCAGCGGCTGCCTTTGCCTTTTCAGCTTCGCGCTTCTCTACCTCGAGCGCGGTCGTGCGGATATACTCGTTTTCGCACATCTCGGGCAGCTTCGCGATAAGGTCCATATGGGACTTATATGCGGTCAGCAGACGGTTTCTGTACTCGTCGGCTTCCTTGCGGGTCTTCTGGAGAATATTCTGCTGGATCTCGATCTGCTTTTTCATCTTCTGATCGATGTCATCAGCCTTCGCACGCGCGTCCTTTATCATCTTGTCGGCGCGCTCGTTGGTTTCCCTGGTTATGCGCTTTGCGTACTCATCAGCGTCGGCAGATATTTTGTCTGCCTTTGCCTGGGTCTCTGCAAGCTGCTTGTCAACAGCTTCCTGCGTTTCCTTGCGGAGTTTCTCGGCAGCAGCCTTGGATTCGTTGACGATCTGGTTTCCCTGCTTCTGCGCAAGAAGCAGCGCGTCCTTAAGAGCGTCCTCGTCGTCGCGGTATTCGCGTATCTTGTCAGCCAGGACCTCCAGCTTTCTTTCAAGCTCGTTCTTGTCCTTCTGCAGCTGTGAATATTCGCTGGATATCTCACGCAGGAATTCGTCTACGTCGTCCGTCTTGTATCCGTTGAAGGTAGCTTTCTCAAAACGTCTTGACAAAATGTCCTTTGCATTCATTGTTATCGTACTTCCTTCCTGAAAACCGCAATGCGGCTGGCAATAATATGTATCACTCTGAAACTCAGAGATATTTTTCGATAGTTATGCGGAGTTTCCCCTTTCGGGTCTCTCCTGAGATCCGTGCAAGGCGGTATCTGCCGCTGCCACGAACCGATAGTATTGTGTTTTCACTGATTTGTGCACTTACGTCAGTGCATGTTGAAAAGTCCGCATTTACCATGCCCGATTTAATGAGCGATGCGGATCTCTCCCTTGAAGTATTTACGGCAGCGCTAACCACACAGTCAAGTCTCAGCGACGAAACGGTCAGCTCCATCTGCTGGATTTTCTGCTGCGGAAGCGGCTTTGTAACGCCTGTCTCCGCGGAAACACCCACCCTGCCTATCTTATCCACCGAGCTCACCAGATCAATGGCGTTCTCATGGACGAAAACGACAGAGTAACCCTCCGCAGTAAGAATGTCCCCGAGCAGCTCCCTTTTTATTTCAAGCGACATCAGCGCTCCGAGAATTTCTCTGTGCGTCAGGACATCGTTTTTCCTATAGCTGAATGTCACAGCGCCCACCGGGAAGATATCTCCCGGCTCAAGTTCCTGCGCATATGTTCCGTCAACGAAGCCGCACACGGTGCGCATTGCCCCGTCGTAACCTCCGAAGAACCTCGGCTCGCCCTTTACCGCGCACCTCGCAACCACTTGCTCGCGCTCGTTGAGAAATGCGGAAAATCTGGGCGTGCCTGACCGCTCAGCCGCCTTCTGCAGGTCGGCTATATGTGCGGCCAGGAAACGCTCTTCTTCATTCAGTATTCCGGAATTGTTCTGCAGCCCGGGGTTCATTATCAGAACTGCTCGCTGTCCATCATGTCGCCGCTGAGGTCAACAGATCTCGGAACTACAAAGTAGGTGCACTCTGCGATTCTTACGATACGGCCGTCGATAGCAGCAACAACGCCAGCCATGAAGTCAACTATCCTCTTTCTGGAGTCAACGCTTGCAACCTTTTCGAGGTTGAGAACAACGCTGGTGTTCTCTCTCAGGAAGCGTACCGGCTCCTTCATGATATCTTCATACTTGAGGGGCTGGATAACCTTTACAGAAGCGCCGTGGTAGCCGCTGTTGTGCATGCTGATCACCTTTTCACTTGTGCGGGGCGCAGAAGCAAATCTTGCAGGAGCCTCTGCCTCTTCCTCGGTAACAGCGGAAGAAGAGTCATCGTAGCTGCCGGTGTAGCCGTCTTCCTCAAACTCCTCATCGTTCTGTCTGAACTTTGCAAATAAGTCGCTTAATGCCATGATATTTCCTCCCAATTATTATAAGTATTTTCTGTATCCGAAAAGCCCTGAGCCTATCCGGACAATTGTGGACCCGTGCCTTACCGCCGTTTCATAATCTCCCGACATCCCCATGGAGAGAGTATCGAACGCGCCGTCAGCGTTGACGGACTTGTCCGTGCTCAGATCCGCGAAGAGCCTCTGCATTCTTGCAAAGGTATCCTCCCCGCAGCCAGGCGGCGGTATCGTCATCAGACCTCTCAGCCTGATGTGCGGAAGCTCCCTCACCTGCGCGCAGAATTCCTCAGCGCTTTCAGGCGTGACGCCCCCTTTTGTTTCTTCCTCGCCGATGTTTATTTCAGCAAGTATATCCATGACCAGCCCGTGCTGTCCCGCACGCTTGCTTATCTCTTCTGCAAGGCGCAGGTTATCAACGGAATGTATCATTGAAACCTTGTCTATGATGTACTTGACCTTATTGCTCTGCAGACCGCCTATAAAGTGCACCTCAGCCGGCTGGTACTGCTCGCGCTTGTCCATGTACTCCTGCACCCGGTTTTCGCCGAGCAGGTCAATGCCCAGCCCTATCGCATAGTTTATGCGCTCCGGGTCTACCGTTTTAGTCACAGCCATCAGCCGCACGTTATCGGTGCGCCCGGCAGCGGAGTTTGCCTTTTCTATGTTTTCACAGATCCTGGCATAGCTTTCTTTTATGTCGTCAAAGCTTGTCTGGGTGTTACTCAACAACTTTTCCTTCATACAAATCCTTGCCTTCTGTTACTATTCTGTCGTATAGTTTGAGGTAATCCCCGTCTTCCTCCTGGGTGCAGATGAGATAATCGTCGCCCCAGTACTCAACGTTGATCTTCTTGAAAACCAGCTTTCCGCTGACTACGACATACACGCCGCGCTCCTGATCTTCGTTAAATCTCAGCGCGCTTCTCGACACTCTCAGACCACCGTAGCTGTTGACGATGTACTTGAACTGCGCAGTCCTGCCTGAAACCACGGACGAAGTGAGCGTATCACACTCAAACACATAAACGCATGTGCCGTCGCCTCTGCCGCTGTCGGTTATCGAAACTATCTCAGCTTCAATGGGAGTAGGGTCGCTGCGGACTCTCAGCGTTACCGTACTTCCCTCGTAGCAGCCGAAAAGCTGTTCGCTGTTTATCACAGCAGCCACTCTCCAGCGGTAATCAGCAATAAGCTTGCCGACTTCGCCGGAAGTCTTGCTCTGTTCAGGCTTCGCGATAACTTCGTCTATCTGATCGGCAGTTATATCTGCCGAATCGGACATTGAAAACCTGCCCTCATAACCATCGACATGGCTCACGAAGTAGCCGGTGCCGTCAGCGTATATCTCAGTCACATCGCCTGAAAGCAGTGATTCAAGCTCTGCCGCGCGGTTTCTCAGCGAAAGTATCTTGCCCTCATAGCCGCTGACATCTCCGCGCGATATCTCACGCTTGGAAAGCACGCCGAGCATGGCGTTTTCCTGCGACTGCGCCGCAGCGTAATCCCCTTCGATAAGCTTTTCTATCATCTGGGAATGCCGCTCGTTTATCTGGCTGGAAATGTTCTCAAGCTGGTTGTTATCAGTACCCGCGAGCTTCTGCGCGTCAGTGAGAACTTCTATCTGCTCGTTGATCTTTTCGATCTCACGGCGACGTTCGATGTCGGTTTCACTGCGGTATCTGCTGGCAATAACTGAACTCTTGCCCACCTTCGACCCGTCGGAATGCTCATAGTCAAGCACGCCGCTGCCGGGACTGTACACAACAGTTTCATCGCGGAGAAAAACTCCCTCGAAAGGCACGTCCTCAGTCATGCTGTATGTATAGGCAGTTTCGGTATTCACCTTCTCACCATCAGCAAAAAAGACCTGACCGATGAAGAAAATGAAAACGAACAGCGACAGCACGATGATGATAATAGACGTCCACCGGGATTCCATTACTCTTCTTCTGCCTTTTCGTAGGCGTCAAGGATAGAAATGGGCTTAAGCGGCGTGATAGTCGAAATGGCGTGCTTGTAGATAAGGTTCTGCTTGCCGTCGGTATCGAGTATCACGGTGTAATTGTCAAATCCCTTTACCACGCCCTTGAACTGAAATCCGTTGGTAATGTAAATAGTTACCGGTATCTTGTCCTTTCTTGCCTGGTTAAGGAACACGTCCTGTAAGTTGATGTCTTTTGCCATACTAAATCACCTTTTCTCTCTCTGCAATTCAATACGACAGGGAATTCCCCTGTACCCTGATAGGAGCCGCAGAATAATTCACACATGTGTTGCACGACTGCATGATACTCCTATATAGACTAGTATAACATACTTTTTCAAAAAAAGCTATAATTCTGTCTCTTATACACATCTGACGCTGCCGACG
>ENA-OZUP01000027-OZUP01000027.1-human-gut-metagenome-genome-assembly--contig:-NODE-27-length-31391-cov-11.769594_pt1 | contig 31391 bp, 23 predicted proteins | sample MGYA00243436_ERZ654027 | MGnify/ENA primary metagenome ERZ654027 (study PRJEB26926, sample SAMN06164567) | human gut metagenome | biome: ENVO:00009003; feature: ENVO:2100002; material: ENVO:00002003...
TGTTATGATAGAATAGATAATAGTATAAGTATCGTGAAATATCATGTCCACGCTTGCTTATCCGCTTTCAGAATCTGCTGTCGTAGCGGACAGCAAAACCAAATTATCAAAGGAGACCTGAGCTATGAACAAAAAATTTATCATCCGACGGGCAGTGTGCGCAGCACTGGCGCTTGTGATGATCGTTGCCTGTCTGCCGCTTTCGGCGTTTTCCGCAAGCAGCGACAGCCCGACCTTTTCATCCGATGCAGCCAATTCGCTGATGAAAAACACTGTACCTGCCGGGTACGACAAGACAACCAACCCTTACGGTTACGATGTTGACCGCCCATTTGCGATGGTGGAGCAAAGCGAGCTGCTTTATTTAGAAACCTACACCAATCACATTACCGGCAAGATAGCAGATGTCGGAACGGCAAGTGACCTGTATAACTTTGTATATAGTAAACGTACTGCATCCAACAGTTCGCTGCCTAACATGAATTTCGTTGATTTAAGCAACTGCGTTCTGATACAGTCCGCATCGTTTGACCCGGACGGCACCGGTCGTAACGACCATGCTGCCTATGTTGGTCTTAACCGTCGGGATAAAAATGTTTATCTCTTTGTATACGACGCAAGGGATGGCAAGCTCTGCAGCTCAGAGGTTGTCGGCGAAATGAACTGGGCGTTTGACAGTGACGGAGATCTGCAAATCCACGGTTATGATTCCAACAAATATATTGATATTGTAGCCGGAGATTTTGACAACGACGGCAAGGATACCCTTATCATCTATGTGGCGAACAGCAAAAAGGAGATACGCCGCATTACCGATCTGGACTATTATTCCGCCAATATGATGGCAGGCTGTTTTATTAAGGAATATGAATATGCCGACGGTGAGCTTACCATGCTGAATCGCCGTGAAAACGGTCCGGGGTATTATCAGCTTGGAGATGAGCTGCTGAATGACTATTATGTTAATAATTATCAAACCAACCTTAGTGGTAACAAGGGCGTTGCAGATACCATCAACGGCTCAAAAAATAATACACTGGCTAACCATTGGAAAAAGCTGACGGTCGATATGGTCGTCGGCGACTTTAACGGCGACAGAATAGACGACCTGGCAGTGTTGTCATACAATTCTAAAGGCGCATATATTGACCCGACCCCGCAGGTCAAAATACTGTACGGCAAGACCGGCAGAAGAGAGGGGCTGGCTTTTGTAGACAGCCTGCCTGACAAAAAATATTCAATAAATAATGTAACCGGGTACGACTCGACATATAATACATGGACATCCGTCTACGACGGGGGGCTTGCCTGCGGTGATTTCAACAACGACGGCTGCGACGACCTCGTTGTTGCCGGAGCAAAGCTAGATTCATTACAGCGCAAAAGCGGCTATAACCCCATTATGATGTCGATGAGGATTACAGATACTTTTGCATACAGCATACTCCTCAGCAATCAGAACAATGGATTCGTACAATCCGAGGTCAAGACCATGGCCGCCAACGGCTGGTCAGAAGACGAATGTGTAACCAAGTTTGCGGTCGAGGCCGTTGCCTATAACGGAGCAAACGCCGCAGAGTATATCTTTATCAACGGCTCATTGTATACATACAACACCGCTACCGGCGAATTAAACAAGGCTTCAACGAGCGGATTCCAGTTTGACGAAGGCCTTGGCGGAAAAGAGGAATATATGCGCTCAGTCGTGGTCGGCAACTTTGACGGCAACACGGCAGGCCGAGAGCAGATCGTGTTCGTTGCCTCCTGCCGCGACAATGACAAAGAATATTCCTTTAAAAAGTGCATGATCGCCGGCGTATATAACAATGACAAAAAAGACAGTAAAGGCAATGTGACCGATTACGGCACTGTGACCGGCTTTAGTACAACAATATCCGGTTGGGGACCCGACAAAGTTGACGGCGGCTATAAAGGCACCGGCGCACAGATGGTGCTCACATCCTGCGACCGCGACCAGGATGGCGTTATCGCCCGCTACAAGGGCGTAAGCTACGCCTACAGCGACCCGGAGGTCAAGGCGGTCATGCAGGCGGCGCCCTACTTTGCAGCGCTGGGCGACTCGGCAAATAACGAGACCGACTATACCATAACCGAAAGCTACGAGCTGGAGCAATCTTCCTCGAAAAATGTTTCCTACAGCGTGGGTATGTCCTACAGCTATGGCGGACTGCTTGCCCCCTTTGAACTAAATATTTCAGCGGGCTATTCTCTTGAATGGAGCAAGACCTACACTGAAGCGCTGGAAACCGAATACGCCATGACTGTCAAGGCGCAGGCATATAACACGGCACTGGTTGCAAGAACACCGGTATTTGTCTACTGCTATGAGGTGCTGGACGAAAACGGCGAGTGGTCTGATGGCACGGCAATGAGCCTGTCGATTCCGCAGCAGCCGGTGTATCAGCAGATGAGCATTGACGACTACAACAGCTTTGCTGAAGAATACAACTCCTATATGGAGAAAAAGGGCAATCGCGCCATCACCAAGGAGTCGGATAAGACCTCCAAAGATGAAGCCTGCTACTACCGTCTTGAAAAAATCAACGAAGCGGAAAACTGGCTGGACGGCAACGAGGGCAACCCCTATATGTACAATCAGTTGGGCTGGGGCGCATACAGTGCACTCGGCGCTCAGCAGCTCAGCCAGAACACTATCCGTATGGGCTATGCGGGAGGTCTGAATGAGGTTTCCTATTCCAAGAGCAATATCAAATCGGTCTCCGAGGAGATTTCTCACGGATTTTACTTCAACTTCTCCATCAGCTTCGGCGTGTTCGGCGACGGTATCCTATTCTCGCACGATGTGGGCTTTGAAACAAGTCTGAGTTACAGCAACGGTTCGGGCGTTTCGACCACCAAAACCTCCTCGCAGGGATGCATCGGTGCGGTCAACGACATTGACGGCCCGGCTCTTGCCGAGGAAGGAATCCCGGCAAGCATTTACACGCAGTATACCTTTGACTGGACGCTGGGGCAGTGGTTCAGGCACCTCTATGGTGAGGAAGGCAACAAGACCGTCTTTATCGGCTACAGCCTATCAAATGTCAGCACACCTGCTCCTGCAGTAGATGATTTAGAGGCAAACCTGTTTGCAGATGATGCGGTGCATCTTACATGGTCTCAGCCCGACAAGACCCCCGGCTGGCCGGAGGTAGAGGGTTACTATGTGTATCGCGCGGAAAACGGCGAATGTACGAAAATTTCCGATCTGCTTCCTGCCGATACGACATCCTATGAGATTGAGAACCTGAAAACCAATACCAACTTGGGTTTTGCTGTTACCTCCGTTTGCAAGGTGGACGGCAAAGAAAAGGAAAGCACATGGTCGAATATTGCCGAAGTTACCACGGCAAAGAGGTTCTATAAGGTCAACTACTCAGTGGATAACGCAAAGGCTTCCGACATCAAGGTGCGGCATCTCGGCAATGTTGAGATCCAATCCGGAGATGAGATCAGCGAGAGCGAAATCATCAAGGTAAAGGTCACCCCGAAAAGCGGGCAGTATGAGCTTGTATCCCTTACCCTCGACAACGGCGGTGAAACAATGGTATTCACACCCGAAAAAGACGGAACAATCGTATGTGCCTTTACTCTGAACGGTGAAGCCAATATGCGTGTTTCCACCAAGCGAGCAATAAATTCCGCTCAGATCACATTTACCGATACCTACACGGCAGACGGCATGGTGATTGGTACGGTCAGCGCGGCGGTGGGCGATGTTCCTCTGAATGCCCCCGGCGGCACGGTTACCGATAATGTGACCTTTACCGCCGTACCCGGCAAGGGCTACAGACTGAAATCATGGAAAATTACCGACGCAAGTGGCACCACCGAAACTATAGACGCGGCAGGCTCTAACAGCTATACATTGGGGCTTGCTTCCGAAAAATACACAGTCGAGGCAGAATTCGTAAGTCTTTCTGAAATCGGCAGGCTTGTAAAGGTCAATATCCCGGCAGAGGGCGGCACGGTGGAAATCACCGATACAAACGGCGACAGCGTTACTCTGAATGAGAATAACAGCGTGTATGTTCCTGTAAATTCCAAGCTGACCTTCACCGTCAAGACGGACGCAGGCTGCAAGTTCCGCGCATGGACGGACGATGCCAAGGGACAAAGCGGCGAAAGCTTCACCATGACCATCACAAAGGACACCGAGATCGGTGTGGAATTTGATGTTCCCGTGCGTGTAGGCTTGACCTATTCTGCCACAAGCGGTGAACAGACCGGTGCCGTAGCGACCAAGCAGGGCTATCAGTCAGGCGCAGGCGTTCCCGTCGGCACGAAAATTACTCTTACCGCACAGGCGGCGGAAAATTACCGTGTGCAGAAGCTCGTCATTACCCGTGGCAGCAAGGTTGACACCGTAACGACCGACGACAAGTTGTACAGCCAGTATGATTATGAGCTTGTGGTGGATACCGAAACCGATATTCAGGTGTATTTCACCGAAATCGAGCAATACACGGTTATGGTGGATAGCCCGAAGCACGCAGATATGACAATCAAAAACGGTGACAAGGATTTCGTAAGTGGCAAAACCGTTCGCTACGGCGATGAAATCACCGTCACAGTCAAGCCGAAGGAAAACTACCGCCTTGCAGATGCAGATTCGTGGATCGACAACGGCGACGGCAGCTATACCTATAGAACCGGCGCAATCAAGGCGGATACCAACATCTCAGTGAAAATCGAGGAGATACCGGAATATACAGTCACATTCCCCATGACTTTGGACGGCTGTATCCTTTCGGTAAAGAACGGCAGTGAAAAAATCGCCAGCGGCGACAAGGTGTGCGAGGGAACGGTGCTTACCGCAACCGTAACGCTTGACCCGACCTATATTCTCAAGGGCTGGTACATCGGCGGCGAGCTGCTTTCTGAAATCAATAAGACCGAAGTCACCTTTACGGTGGACGGCGATATGCTCATTACCGTTATTGTAGCCGATGTCAAGGGTGACAAAGGCGACCAGGGCGACCAAGGTGATAAGGGCGACACCGGCGTAGGTGTAAAATCCGTTGTCATCAATGAAAACGGCAATCTCATTATTACCCTCACCGATGATACCGTGCTTGACCTCGGCAAGGTTACCGGAGATAAAGGCAGCCAAGGCGATAAGGGCGACCAAGGCGAAACCGGTGCTACAGGCGTAGGCGTTAAATCGGTGACGATCGACGAGAACGGCGACCTGATTATTACGCTGACCGACGACACCGTGCATAACGCAGGCAAGGTCACCGGAGATAAAGGTAACCAGGGCGATAAAGGTGATAAGGGCGACAAGGGCGATGCCGGAAACAACGGCGCTGCCGGTGTCGGCGTCAAGGATGCTGTTGTAGATGAAAACGGCAACCTCATCATTACTCTGACCGACGGCACTGTGTACAATCTCGGAAATGTCACCGGAGCCAAGGGCGACAAGGGTGACGCAGGCAAGGACGGTCAGGACGGTCAAAACGGTCAAGACGGATCAAATGGTTCAAACGGCTTGAACGGAACCGGAATTCAGTCAGCGCATATTGACGCAGACGGCAATCTTATCATCACCTTTACCGACGGGGTTGTTACCAACCTCGGCAAGATCGTCGGCACAGACGGAAAAGACGGTAAGGACGGTGCTGACGGTAAAGACGGCATCGGAATCAAGGGCTGCCGCATTGACGATGACGGCAATCTGATCCTTACGCTGACCGATAATACAACGCTTGACGCAGGCAATATTTCCGCGATCAGCGACAGAATCAGCGTTTCCAAGCCCCTTGCTACCGCAGCCGTATCCGTTTCGGTTACATCCCTGCTCTGGAACATCGTAACTCTTGTTGTTGCCATCGTCAGAAAAAGAAAGGTGATCTGATCGCACCCAAAGCTTCTGATGAAGCAGCACAGCGTGTATGATAGACAAGGCATCGGATTCAACCGGATAGGATAGTAAAAACAACACCGTAGGAGGTAGTGTCAAGAGTTATGCGCAAAATTGATTTTGGCTCTAGTAGAAATCTATTACAGGGGGCGGCTTAACCGCCCCTTGGTTACTTTTCAGCAGGCAGGGCGCAAAGGGTCAAGGGCGGCGGTACGCCGCTTGTCTTGCCCTTGACGCTTTGTGACCTGGCTGCTACTTATCCAACCAGTGGCTCCTGCTCCATGGCTTCCAAGTGCTTCATATTCATGTATTTCTTGCTGCCCCACTGGGTTCCGGCTACATGACGAAGCCGTGCGCAGACCAGCATCAGCGCAGAGTTTCCGTCAGGAAACGCACCGACTACCCTCGTCCTGCGCCGGATCTCACGGTTCATCCGTTCGATCACATTGTTGGTTCGGATCTACATACACCCAATGCTCAGAGGGGAAGTCACAGTAGGTCAGCGTTTCCTCAATGCCATCCGCTACTTTCTTCGCAGCCTCCGGCAGCTTCATAGCCTTCAGCTCAGAAACCACTGCGACAGCCTTCTCCCGGGATGCCTTCCTGCTCCTTTGATATTGCTGCCCTCTTTTGCCCTTACTTCGTTTACTTTAATTGAATACTTCATATGCTATTCCTCGCTCTCTTTTTGTTCTTTGTTTTGCTTTGGTATGATAAGCTCACACCAAAGCTGTTCTATCTGTTCACAAGACAATCTGCCATTTAACCAGTTGCCAAGTGTAACGACCATTCCGTCCTGCTCATAGTATAATGAGTCAGCAGGAAAGGATGCTTGCATACTTTCACCTGACTCATTAACGACAGAAGCATCGCTTCTGGAGTAGCCCGTTTCAATGTTCCCCTCATACACGATAGTCACATCAAAATCAGGCATAAATAATCCTTCCTCTGCATCCCATACACAGGCTATTCCCTGTCTGAGTGTCAGATTCAGGCTTTCGACATACACAGACCAGCCGCTTACGACTATCTGAAAGTCATCATCAATCTCTGCAATATCATCCTCGATGTCGATTAGCTCTTCCATTTCTGATACTGCCTCTTCTATATCACCAAGTCGGTATCTCTTATTCATCCATCACCGCCTCCTTATAAATGCACCTGACCACAAAACGCATGGTCCCTTTCTGGGAACAGGTAAAAAGAGTTAATTCTTTTTCTGTACCCTGTGTCTTGATGCTGTTATCATACGGATTTACTACCTCTGTCTCTGTTACCTCATAGATGTGCCTCAGTCCATTTTTGTCGGTTATCATCACTTCATCGCCTATGGATATCTGACTTAGTGGTGTAAAAAATGTGCCATATCTGCTGCCATTGTGACCGCATAACACACAGTTGCCACTCTCACCGATTCCTGCAGTCTCTTCTATATGACCAATCCCTGCATTAAGCACTTTACTTGTGGTTCCTTCCATTACCGGATACCTGATATCTAACCCCGGTATCTCAATGATGCCGATAACACCGCCTTCTTTAAGAATGGCTTCATCCTCTTCACTAATGGAGGTTTGCTCTTCCTCCACATCTGTTTCTTCATCGTAATCATCCTCCAATGTCTGCTCAAATTCACTTATGAGCTGTTCTGTCTGTTTTTCTCCGGTTGCCCGCCAGAAAAAAGGGACTGCCATAATGGCAATCCCTGCTGTAATCAGTAGTCCTGCGACCACTTTTCTTATGCTCATATTACTCACTCTCCTATCGTGTTCTGCCCTCTCTGTCGGATGGATAAGCACCTTTATCCTCTGCTACAATTGCTGCAGATTCCATCCTTTCATCTGCTTCTCTTTCTTCCTCCGGTCCGCTCAGGTCTGCATCCACAGCCTTTGCATTTTCAAGGTCAAGCTGGCATTCAGTTCACACTGCCTTGCCAGTTTTTCATTCAGTTCCTCACTGTACGCAAATGGCTTATCATACTCTGCCTTTGATGCTTCAAGGTCATTCTGATACTGCTCAATCTTCTTTTCTAAGAAATCAATGTTCTCATGGAGTCCATTAAACAGGTTTTCCAGCTTCACCATACTGCCGACCGGACTGGTGGAAAGCTCTGCTTTATACTCTGTCTTTCCACGAAGCACCATATAATTGATGCCAAGGAAGTTCTTTTCCACAAGCAGCTCAAATCCGTGGAATTTGCCGATTGCAGTTGTCTCTCCGGTCTTACATTTACTGATTGCTTCAAGCATCATGGTTCCACCATCCACACGCTCTGTATAAGTTGCTTTGCCTATGGTAATGGCAAATTCCGGATTATCAATCAGCTCTTTATCCCTTGCCTTTACATCCTCACGGACATTGGCAAGCTTTTCGGTTGCTGTCTTAATGAGCTTCGGGTACTTAATCATAAAGTTGTCCTGAAGTCCATATCTCTGATTGTCATATGATGCCTTTAAGAGCTTTAATCTCTGGACATCATTGTCAATCTCCATCTTTTCCTTGATCAACGGATTACCGGTGGCAACCGCCTTAATCTCTGCATAGGAAAGTGTAGCCTCGTCGATATCCTCACAGCTTCGGCTTACTGCCTTGCTTGTCATAACCTGACTGATGAATCGCTGCTTATTTTCGACGAGCGACCAGTTGTATGCATCAAAGGTTCCTTTGGTGACATATCTGTAGATTGCAACCTCTTCATTATCGTTGCCCTGCCTGATGCCTCGTCCTTCCCTCTGTTCAATGGAACTTGGCTTCCAAGGACAGTCCACATGATGCATTGCTACAAGGTGTGTCTGCACATTGACACCTGTTCCACACTTGTCCGTTGAACCGATAAGAACTTTCTTTTTACCTGTCCTCATCTCCTTAAAAAGTGCGTCCCTCTGTGCATCCGTTTTGGCATCATGAATAAATGCTATCTCATCTGCCGGAATACCATACTGGATAAGTGTTTCCTTCAGATAATCGTAGATGGTAAAGTCCTTATCCGGTCCCGGTGTGCCGATGTCCGAAAAAATAAGCTGGCAGCCTATATGACCGTTGGCATTTCCTTTCTCATATTCTTTCCACACATTTTCTGCTACCTTATTGAGCTTTCCATCCGGATTGTTTGGTGCATCCTTATCAATCAGTCTGGCATCCGTTCCAAGAAGTCTTGCCTCATGGGTAATTTTTAGGAAGTTGTCCACGCTTGGATCAACTCCACCGCCTCTGATACGCTCTGCCCTCACAACAAAGTCTTCCATGACCTGCTTCACATACCAGTCTGGCTCCGACTCCACTATGATAGGCTTGCCGCCTCTGAGGGCTGGCACATCAAGGTCAAGCATGTCTGCTGTCTGCACATCTGCTACCTCACGGAAGATATTCATAAGCTCCGGCAGATTTGTAAACTTATTAAATCTGCTCTTAAAACGGAATCCACTTCCCTCTACAGTAAGCTCCAGTGCTGTTGTCACTTCACCAAAATTCGCTGCCCATGAATCAAAGTGATAAATTCCCATCTCTTCAAGTGCCGCTTTCTGTAAGTAAAGCTGCATGACATACATCTCACACATGGTATTGGATATTGGTGTACCTGTAGCAAATACAATGCCCCTGCCATCATTTATCTCAGACAAATACTGACATTTAAGCTGCATATCCGTTGACTTCTTAGCTCCACTGCTGCTGATACCTGACACATTATTCATCTTGGAAAATATGGCAAGGTTCTTAAAATTGTGTGCTTCGTCTACCATGATAGAGTCAACACCAAGCTCCTCAAAGGTAATAAGGTCATCCTTTCTGCTCTCATCAGATAGTGATTTCAGCTGTTCCTCCAGCTTTTTCTTCTGGCTTTCCATCTGTTTTACAGTCCATCGCTCTCCGTTACGCTCCTTCATCTCATCAATCGCATAGCTGATCTCATCAATCTGCTCGTTAAGCATTCTTTCCTTTCTCTCTGCGGAGATTGGAATTTTCTCAAACTGCGAGTGAGACATGATAATACAGTCATAGTCACCTGTCGCAATCCTTGATACAAACTGCTTTCTGCGGCTCTTTTCAAAATCACGCTCTGTGGCAACTAAGATATTTGCTGACGGATAAAGCCTTAAAAACTCTGATGCTGTCTGACCGATAAGCGGCTTTGGAACAACCATGATGGTCTTATTGGCAAGTCCGAGTCTCTTCTGCTCCATACATGCAGCCATCATCTCAAAGGACTTTCCGGCACCAACACAGTGTGCCAGCAGGGTATTTCCTCCAAGAAGGATTCTTGCCACTGCATTTTTCTGGTGAGGCTTTAGCTCAATCGCCGGATTCATTCCCGGAAACTGTAAGTGGCTTCCGTCATATTCACGCAGACGGATGTTATTAAATGTCTCGTTATAATATTCCACATACTTCTGTCTTCGCTCCGGCTCTGCAAACAGCCACTCCTTGAACTTCTCCTTGATCATGTTCTGCTTTTCCCTTGCAAGCATTGTCTCATTCTTATTGACTTCGTAATGATATTTGCCATCTCCGTCATCAATCCTGTCCCTGACTGTTACAGTTTTAAGGTTTAACGTATCCTCAAAAATAGAATAAGCATCCATGCGGCTTGTACCATAAGTCTTAGTAGCTGCCACTGAATGCTTATCCATGCTCTTATTCTCGATGAACCATTCCATGCTCATCTTATTTAAGTGTACCTGAATGCCTGTATTGTAATACTGGCTTCTGACTGCCCTTGCCCGTCTTGGCGTATTGAGAAGTTCATAGATAAACTGCTCATAATCTAGTGGCTCAATCCATGTCGTGCCAATCTTTACATCAATATCTGATGCTTCAATCCACTCCGGCTGCACCTTTTCAAGTGCTGCCACATTTCCTGCAAATCTTTCTGCCTGCGGATTATCTGTATCAGCTGCCATAGCCTTTGCCACACGAAGCTTGTCTCTCACATTTCCGGAAAGATACTCGTCTGCCGTCTCCCAGCCGATATCAGGATTGTTCTCGTTGTAACGGTCGGGATTTAAGAAAATAAGTCCATCCAGTTCTTCCACAAGAACTGCCCTTCTAAGCTGTGCCAAAGCATCATCACTTATCGTTACCTCATCAGATGTCTGCCCGGACTTTTCTGCAAGCTCTTCCTTTGCATTAATAATATCAGGCTCATAGATAGAGAGCATATAGGCAAGGTTTACATATCCAAATTCATTGACGGATACATTTAATGCTTCCACAGCAGTCTCTACCCTGTCTATGACAGTCTTTGCCTTAATCGTCTGCTTATAAAACATATCCGCTTTTTTCACCTCCCCGTCTTCGTTTACTTCCTCAAGACTGCAAAGAAGCGGATAATCGCTGTCATCCCTGAATGCTATTCTGTTTGCTTTTGAAGTAATGGCTCCATACTGCTTTACAAAAGCATCATATTTCACATTAAGAAGTCTCTGCTTATCAGAAAGCTCCTCCTCGCTACAGCCATCCATCTGGATATCAATCAGTTCTCTTGTTATCCGTCTGATTTCGTCAAGACTTCGTATTCGCTCCTCGGCAGTCTGTGATACCTCTTTTCTTACCATCTCAGAGTTTTCCCTGTAATAGAGCTTTCCTTCAAAAAATGTGTAAGTGTAGTTTCTCACATCCGGATCAGCCGGGATAACTTCCTCTGCCTGCTCCGCCTCATCTGCCACTCTCTCAAAATCTGTCATCTGTGCTTTGATATTACCGATAACTTTGTTTAATGCTTCATACATATTGAAGTTCTCATCATCATTCACACAGACTGTATATCTGCTGTCCTGTCCGTAAATCCTTGTATCATACTCCATAGATCCAAGCATCATTTCCGGATGCTCTGCAAAATAAGAGTTGACTGCAATGCCATTCTCAGTCACACCAAGGTGTACCCAGTCCGGCTCAATGTCAATCTTTCTCTCCCTCTTCTGCAAAAATAGGATATCTGCTGTCACTTCGGTTCCTGCATTGTCTTTAAATGCAGTATTCGGAAGTCTTATCGCTCCCACAAGCTCTGCTCTTTCAGCCAGATACTTTCGGATAGTAGGATTTGCCTTATCAAGAGTTCCCTTTGTGGTGATTACCGCAACCATGCCTCCCGGTCTTACCTGATCAAGTGCTTTTGCAAGGAAGTAATCGTGGATACGGAAGTTATACTTGTTGTACTTTGGATCAAATACCTTATAATCACCAAATGGCACATTTCCGACAACCACATCAAAAAAGTTATCCGGATATGTGGTATTCTCAAATCCTGTAATACTGATATTGGCATTCTGATAAAGCTGCTTTGCGATTCTACCCGATATGCTGTCAAGCTCCACCCCATACAGCTTACTTCTCTGCATAGGTGCCGGCATACTTCCAAAGAAGTTACCGATACCCATGGATGGCTCTAATACATTGCCGCCTCTGAAACCAAACTGGACAAGTGCCGAATTTATGCACATGGCAATCTCCGGTGAAGTGTAAAAGGCATTGTTTACTGTTGCCCTTGCTGCACTGTATTCCTCATCAGATAAAAGTTCTTTCAGCTCTGCATACTCTTTGCTCCAGCCTGCGTTTTCCTCGTCAAATGCCTGTGACAGTCCGCCCCATCCGACAAACTTCGACAAAATCTTCTGTTCCTCCGGTGTGGCAAGCCTGTTCTCTGATTCAATCTGCTTTAAAGTACGAATCGCATCCATATTCCACTGGTATCTGGTCTTGGCACCGCCTTTTTCCATTTCCCAAAGGTTATAGTGGAAGTTGTATTTTTTCTGTGCTGCATCATCTGAAACCACATGTCCATTCTCATCAATCTTGGTAACCCAGCCATTCGCTATTGCTCTTTCCCTGGTTTCAAGACGATTGGCTTTTACACTATCCTCAATATCAAAGAATCTCTTATAGACCGGATTCATCTTATCCCTGTCAGCCTTCTGCTTTGTCTCCTGATAATACTTCTTCTGGTCTTCTCCACAGTAAAATGGCTGTTTTACCATATAGGATAAAATCTCGTATAACTCACGCCAGTCGAGAGCACCTTCCTTACGCACCCCATTCCTGTTCTTATAGCTGATCTTCACATACCCGCTTCTGATTGAATACTCCACAAGACCATACTTATTGTTGGAATATGCCTTTCTTTCTGCATTATCTGTCCCTAATGCTATATCCCTTATAAGGTCAAGTTTATTGGGCATAAATGCAAAATCAGACTGCACAACATCCATAAGGAATGCCCTAAACGGAGTGTAGCAGCTGCAATCTGTCACCAGAATCTCTGCCGCATCACGCAGGTCTTCATCAAGCTCTGCTATTCGCTTGGCATAATCAATCGGTGTAATATACTGAAGCTCTGATGGATCTTTTTCAGCTTCTATCTCTGCACCATATTCTGCCTGTGTTACCATGCGGTCTTCATCGGCGGCTTCCTGTGGTGTCATGCCTTTTGCACTTACATAATCTCTGTTAGAAGCATAACTCTCCGGCTCATCCGGTATTGCATAATCATCAATCTCTGATTCTGCCTCTTCCGGTTCCACTTCCTGATATTCGGCATCAATAACCTCATCATCCTCACGGAGCCCGTCCATCGCAAGCTCATCAATACGAGGTGTCTCAGGCTGGTATTCCCCTGTAAGAATAAGGACACCAAGCTCTTTTTCGATATCTTTCCACGAAACATATCCTTCAACCTCTCCATCCTCATCTTTCCACTGAAAACGCAGTCCGTTCCCATGAAATGTGTCATATCCGTGCAGTCCCAGTCCGTCAACCGGCCAGCCTGCACCTCCCTGACCATATTCTGCTTTGATACGCTTTGCCCTGGTTCCTGCATCAATCTCAGTTTCAAAAATCTTGCATACCCTGCCCTTGCCACCGATAAAACCTGTACCTCTCATAAGCACCTGTTTGATATACTCACTTGGTACTGTTGCAGACTTTTTGGGATTCAGGTAATTGTATTTACCTGCTAATGCAGCTTTTCTGTCCTGCTCGAACTGACGCATAAACTGATTATTGTTTTCATCCTCAGTATGAATGGTGCCAATGCTTGCCTGCCCGTTCTGGTCGAAAAAAAAGGAAGCCTGTGTATATTCGGCTTCCTTACTAACACCCAATGAATTGATTTCATCAAGTTCCCTATTCAGTTCTGTATCATCTGATTCTAGTGGAATCGCATCACTATCTGATGGAGTACCACTTCCTCTGCCTGCATCTTCGCCTGCTCTCTTATCTTCCACATCTCCATTGTCGATGACGGATTCTGTGGCTTGTGCTTCGCCAGATACTGCATCTCTAACTGGTCGTACAGCTGGTTTGCTTCCTCCTCTACCGCTGACATCTTCTCGTACATCTTCCCGAATCTCATCAGCGTCTTGTATCTTGCCGGCTCGTTCTCCTTTAGATAGTTCATCGCCATCCTTCCGTATTTGCCCAGCTTCGTGAGATCCTCCGTCTCGTCCGGCATCTCTATCTGCGGATAAAGCAGTCCGTCCACTTCCTTGTAAGTCATTTCTTCTAACATATCCAATTCTCCTTTCGCTCTCGATTACCTTTAAGTTACGACTAAATTCTCTAAGAACACTACAGGAGACATCGCATACAATGGAACCAAGACGGTAAATGATCTCTTCGTCTTTGATATTTACGATCTGACTAAAATCCTGTTCTTGCACAGATAAGTCAAATCCGCATCTCGTCCCTACAGCATACATGACACTTGCATATACAAGCTGCTCCATGTCCATTTCCTGCTGTAAGCCATTGCGTTTCTTACTTTCTTCCTTTATCACACTACCTGATAGCTGCATAAGCTCGGTCATTTGGTCTTTGAACTCTTCTTTTATTATAAGCCAAACATCTGTTCCTGTAAACTGTTTTAATATATTTTTTAGAGACTCCCTGTCGCTGTTATCGTACTGCTCAATCTGACCTTCTGATACAAGAAAATCCACATAATCTTTAAGATTTTCTCCCTCAAGGTCCCATGTCAGCTTAACATTCTTCCCTCCGGTGTCACTGATATCAAAGATATACCTCATGCGTGGATTCAGTGCCCTTGATGGGAAGATAGCGCAGCCTTTCGCACCACGCTTTACATATCTTCCCACCTTTTTCCAGGTATCATAATCTGCCATGAGTGTGCTTTTTTCCGGAGGTCTCTGAGCTGTTACCATAACGATATTGTCAAATTCATAGCGGTATAACTGACCTGCGACCTTTAACACATCCTTCCAGTTCTTTTCTGATCTGGTGATGTTACCAATCTCAGAATCGTATATCGCTTTGACCTTCATATCAACGCCCATACCTTTGTCCTCCTCTACTTAAACATCTCTGCAAACAATCCCTTAAATAGCTTTAACTCATCCTTATCCAGCTCGATTGCAAATTCATTGTCGATTGCCTGTTTTTCGCATTTATCCTTTTTCTTTGCAATCTTACGCACCACACGAAGAAGCACATAACACTCCTTGGACTTTGCAATACTCTGTTTAAAGGTCAGCTCATCCTCATCGACTGACTTCTGTGTCTGATAGATAATCTCTTTTAACTTATCATTGATACCATCTACTTCCTCAAGGGAAATAATAACGGATGCCTTAGAAGCACCCGATCTGTCCCACTCCTTATGAAGTTCCTTTACCAAAAACTCCATGTTCTTAATTACTGTTGTTGAATCACTTTTCATCTTGCTCTTCCTCCGTTTTCTTTTAATGAAGAAGGGAGCTGACTTTCGCTGATAGGTGCAAAATCAACTCCCTTCATGTCCTCTGCTCCAAGGACTATCTGCTCTGCATAATACATATCCATTGCCTTATTGATGGCATCGTCAAGCGACTCTGCCTTTACTTTCTGTACTCGTGAAAGCACTTCTTTTATCTCAACATTAAATTCCTGTTCCATATGATATCGCCTCCTGTAAAAATCTCATCACCGGCACTTTTCTTCCTTTACCTGTCTTTCCTTAAAGCCCTCATCGTACTTTCCATCTTCCAGCCTGTCGTAAAAACAGTCCTCTTCAATCGTTCCGAAATCCTCATACATCTGGTGAAGGAAATCATTCTGCAGTTTCTTTGGCACATCATCATCCTTTGACATATCCTGATAAAAATAGAACTTCTGCTTTAGCTTTGCCCTGTAATCATAGATATCCTCTATCTTTTCCGGTGTGCCATACTCTCTTTTGTATGCCTTGAAATTCGTGGTTGAGAGTGTGGAACCAAGATAAATGCCATGCTCCCACGCTACCCCGATTGTGGTATTATCCTTTGAAGGCTTCTCATCCTTCGGATAACGCTTATACTCTGTCGCACCAAGGGCGATTGTAAGAGAACCTGACTTCATATCCATCACCACAAGATTTCTTGGTGATAATGCTTCAAGCACCATGTAATCATGGTCATTGAAGTTATGAAATGTCTGTCCCCTTTCAAATGATCTGTCCACACTTTCATAATGCAGGTTAAAATCATCCACCCAGCCCTTATCGGTCATTCCAATCTCCTTAAGCTTTGCAACACATTCAGAAGAACTGGCTTCTTTATCAAACCGAAATTCTTTGGAATCGTTATAAAGTCCCTGAAGAAAGTGCCCCAGCTGAATATCATCCAGACAGAATCTCGCAGATACAGTTACATTTGCTGCCCTGTAATACTCTGCGAAGTTATCTGCTTCACCAAGTGTTCTTCCAAGCTGCAACAAATTGTCTGCAAGCTCTGACATGTCATCAACTGCTATAAAACTCTTATAATCATCCAGAGTCATCAGCATATTTGTCTCTGTTCCCCTGTCGTTTTCTGTTACCAGTATCATATCTTTTAAATCCATTCTTACCTCCAGTCTCAGAGAGAGACTATGCCCTCTCTGCAAATTTCCTGTTATGGTCTTCCTATCACAACAATCTTTCCTGTGCTTGCCACATCCCGGTAAACCACACCAAGACTTTCATTAAGTGCCTCTACCACTTTGCCATTTCCGACATATACTGCCACATGGCTGATGTTCTTATATCTTCCATTGCTTGTAAAACTATAAAAGATAAGGTCTCCCGGCTGTAACTCATCAAAGGAGACTGTCTTTCCGGCTTCATCCAGTCCCTGTGCCTCCGCTGCCGCTGTGGTTGCCCCACCGTAACTAATATCCACGCCTGCATCCTTCCATGAATAATAGGCTAAGGAGCTGCAGTCATAATAGTTACCGCTGTCTCTTAAATCCTGACTATAAGGAAAGCCAACTCTGTGAAGTGCATAGGAGCAGACTGTTTTCTGCCTGCTGTCTGTAATTTCGTTTAGGATGGCATTGATTTCATCTTCAGTCATGGAGCTTACTCCAGGACTTCCGCCTCCGCCGCCACTTCCGCTTCCGGCATATCCAAGCTGTCCCATAAACTCCGGACTCATGATCTGCTCAAGCATTTCCACCTGATCAGAATTAAATCCATAGACCGAAATCATATCCCTGTACGATTTCAGCGTGACATTCACATACAGAACAGACTTCGTGACAGTAGTCACATTGCCGTCTGCATCTGTTTCTTCCACATCCTTTGTTCCGGTGCTTGTGGTGTATGAACACATATCATTTACAACTGCCTGCAGCCAGCCTTTTGAAGTGTCATTCATGACTGTTGCAGTATCTCCGACACCATGCTTGACCATATAGACTGCCATGATGTCATAGTAATTGCTTGGGTTTTCTTCCATACCTTCATAATCCACATATACAAGCTCTCCAAGGTCATATCCGGTATGCTCATTCACTTTCGTGTTCACATCCCGGTTAAACTCCTGCACATAGGCACTCGTTACTGTCTGCACGGTATCTCCTGATTCAAGTGGTGGCAGGAATAACGCAAATGGAGAATTGTAAAGGATTGCTATCACCGCTATAACCGGAACCGCAATCATGGCAACTACAAGAACAAGTAACAACAGCACCAGTCCGATAATCGGTGCAGCTGCCTTTACCCAGGTAATCGCTTTTCGCACAATCAGATCCTTTACCAGCTTTGCCACGCTGTCTGTCTGATTCTCCTGTGCTTTCATCTTATCCAGAAAGAATTTTATCTTCCTGCTCCGGTTGGTCATCTTTTCATCCTTGACCTCTATGGACACACCTGCAGCATATCCGGCTGCCATGCCGATTGCAGTACCAACTCCCGGTGCAACCGCTGTTCCTGCCGCTGTAGCAGCTGCCTTTGTAGCAGTTTTTGTTGCAACTTTGGCAGTAGTCTTGGCTGTTTCTTTTGCTGTCTCTTTAGCTACCGCCTTAGCAGTATCTTTGGCAGCTTTCTTTGCTGTCTTTTTTGCCAGCTTCTTTCCTGCCTCTACCTTCTTGATACGCTTCTTTGCCTCGGCTGCCGCCTTTTTCCTGAAAAGTGCTGCACCCTTAGAAGCAGTTCCGGTAACAGGGCGGCTTGCTTCATATGCAAGATATGCTGCCTGAGATACCTCCTGCCCGCCTTCCACCTGCTCTGTTACAGCTCCGGCTGCAAGTGCACCTGTTCTTCCTGCTATGTGAAGATTGGTATTCTTGGTCTTGATGGAAGTGTTGGATTCTTTAATGTTTCGCTTGAATCTTGATAATCCCTTACTCTTCGGCTCCGACTGATGAATGGTACTCTTGCGATAGGACTTCTTTCTATCCGTATCAGTTACCTTTGCACCAGCTGTCTTAGGACCTCTCTCTACTGTATAGATGTTACTCCCCTTAATCTTGGCTCCCTTCGGTTCGTGGGCATGAATCTTGGCTTTCTCCTTGGTGTGAATGACCATCGGTTTGTCATCAACCTTTCTAATTTTCAATTTTCTCACCTCCTACTTTGAAAAATAAAATAAGCCGCTAGGGAGCAAAAATTACTCCTTAACGGCTATGTAAAATCATTCAATATTCAATTATTAAAAGCAACATGAAACTGAAATTTCACGCAGACTATTCCTATACCGTAATGTCTATTCTGACCGATGATTTCTTCTCACCAAAATGCTTTATTTCGATATCCTTCATTTCCTCTATAACATCTTTTTCAATTTGGTGAACATCACTTAATTGTAAATCTCGCTTCGAATCATTTACTATTTTTGCTGCCTCATCTACTGAAACAGTTGTATCTGATGTTAACTGTTCAGACATTTCAGTATCGTTTGAATCCTCTGCAACCTGCCCCTTTTCTATAGATGTCTCTACAATTTCCTCTTCTGTTGGCAAATCCCTATATTCTGTACTTTTTACAAATCTTGTGAATGACTCTACAGCTCTAAAAGTATTTCCCATGATACGTTGAGCTTCCTTAAGCTTTTCACTCTTTGGAATATTTGGATTATTCACGATACTTTTTAGTTCTGCCAAATTTCCATTCATCTCATTTACTTGAAGCCTTTGAGCCTCTTCTTTTGTCTTACATCTCTCCAACCTACGCTCATAAGCTTCTTGTTCCATTCTTGCCGCTTTATATTCCATATAGGCTTTAGGGTCTTTCTGACGAATAGCATCTTCTTCTGAAGCTGTTAATTCTTGACCGCTTGCAATCTTGTTATAAATCTGACTATATGCAGAACTTTCTTTGTCTCGCTCAAGTTGCTCTCGGAAATGCTGAATCATGCTTTCTTCCTGACTTGTTACAGTCATACCCTCTTGCTTCTTTACAACATCCCCGGTAGCCTTCTTTTGCTCCCAATCATTTACTAACTGCATCTGATTCACAGCGTTTCGTATTGTACCTGCAATCATAGCACACCTCCAATTCCCGGTTAATGCTACGATTAAATAGTGATATCAAACTTCATACCCTGTGTTGCCTTTTCTTCTGTTATCTTACTCCAATCCAGTTCAGAAATCTTTTCAAGTAATTCTTCTTTTGAATTTGCCTGAATTGTAGTCCGCTTAACAGTTACATCCTTCTTTTCCTGCTTTTTCTCCTCTGCACGTTTTTCCTTTAATTCTTCAAGCCGTTCTTTCTGCTTTTCTGTAATCTTCTCCAAATCAGCAAAAAGTGTCATCTTTCCATCATCATCAAAGGACATAGTTAACTTATTTAATACAGTTCCACTATTGTCTGTCGTTCCCCAAGCACGTTCAAACCCAAACTGTTCATTGATTTTATCTGACATCTCAACTGCAGTTTTTACCGTAGACAATTTTTCCCGTGCATATTTCTCATCGGATGCCATTCTTTCAAGTTCAGCACTTGAAAAAACAACTGTAAATTCCTTATCGCTTTGGTCTACTAATCCTCTGAAATCATCGCCTTTATCAGCAATAATAAAATCGAAATCCGCATTATCCTTACGCAATGTTTCCAGATATTTCTGTGCCTTAGAAGATAACTTATCTTCGCTGGATTTTATTTTCTGTGCATTGGGCTGCACATCTTTTGCTTTCTCTGTGTTATTTTGCTTACTAACAGTATTGCTCTTATAATAATCTGTTACCTGTGTTAAATTAGCTGCTCTAATCATGGTATCATCCTCCTTGAAAATTGATACAGAAATCCGTTTCTATATCTGTAATATCGGCACTTTATATCCAAAAGTTAATAGTGCGTAAAATTCAAATTTTCTTTTCCCTAATAATTACAAATATTCCTTGGAAATTGCTTCCACACCATACATTTCCATAAATGCATCCAGGTCCGCTGCATCCCCAATCAACATATTCTCGTCAAAGTGTACGATAAGCATATCTTAAAATCCAGCCACATGTTCTCCGGTACAAATGATACATTTTAGAACTGCTTCCTTATTTATTTTTCATATCGAATCTTATATGCTTTCTTCTTAAAAATAGGGAATATCTAATTTATTATCATCAAGGTCGGACATTCATCCGACCTCTTGATTATACTATAGATTCTATAAAAATTCATCTGTTATCACTGCAGCATTGCTTCTTTTTTCTTCTGTTCCGCAATCTTCTCATGAATGTTGGTATTATACAGCCTGTACAAATCCGTATCCTTGCTGATCTGATTATCAAAGGGAATTACTACCGAACCACACTTAATAAGTCCCATTCCAGAGGCGGTATTAGTTACGAACCGAAGCTGTGCCTCTGATACCCCGATAACCTCCGCCATCTTTGAACTGTCTGTATTTGCCTGCTTTAAGAGTGCCACAAACTCAGAGTTTGCAAGCATTGTGGTTGCTGTGTAATTCTGCAACAGATCGACAACATTCTGCGTGATACCGGTACAAAGACCTCCCTGCTTTCTTACCTTCTTCCAGAGCTGCTGCAGATATTTTGCAGAATACTCCGAATTAAGCAGGACATGGAACTCATCAATATAGAGCCATGTTGCCTTGCCTCGCTTACCATTCTCAACAATCCTGTTCTGAATGGACTCCATCATAACAAGCATTGTGATAGGACTAAGCTCTGTACCTAAGTCCCTGATGCCATAGACTGTAAATCTGTTATCCACATCCACATTTGTCTGGTGGTTGAAGATGTTAAGCGAACCATTTACAAAAAGTTCCAAAGACAATGCAATATCTTTTGCCTCGTCCTCCGGCTGTGCCATGAGAATATCGTAAAAATCACTCATTACCGGGATATACTTCTCTTTGCTCCTTGCAATGTCGATATACAGTTTTCTCACACAGCGGTCGATGATTGACTTCTGTCTTGAATTTAAGCTGTCACCGATGCACTGCTCACAAAGACCAAGCATGAACTCGCCCTTTTCTCTTACCATTCCCTTGGAATCATTCGGATCAAGGCTCCATACATCCATCTCCAGCGGATTCACATAGTTATCCGTGTAGGTGGACATATTTACCACTGTTCCACCATAAGTCTCAGCAATATCAAAGTATTCGTTCATTGGATCTATAACGATTATTTCATCATCTCCCGACAAGAATACGCTGCCCATTTCCATCTTGCAGAAGAAGGATTTACCGGAACCCGGCACACCAAATACAAAGCCATTTCCATTGATGAGCTTCTTTCTGTTACCGATATTCACATTCTTGCTGATCTGGTTGATGCCATAATAGTTTCCTGTGCTGTCATTTAATTCCTGCACATTAAATGGCATAAGCACCGCAAGTGACTGGGTAAGAAGTGTACGCATTGTCTCCACCTGTCTTACACCAATCGGAAGTGCTGTGTTGAGTGCCTCCCTCTGCTTTAAGTAGTGTGTGTCAATCGTGCAGCTGTTACGCTTTCCGATAGTCTCTACTGTCTCACATACACTCTCAAGCTCCTTCTTGCTTTCTGCCATAAGAATAATGGTTACTCCCACAAAGAAAAGGCACTGGTCATTCTCACGGACATCATCCATGATTTCCTCAATCTCCTTTTTCTCCGTCCTTTTGGCATATGAGATTTCCGTAGAAAAATCGTTATTCTTATTACGGACTCTCTGCTGCTTAATGATATCCGACTCAATACCAAGGTATTTCTTCTGAAGCACCTTTGTTGTCAGATCCTTGGGAACAGGCACCACATCAATGCTCGTGATGGAATGAACCGGAAGGGAAGTAATCTCATTGATGAATCTGTCTGACAAACTGCTCGGATACTTTTTGATAAAAAGTGCCTTGCAGAATTTACTCTCATCCTCAAAATGGTCTGGGAAATATTTCACCATCCCATTGCACAGATCATTTCTAAAATCTGCCCCGACCTTCTTTGCCTTTTTGATATCAAAATCAAAGCTGCCCTCATCTCCAAGATGATAATAGTCATAGAGCACTTTCAGTCTCTCATTGCCATTAAGTGGTACAATCTCCGCACCAAGCTCAATGAAAGCCTTGTGTATCGTTGCCTCAAGGGTTGCAAACTGTGCCTTTGCCTCCTCGAAGTTCTTTCTCTCAATCGTGATTGTCAGGTATCTCTCCTGCTCAATCCCCTGTCTGCCCTCAATAATCTTCTCCTCAATGATGTCATTGTAGATTCTTCTATAATTGTTGAAACCATCGTTTTTCTCAGCAATCAGAACCTTGTCACGGAGTTCATCCATGTTTTTGTTCTTATTGTTGATCGTAATCTTATAATTACAGTCCAGCGAATTTAAGAACTTGCAGTATCTCTCAAATATGCCGATCTGCTCATCCTCCGTTGCTGTTGTGTAATTGATGTCCTGAAAGCGGTAGCATTTGGAATACTTATTTTTGCTTACTTCAAAAATGCCGTTTTCAGCCACCGCCATAATCTCTATGGTTTCCTGAATGGATTTAGGTGTCTTATACAAAGGCTCACTCGCCTTCTTTAATAACTTAAATCCGTCTGTAAATAAACCCATGTCTCTAACCTCGCTTTCTTATAATGAAAGCCCGCCGGGAACTTCACCCTGCGGGCTGTGTTCCCGACCTTGCGGTCAGATACTATTCGTTTCTAATGCATTGCCTTATATGCTGCAATGCCTGCTACTGCCGCCACAATGACTGCGACAAGTCCAAGCAGCATATTTCTCGTCTTTTTCTTCATCGCTTCAAACTCCTCCTGCTTCTTTACAGCCGAATCAGCTGTTACAGTCTCCGGTTCAGCCTTTCTGCCTTTCTTCTTTACCTGTTCATTCTGTTCTGCTTCTAACTGCTTTATTGCAGGCTCTCCTTCTGTTGATACATAGGTAAGCGCCCTGTTGCCAAACATAAAATGCAGTTTCTTTCCCATATACTCGTAGAAATTCATCCCATTAAAGGAATAGAAACCACCAAGTGCAATCGGTGCCACACAGGGAATTGCCACATAAGCAGAACCCGTAAGACCGATATACTTGTAAAGAAGAAGGACGATACCGCCACCAACCACTACGCTTGCAATGGAAAATATAAGCTGCCTTGCAGTAAGTCCCATTGCAACCGATTCCTGATAGCGGTCAATATCCTTGTTTACTTCGATTACCATTGTCCCTGCCTCCTATCTTGATAAATCCTTTATCTCTGGCTTTCTTGTCATTCCGATATTTGCCTCATACTTATCCATTCCATCCGGACACAGTTCTCTAAGCTTATCTACATTGAACAGATAAAGCGGATATTCACAGAAACCGCTCCTTTGCGTGAATCCTGTAAACTCTCCAATGTCATTGTCTGTAATAAACTTTTCAATATCCGGCATGTCATTCACATTCAGATATCCGCAGTAATTTGGTGCTGCAACCGACAAATTCACAGTCACATCCCCAAAAGGCTCCTCATATCCATCTTCATTACACATAAGACCGATAAACATTGCCCTGTTATTCATATACTGCTGGATATCAAATGTCACCTGCGTTTCTCCGGTTATGCTTGAATTATAAGTAACCTGTTTCTTTTCATTATCCATTTCTGCCTCCTTCTATAATCCAAATGCCTTGCTTGTAAGTGTCTGTGCACCCTTCACACTTCCAACAGTCATTGCTATCGTAAATGTCATTTCACACAAATAAATAAGCGTCTGTGCCCAGTCAGCGTAACTTCCTGTAAATGCCGGAAGTCCTGCATTGATAAATGCATTACATACCACAATTGCAAGTGCCATTGTTACTGCCTCGAATACACACGAAAGAAAATATTTGCAGTAGGTAGCCATTGTATGACTGACCATTCTGTTTCCTGCCATTGTGGAGCATGCAATCGCACCAAGCGGCACAATAATCAGTATCTTTAAGAACCTGAAATACACTGTGTAAATGATAAAGAATCCACAGATAATAATGATGATTGCAAGCAAAGCTGTAAGTATCAGCATTACCAGACTCTCACCAAATCCGAGTCCCTTAATGATGTCTGCCTGTGTACTGTCAATGGCAAGCTGCGTCGTTGTCCCGGCAGATATAAGTCCCACCAGATTTCCTATGGAAGTAAAAAACGCTTTCATAATCGTGACATTATTTGCAACAAACCATTCTGCAAGTCCCAGTCGGATAAGCATACGAAATATAGACTCAAACCTCATCTCATCTTTTACATCTATGCTTTCCGAGCAGAAACCGATAACAAAGAACAGCACAACGAGGGAAGAGCCGACCGCTACAAAAACCGGCTCTATCCCCTCAATGACTGCCCAGGGACCTCCGCCCTTGAAACTGACCGGTGACTGTCCAAGCATTGCAAAGACCAGGGATATCTGATTGTTCCAAAACCCAAACACCGCCTCAAGGAGTGCAAGGATCTTGTCTCCAAGCTTAAAAATATCCATACTTGTTATTCACCTCTTTCCTTTTACTAAAAGGGGAACTCTTTTTCCCCATCTTAGAAGCCTAAGAATGTCAGAACTGTTGAAATACCAGCCATCATGACACCTGCTACAATTCCTTTCAAAGCGGAGTTCATGGTAGATGAATCCTGCTGCTGATAGGCTTGTGCGAACTCCATAACATTCTTTGCAAGAATGATGACACCAACCGCACCAATGACTGCAATGATAAGTGTCTTTAAGTTCTCAAGCGGCTGTGTTACTGCGGAAGTACCTGTACCTGCTGCAAAACAAGTAGTGCTCATAAGCATTACTCCCATAAGTGCCCCGGATAATGCCGGAACGAATCTCTTTTTAAAGTGAATGAATCTGTTCTTCATGCCTTTCTCCTCCATCTGATTGTTCTTTGTTGTTGAAATAACCTGTTCTTTTCTCATGTTGTTTAATCTCCTTTTTTGAAGTGACAGAAGCGGAAAAAGCCAGAAAGGAATACACATATTCCAATCCGGCTAGCTTTCCGAACGGAATATATGCATTCCTTTCTGTCCTGTTGATAGTTACTCTATGATAATCAGGCAATGCCTGTTGTACTGGTTAATCGGGCTTTCCCCGATGCGTTTTTGCTGTGACCATCTCCTTTCAAGGTATGAAAAAAAGCACCTTAACCATTGGCTAAAGTGCTAATTTACTCTCAAATTTGCTTTATTCTAAAAGCATTCCATCAATTATTCCAAACCTTGTCTTAAATATAGATCTATTCTGGCAATATCGTAATATGACATCCTGTACATAAGGTCTTGTACAATAACTGTCTACCACAATCTGTTTATCTTCCTCTTTCTCTATCCTCTTAAATATGCCTTTTGCATTCCAATCCGTCTTTACAGCATCTACTAAATCATTACTCATCTCAAGATGTGATAAAATCGTGGAATTCAACTCGGTCTCTTTAATTTCAGATATTTGTCCATAGTCATTAAGTTGCTTCAATTCTCTCTTAATTGCCTCCGTGTAACTTGTCATATTATTATCTCCTATCAATAAGTATTCAGGTGTTACATCTAGTGCCTTTGCTAGTTGTAAAAGATTATACGCACTTGGCTCTTCATTGAGTCTACCTTGTTCATAACGTCGTATACTCTGAACAGATATATTTGTTATCTTACCCAGCTCTTCCTGTGTATAGTTTCGTATATTACGCAACTCTTTTAATCTATCTGCAAAAGTCTTTTCCGTATTCATCCTGTACCTCCAATATAAAATAATTTCTGTCTTTTGTAACTGCTCACATGTTAGTAGTCCAATAAGCTGAAGCATACCATGTGAGCAAATTATATCATATACTCTGTAATATCTAAAAACATTACTGCTTCTTTCGATAAGTACTCATCTTCTCCACAGTTACCTCCGGATAGAAGTAAGTAAGAATCGTTGCTTTCGGAACTCCTGCGGCAAGTGCTTTCTTCACTTCCTCCTTCTGCTCTGCTGTATATGACCAGTGCAGCATTCGATTTGTGATTGTATCCTCCCACTTAGGCTTTTCCCTCTCAGGATTCCTTACAGGCTTAGCACCAGCACTTCCACTAGAAGAGTTGGCACTTTCTGCAGCATCAGACTTCTGCGACTCATCGACATACTCAAGCTCATTTGCCTGTTCTCTATCAATCTTTGCTTTCTGCTCTGCCTCATCCTGCATAGAGAATCTTCTGCTTAATTCCGCATCACCAAGCATCATAAACTGCTCATAGGTAAGAGTGTCTATATACACATTCTCGCCTTTATCCTTCAGCTTTTCATAATACTTAACTGCCTTGTCTGAAAGAATCTCAAATGGCGGACCGATCAGATTATCTGCTCCCCTTATCTGATGAACATAAGGCTCTCCTTTGCCATCTGCTGTCTGATCAAACATCGGATGATTGAATGGTATGAACTTATTATCCATGATAGGATCAAAACCACGGATAAAGATAATACACTTCTTATTATCCAGCTTTCTGACTTCATCCGGTGTAAACAGTTCTCTTCCTAATACATCATAGTTTCTTGAAGAGCTTCCCTGTCTGCCCTTTGTCTCTCCGCTTGACTTCTTATCAATCGTACCTTTTCCAAGCAGCTCCGACACATACTTATGCGTACTCTGCTCATTGCCCCCAAGGTAGATGAAAGTATCACAGTTGCCGGGAATTGTCTCCCAGGTATCTTTGAAAAGTGCCTTTAGCTGGGCAAAGTTTTGAATGATGATAATACTTGAAATCTCACGGCTTCGCATTGTCGATAACAACGAACAGAAGTCATCTGGCAATGCGACATTCGCAAATTCATCTAACATAAAAGTCACATGGATTGGCAGTCTGCCTCCGCAGTTAAAGTCCGCCTGATAGTACAATTCCTGAAATATCTGCGTGTATAACATACCGATAATAAAGTTATAGGATTTGTCACTATCAGGGATTACACAAAACAGTGCTGTCTTTGTCTCACCATCTCCATTTACTCCAATGCCGATATCAAACAGATTAAGCTCATCTTTTGAGAGTAAGCGTAAAACCTGCTTATTCTCAAGAAATGCAAGTCTTGAGTTGGCACTGATGATAATGGATCGGACTGTATCTCCTGCACCTCTCATACATTTGTTGTACTGCTTTACTGCCGGATGATTGGCTCCAAGCGGGGAACTTTCCTCTAAAAACTTCATACGAACATCCAGCTTTGATGCCTTTCCCTGCTCTGTAACCTCTGCCTCTCCAAGAAGCTTCAGTACTGTCTCGAAGTTTCTCTTTGCCGGCTGTACCTCCAGCCACACATAATAAAAGATAGACTGTAAGAACAATCCTTCCGCTTTTTCCCAGAACGGATCACTTGGTGTTGCTCCCTTTGGTGTCGTATTGCTGATAAGGTTTGTAATCAGCTTGACCACATCTGTTTCCTCTCTGATATAGGAAAACGGATTGTAACAGTCTGATTTATCCATCTCAAGTAGGTTGATAACCTTCACATTGTATCCGTTATTCTTTAGCATCTGCCCGCAGCTTCTAAGGATTTCTCCCTTTGGATCGGTACAGATAAAGGAACAGTTATGCGGCATCTGCATCAGATTTGGCTTTACTTCATAAAATGTTTTTCCTGCTCCGGAACCACCACAGATAAGGATATTTCCATTGAGCTTGAGTCTTCTGAAATCCAGCGACATCTTCACATTCTGGCTGAGTATCCGGTTGAAATTCTCATCCTTATCTGCAAGTATCTTATTGACCTGCTTCGGATTTTCAAATCTTGCCGTACCAAATTCCTTACCCGGCATATAGTTTCTCTGACTGGTGTAATACATGACAATAGCCATCGCATAGATACCTAATGCAATGGCTACTGCTTTTACTGTATTGGAATTGTAATAATTGGCAAAGGGAACTGCACATACTTCATTGAATCTGTCCATAAATTCATTAAATGTTATTCCCTCTATCCACGCACCATTTATCAGATAACCAAGATACCCGGCTAACACTGCACCTACAAGAATGAATATCAGTGACGGCTTTTTCTTTGTTGTCTGCATAGGCTGCTACCTCGCTTTCTTTGTGGTAACAGTTTTCTTCTGTGTGGTCTTTTTCTGCTGCTTCTGCACTTTCTCGTAACGCTCCCTGACAGATGACTCCACCTTGTCGTAGTGAGTATAAAGCTCGGTTCCTTTCTGGGTTGTCACCACACGATTCTGCTCATCGTAAAGCTTATAATCCTTGGTGGAATCAAGGAAGGTAAGCATTGTCTTTCCACCATGAATTTCCATGATGTTTTCCTTACGGAGCCATACATATTTTGCCTCTTCTCCCCATGTGCCGGGCACTCTGGTCTTAACAGCATGGTCATTCTCTTCGATAATCAGCTTCTTGCTGATAGTCACATCTGATAAGTTCGCATTCTTTGATGCTGCAACTGCCCTCATTCTCTCAGCAAGGTCCTGATAACCTCTGACACGGTTGATAAATGCATCCTTGTCCATCATGACTGTATGGGTGCCATCTTCATTCTTGCTGCCAAGCACACCGATTGTCTCAAGCTGTCTGATAACACTTTCAGCCTGCTCACCATTGATGCTGAAATTCTCCTTGACCTGATCCACACTGATAGCTTTCTTTTCCATTGCAAACATTCCGACCTTCTCAATCAATCCGTCAATGGCGGAATTAACCTTATCACCTTCTATCGTGTGGCTTTTCTCGTTTCCCTGCTGTTTCTTCAAAAAATCCATCAGCTTGCCAAGGGACTTTTCATCTCCATTCTTCAGATAATCGTCAAATGTGGCAATCTTACCAAACTTGAGCTTCTGTATCATCATATTTACACGTGGAACTGCCTCTGTATGAAAGATTACCTCACTCAATCCGTCTTTCCTGTTACAGTCCGGAAGTACCGAATACAGGATTCCATACTTCTTTGCCATCTTTTCGACCTTTTTCATATCTTCGGTATTAAACTGCAATACCTGTAAATCGCCACCCTTTAAGAGCAGCTTTCTCATAGATGTCTTACCAAGAGACTTCTCATAATCAAGCATCCCTTTTAAGAAATCTATTGCCTTCTGCATGGCAGCAATGCCGCCGCTTCCTACCTTCATAGCAATCTCAATGCCATCATAAGCTACACGGATAATCTGCACCGCTTCCTGAATCTCTTCTGCCATTATCGCACCTCCACTTTCTCTCTGACTGTTGTTTTAAGTGTTTCTGTCTCTGTTGTACGAATTTCCTCGGCTGATACATCAATACCATAAGCAGTCAAAATATCTGCCAGATGATTGATTGCTTTTTCCTCCTCGATACGGTACATTTCAAGTGCCACAAGCAGGTTTTCCACCTGTTCTACCCATGCAGGCTTCATATCATATTTAGACCTGTATGTGACCATAATCTCGTCCGACTCAGCCTTATCCGCTGAATGTGCCAATGCTTCAATAAGAGAAATCGTATCTTCCTTGCTGCCGCTTCTGAATGCGAACTGAACAACAAAGTTTTTCTCTTCCTCTGTAAACTGATGCTCCACACCATTCATCTCTGTTACTGCTTCATTTACTACTGCTAAATTCATAAGTTCCTCCTAATCTGCCATACTGTTTTCAAGCACAGCAATCTCAATGATTTCCTTCATCTTTTCCGCTGAAATGTTGTTGTTTATAAGCTCTACAAGCTGCGACTCAGTAAGTCCCTTTTCAATTGCACTCTTAATCTGCACAAGCTGCGCCGGAACAAGGTCTCCCGATGCAACCAGCTTTACAATGTCTGCTCTTGACTTTTTCTTAAAAGAAAGCCTTGCAAAAAAGCTCGCCACTCCGCTGTTGCTGCTCTTTCTCACACTTCGCTCAATCGGAAGTCTCTGCACCACATTTCCAGAACCATCAACTACCGGAATCTGATAATAGACCGGAATCCCGTTTGCCACAGCCTGCATATTCTGCGGAACTGCAACTGTATCTACCATCTTTTTATCTGCCTGTTGTACGGACTGGCTTTCCTGCGGCTCTGCCTTACTTTCTGCCTCTTTCTTATTCTCTGTGGCAACACTTATGATCTTATCTTCCAATGACTCTATTCTGTCTCCCATACGCTTCATCTCCTTATCCTTTTTCTCAATATCATCCCTGAGTCTTGCAATCGTACTGCTTGCCTTATTCAGTTCATTCTGCTGGCTGTTGATAAGAGCATCCTTATCCTGGTTCTCCTTGACCAGACGCCTCCTGACTTCCTCATCATCTTTGGAAGTTTCTATTTCAGAAAGTTTCTTATTCAGGGCATCATACCTTTCATTCTGATGATTGATCTTTGCAACCACTTCATCCATCTGAGAAATGAGTGCTTTCACATACTCAGACTCTTCCGGAATCTGTTCCTTGACTTTATTCAGCTGTTCCAGAACTTCCTCATATAATCGGCGCATGGTGATAGGTTTTTCCCCTTTGTCCATGACCTCCTTAATTGTCTGAACAGGTACACCCTTTTCATAAAATTCGAGAGACACCTGCATCTGATGAACCGAATACTTGGTATTCTTGATAATATCAATCACATTTTTTGGAACATCCTTATGCAGACACTCCGATAAAATCTTCATCTGTTCAATGTCGTAGGACTTATTGAGATAAAGGCTGATTTCCTCCTCTGTCAGTCCATATTCATAATCACTTTTTACAAGAGCAATCGTATCCTCGCTGAAATGCTTATTTCGGAGAAGCTGCAATTTTTTCTCGATTGCTATTGCACTAAGCGGTTCTCTGTTTTCTTCCATATATGCCTCCTAACTACTAAAAAAACAGCCTAACGTTCTGGCTGTTCTTTCCTGTCTCGTATTGTCTCTTTGTTGTACTGTGCATCTTTTCCATCTGATACGCTGTCTGGAATAAGACTCTTCC
>ENA-OZUP01000034-OZUP01000034.1-human-gut-metagenome-genome-assembly--contig:-NODE-34-length-29350-cov-7.612801_pt1 | contig 29350 bp, 23 predicted proteins | sample MGYA00243436_ERZ654027 | MGnify/ENA primary metagenome ERZ654027 (study PRJEB26926, sample SAMN06164567) | human gut metagenome | biome: ENVO:00009003; feature: ENVO:2100002; material: ENVO:00002003...
ATCGCTCAGTGTCTCGTGGGCTCGGAGATGTGTATAAGAGACAGCTGTTATTCCTGACCATCGCGCTGCCCATGCTTGGCGGCGCGGCAATGGGACTGATGCGCTTTTCCAGCGCGAAATCCCGCGGAATCTACGTTGAAACCATCGTGCTGGCGACGAGCATCCTGACGTGGGTGCTGCTGCTCACCCGCACGGATACCACCTACGTTTTCTGCCACATGAACAGCGAGCTGGCGCTTGCGTTCCGTGTGGACGGCATGAGCTGCATTTTCGCAGGGCTGGTATCCATTCTCTGGCCGCTGGCGTCGCTGTACGGCTTTGAGTACATGCAGCACGAGGAGCGTCCGAACACGTTCTTCAGCTACTACACGATGAGCTACGCCGTCACGCTGGCCGTCGCGTTCTCGGCAAACCTGTTCTCTCTCTACGTCTTTTATGAGTGCCTGACGCTGATTACCCTGCCGCTTGTCATCCACAAGAAGGACACCATGTCCATCCGCGCAGGGCGCAAGTACCTCACCTTCTCCATCTCCGGCGCGGCGCTGGCGTTCATTGCGCTGGTGTTCATCATCTACTACGGCACGACAACGGACTTTGTCCTCGGCGGCGTGCTGGACGCGGAAAAAATCAGCGGGATGGAAGAACTGCTGAAATTCGTGTTCCTGCTGGCGTTCGTCGGTTTCGGCACGAAAGCGGCTGTTTTCCCGATGTACGCATGGCTGCCGGCGGCTTCTGTCGCCCCGACGCCCGTGACAGCGCTGCTGCACGCGGTGGCGGTCGTCAATGCGGGCGCGTATGCTGTCCTGCGCGTGATTTACTACTCCTTCGGCGCGTCGTTCCTCTACGGGACGTGGGCACAGACGGTCGCTTTGCTGCTTAGCTGCTTCACGATTCTCTTCGGTTCGACAATGGCGGTTCGTGAACAGCACTTCAAGCGCCGTCTGGCGTACTCGACCATCTCCAACCTGTCCTACATGCTCATGGGCGCGGCGCTGATGACCCCCGACGGCATGACGGGCAGCTTGAGCCATCTGGTGATTCACGGCGTGATCAAGATTACGCTGTTCTACTGCGCGGGCGCGATTCTCATCAAGACCGGCAAGGAGTATGTGCAGGATCTGCGCGGATACAGCAGGATTATGCCTGCAACGTGCGGCATCTTCCTGCTGGGCAGCATCGCGCTGGTCGGCACGCCGCCGCTGGCAGGCTTCGTCAGCAAGTGGAATCTGCTGACCGCCGCGTCCGCCACGGGGCTGCCAATGGGAACCGTCGCGATTGTCTGCCTCATCATCTCCGCCATTCTGACGGCAATTTACCTCTTCACCGCCGCACTGCCGATGTACTTCCGCCCGCTCAACGCGGATCAGGCGCAATTGGCGGGGCAGAAGCTCGACCCCAGCTGGATGATGCTCTTTCCAATGGGGATTTTGTGCGCGCTGATGATAGGTCTGGGGCTGTGGTCGCAGCCGCTGGTGACATTCCTGCGGAATATTTCCGCTGGTGTGATTTTCTAAGGACAGGAGGAAAGAAAGATGACATCGTGGATTCTGATTTTGCTGACCTTCCTGCCCTTCCTCGCCGCCATCATCGCCTATATGCTTGGCCGCCGGGATGAACGCTCCATGAACGGGTTCGTGAGCATCACGGGCATTGTGATTTTCACACTGAGCGCGGCACTGCTGTTCCTGCCGGAGGGCGAAGTCGCCGTGCCGGGCTTCTGCGGGCTGGGGCTGTACCTGCGTGCGGACGGCTTCCGCGGGCTGTACAGCTGCGTCGCCGCCTTCATGTGGATGATGACGGGGCTGTTTGCGCCAGAATACTTCCAGCATCACGGCAACAAGGCGCGGTACAGCTTCTTCACGCTGATGACGCTCGGTGCGACGCTGGGCGTGTTCCTCTCGGACAACCTCGGCACGACGTTCCTGTTCTTTGAAATCATGTCCTTCGCCAGCTATGCGTGGGTCGCGCAGGAGGAAACGCCGGGCGCGCTCAGGGCGGCGGCGACGTACCTTGCGGTGGCGGTCATCGGCGGTCTGACGACGCTGATGGGCTTGTTCCTCTTGCAGCATCAGCTGGGGACACTCGACTTTGCGTCCCTGCGCGCCGCCATGGGCCAGCAGGATGTAACCGTCGCGGTGTGGCTGACGCTGGTCGGCTTTGGTGCGAAAGCCGGTCTGTTCCCGCTGCATATCTGGCTGCCGAAAGCGCACCCGGTTGCGCCTGCACCCGCGTCGGCGCTTTTGTCGGGCATCCTGACCAAATCCGGCGTATTCGGGCTGATTGTGCTGTGTGCGAACCTGATGCAGGGCAATGCCGCGTTCGGCAATGCGCTGATGATTTTTGCCGCAATCACGATGTTCCTTGGTGCACTGCTGGCGCTGTTCTCCACCGACCTCAAGCGAACGCTCGCCTGCTCGTCGATGAGCCAAATCGGCTTCATCACGCTGGGGCTGTCGGTGATGGTGCTGCTGGGCGACGAAGGCACGCTGGCGGCGTATGGCAGCGTGATGCACATGCTGAATCACTCGCTCATCAAGCTGACGCTGTTCATCGCGGCGGGCGTGGTGTACATGAACCTGCACGCGCTGAATCTTGATGATATCCGCGGCTTCGGGCGCAAAAAGCCGCTGCTGCACATTGCGTTCCTGCTGGGGGCGCTGAGCATTGCGTGCATCCCGCCGCTGGGCAGCGGGTACAACAGCAAGAGTCTGCTGCACGAAGGGCTGCTGGAGCTGATTGGCGAAATGCAGGCGGCTGGCAGCGCGTGGATGGGCTACAAGGCGATTGAAGTGCTCTTCCTCATCAGCGGCGGATTGACCGTCGCGTACATGGCGAAGCTGTACATCTGCATTTTCTGGCAGAAGCACCCGACCCGTCAGGCAGAATTCGACGGCATGACGCACTACATGAACGGCACAACCGCGTTTGCGCTGCTGGGCAGTGCGGCGGCGCTCCCCTTCCTGGGCGCACTGCCGGGGCTGCTGCTCACGCCGCTCGGGGCAAAAAGCGCGTCGTTCTTCGGCGTAGCCGCGCTGAAGGAAGCAATTGCGTACTTCTCGGCGGAGAACCTGCAGGGCGCGGCGATTTCCATCATCATCGGCGCGGCGGTGTATCTGCTGATTGTCCTGCCGCTGCTGACGCGCAAGGACGAAAGCGGCGTGCGCCTGTACGTCAACCGTTGGAATGAGAAGCTCGACTTGGAGAACGCCGTCTACCGTCCGCTGCTGCTGACGCTGCTGCCGCAGGTGCTGACGCTGGTGTTCCGCTTCATTGCGGAGCTGCCGGAAAACCTCGTGATGGCAAGCCGCGCGACCATCTTCCGGATGCGCAAGACGCGCAAGCCCGTGCCAGTCGGCAACCGCTTCACCTACACGCTGGGGCGCGCGCTGAATGCACTGGCGCGGCTGCTTAACCGCACGATTCTGCACCGCCACCCGATGCGCACGGACTTCGAGTATGTGCTGGACGCTTCCTTCCGTGAAGTTTCCAGCGGCATCCGCAGCATGAGCGTGAGCATTTCCTTCGGGCTGCTGCTGCTGTGCATTGGGCTGTATGTAACCTGTTTGTATCTGCTGCAATAATCGGCATAATGATTTGCGGAGGCATTTCCGGGCTGCGAACCCTTGTGCAGCCCGGTTTTTGCTGCTAAAGCAATGGGTTTTCGCTGTTTTCGATACTTTTCGTCAGCGTTCTTTGGCGGATTTGGGCGTTTTTAGACAAATTGTCGTGGAAGCTGGCGGGAAGCATACTTGTCATTTTCCCATTTCTGTGGTATGATACACAACGGCAATGCAAACAATGATTTTGCATCGCAATGCTTGATTCCGGAGCAGGGCATTCAACGGCATTCCACGAAAGCCCTTTGCAAATAAAAGGAGGATTCCCATGCCTACGACATCTTTTGACAAGGATTCCATCAAGGCATCCATTATCGGCAAGCTGCAGCGCTATAACGGCCGCACCATCGAGGAAGCATCGAATGGGCAGATTTATCGCGCACTTGCTTCCACCGTCCGCGACCAGATCATGCAGAAATGGATGATTTCCCGCGAAGAGCGCAAGACGAACAACAACAAGCGTCTATTTTACCTCTCCGTGGAATTTCTGATGGGTCGCAGCCTATACACCAACATCCTGAACCTCGTCTCGCTTGATGCCTACAAGCAAGCGCTGGACGAACTGCACATCGACGTGGACAAGGTGCTTCAGGAAGAGCCTGAACCCGCGCTGGGCAACGGCGGTCTGGGCCGTCTGGCAGCGTGCTTCATGGACTCGCTGGCGTCCCTTGACCTGCCTGCGATGGGCTGCTCCATCCGCTATGAATACGGTCTGTTCCGCCAGAAGATTGTGGACGGTCAGCAGGTCGAGCTGCCGGACTACTGGCTGGGCAACGGCAACGTGTGGGAAATGCCCGTAATGGAGGATGCCTGCGAGGTGCACTTCAACGGTCACGTTGAAATGGGTAACGAGAACGGCCGCACGGTGTTCCGTCACGTCGGCTACAACACGGTCGAGGCTGTCCCCTACGACATGCCGCTGGTGGGCTATGACACCTCCACCGTCAACAGTCTGCGCCTGTGGAGCGCCCGCGCCCCGAAGCGCATCGACCTGAGCGACTTCAACCACGGCCACTATGTGCAGGCGTCGGAGGAAAAGGAACTGGCGGAAGCTATCTCCAACATCCTCTACCCCGAAGACAACCACTATGAAGGCAAACTGCTCCGCTTGAAGCAGCAGTATTTCTTCACCTCCGCCACCCTCCAGTACATCCTCAAGGACTTCAAGAAGCTCAACGGCACGAACTGGAGCAAGCTTCCGGAGAAGGTCGTCATCCACATCAACGACACGCATCCGGGTCTGGCGATTCCGGAACTGATGCGCCTGCTGATGGACGAAGAAGGCTTGGGCTGGGACGAAGCGCAGCAGATTGTCAGCCGCACGATGGCGTACACCAACCACACCATCATGGCAGAAGCGCTCGAAAAGTGGCCGGAAGACATGGTGAAGAGCCTGCTGCCGCGCATCTATCAGATTCTGGTGGAAATGAACAAGCGTCTCTGCGCGCGCCTGTGGAACTTCTTCCCCGGCGAGGCGGAGCGCGTGGGCCGCATGGCGATTATTGCCTACGGTTACATCCACATGGCGAACCTGTGCGTTGCCATGACGTTCTCCACCAACGGCGTGAGCAAGCTGCACGGCGATATCCTCAAGCAGGAGACGTTCCACGACTTCTACCTCGTTATGCCGGAGAAGTTCAGCGCAATTACCAACGGCATCACGCATCGCCGCTGGCTGATGGCGTGCAACCCGGAACTGACCAAGCTTATCTGCGACACCATCGGCACGGACTGGGTGAAAGATCCGGAACTGCTGCATGACCTTGCGCCCTATGCTGACGACGCGGCGTTCCGCGAGCAGTTTGAGAAGATTAAGCACAACAACAAGGTTCGTCTGTCGAATTTCCTGAAAGAACATCAGGGCGCAATCGTTGACCCGAACTTCATCTTCGACGCGCAGTCCAAGCGTCTGCACGAATACAAGCGCCAGATGCTCAACGCTTTGCACATCCTTGTGCTGTACAACCGCATCGTCAATGACCCGAGCTTCACCATGCAGCCGCGTGTGTTCATCTTCGGCTCGAAGGCAGCGCCGGGCTACAACCGCGCCAAGCTGATTATCCGCTTCATCAACGGTCTGTCCGCGCTGATTGCCAAGCACCCGCGCGCCAGCAAGATGCTGCAGGTCGTCTTCCTCGAAAACTACGACGTATCCAGCGCACAGCTGCTGATTCCGGCAACCGAAATCTCCGAACAGATTTCCACCGCGTCCAAGGAAGCCAGCGGCACGGGCAACATGAAGTACATGATGAACGGCGCCATCACGATCGGCACGATGGACGGCGCAAACGTCGAGATTTCCGAGCAGGTCGGCATGGATAACATCTACATCTTCGGTATGCGTTCCGACACGGTGCTGGATATGTACCGTGAGCGCAACTACAACCCGATGACCATCTTTGAGACGAATCAGGAACTGCGTCTGGCGTTGACCCAGATGATCGACGGCACCGTGCTGCCGGACGCGCCGAGCGCCCTGCAGGATTTGTATCACAGCCTGCTGATTGGCGACTGGGGCAACATGGCCGATCCGTTCTTCGTCCTGAAAGACTTCGGCTCGTACTCGATGGCGCAGCGCCGCATCGACGCGGATTATGCCGACCGCGACAAGTGGAACCGCATGGCGGTCATCAATACCGCAATGTCCGGTGTTTTCTGCTCCGACCGCACAATTCGCGAGTACAACGACACCATTTGGCATCTTGACCCGCTCAAGCGCAAGGTATAAACTGCATATTTTTGAGAGCACTGCGGAAAAATATCCATCCGCAGTGCTCCCGGTTCAAAATTCCGGAGCATTTCGGGCTTTTTTGCCGTGTTTCCGCAATTATTGATGATTGGATGGATGGATGGATATCATGCTGCTGCACGATTCCCACAACGAATTTTATCGCACGCCGTCCGGCCCTGCTCCGGCTGGCAGCAATGTTCTGATTCGCCTGCACTGCGACGAAGCGACGAGCGTCGTCCTGCGCACTTGGATGACGGAAGAACTTTGCTACACCATGCTGCCGACCGCTGAGCATGTCTGGGAAGTTGCCATTCCCCTGCCGACCACGCCGGGGCTTTTCTGGTATTACTTCCTGATTTACCGCAAGGACGGCCGCACCATCCGCTATGGCAACCAGCCGGACAAACTTGGCGGCGTCGGTGTCGCGTATGACCACGGCGAGCCGGAATCCTTCCAGATTACGCTCTACGACCCGGCTTACAAGACGCCGGAAGCCTTCCACGGAGCGAATATCTACCAGATTTTCCCCGACCGTTTCCGCCATGCGCAAACAAAAGCCGTTGATGACCGCAAAGACCGCTATGTCCACAAAAACTGGGACGAAGAGCTGCTGGGCGTGGGCGACCTGCGCGGCGGCAAGTATCAGGAACTGGATTTCTACGGGGGCACGCTGACCGGCATTCAGGAGAAGCTGCCCTACCTGAAGGACATGGGTATCGACATTATCTACCTGAACCCGATTTTCCGCGCACGGTCGAATCACCGCTACGACACGGGCGACTACACGCAGGTTGACCCGCTGTGCGGCACGAACACGGAGTTCACCGAACTGTGCGAAGCGGCGAAGAAAGTCGGCATACGCGTGATGCTCGACGGCGTATTTTCCCACACGGGCGAAGACAGCGTGTACTTCAACCACTTCGGGCATTATCCGACGCTCGGCGCGTATCAGGGGCAATCCTCCCCCTACTACGACTGGTACACCTTCAACCACTACCCGGAAGACTACAAGGCATGGTGGGGCATTCTCTCCCTGCCGGAGCTGCGCAAGGACAATCCGGAATACCAGAAGTTCATGTTCCAGCCGCACGAGGGTGTTGTGCCGCGTTGGATTGAGGCGGGCAGCTGCGGCTGGCGGCTGGATGTGGCGGACGAATTGCCGGTGGACTTCCTGCGCAAGCTGCGCGCCGCCGCAAAGGCCGCTGACCCGGAAGCCGTTGTCTTGGGCGAAGTGTGGGAGGACGCGAGCAACAAGGTTGCTTACGGCGAAACGCGCTGCTACTGCACAGGCGACACGCTCGACAGCGTGATGAACTACCCCGTGCGCGAGGCGATTCTCAACTTTGTGATGGGCAAAACGTCCGCCAGCACCTTTGTGCGCCTGATTCACCATCAGGAGGAAGTTTACCCGGCGCAGTTCCGTTACGCGCTGATGAACCTCGTCGGCAGCCACGACCGCTGCCGTGCGCTGAACATCCTTGCTGGACGCGAATGTCAGGAACTTAGCAAGGCAGATCAGCAGCATGTCCACCTGAACGTGGAAGAGTACGAGTTAGCTGTGAGGCGCTACAAGCTTTGCATCGACCTGCTGTGCGCGCTGCCGGGCTGCGCAACGGTGTACTATGGGGACGAAGTTGGGCTGACCGGCTGCCACGACCCGTGGAATCGCCGCGCCTTCCCGTGGGGGCGCGAAGACAAGTCGCTGCAGAAGTACGTCGCGAACAAGCTGCGCCATCGGCAGGAATCCGACCTGCTGCGCCTCGGCTACTGCGACATCGAAGCGCCCGATGACGACACGCTGCTCATTACACGCCGCATGAAGGACGGCCACGATGCGCTTGGGCAGGAATCGACCGTCACGGGCAAGGAAATCATCAAGGTGTGCCGGAAACTGCACTAAAAGGTACAATTGCATAGCAATAGCGCCGCTTGGTCTCATTGTGAAATCAGGCGGCGCTTTTCGTTACTCAATCCCCGCCGGGCGCACAGTCGTCCGCCCTGTCGGCTCCTGCCACACGTCATAGAAGCCAATCAAGTTGCCCGGATTCGTCATCCGATACACCTGCACGGCGCGGCGCAAATCCTCCCGCTCGATGCGGACGCTCAGCCCGCACCCCATCGCCACCGCGCGCGGCGTAATCATCACCGACGCACGAACCCCGTGCTGGCGCAAATCGCGTTCAAACGCCATCACCTGTTGACGCGAACGGAACGCCGCAATGCAAAACTCCTCCCTCATCGGTTCTACCGCCTCCTTTTCGCCATTAGAATAATATGAAAAAACGCCCGCCGAGGTTCGCGGACGATGGAGGAAATGCGTCGATGATTTATCTGGACAATGCCGCGACAAGCTTCCCGAAGCCGCCGGAGGTCATTCGGGCGATGGCGGGCGTGGAGGAGAAGATGGGCGCGAATCCCGGACGCGGCGGGCATCGGCTGGCACTGCGCGCGGGTCGGGTGGTGGAGCACTGCCGGGAGGAGGCTGCGCGGCTGCTGGGTGTGCATCATCCGGAGCGGATTCTGTTCACCGCAAACTGCACCGAAGCGCTGAATCTCGCCATTTCCGGCACGCTGCGGCGCGGCGACGAGGTCATCTGCTCCTACGCGGAACACAACGCAGTCATGCGGCTGCTCGACCGCTACGTTTCGCGCGGGGAAATCACGGTGCATATGCTTGCGCCGGATGAACGCGGTATCCTGTCCCTGCTTCTCTACGCCGCGTCATCAGCCGCAAAACCGCACTGGTGATCATCGCCCACGCCAGCAACGTCACGGGGCTGATTCAGCCGATTGCGCAGCTGGGCGCGGTCTGCCGGGAGCGCGGCGTTCCCCTGCTGGTGGATGCGGCGCAGACGGCCGGGATGGCGGACGTTTCGCCAGACGTGCTGTGCGCAGACATGGTGGCAATGCCGGGGCACAAGGGGCTGCTGGGGCCACAGGGCACGGGACTGCTTGTGCTGGGCTATGGCATGAACCCTGAACCGCTGCTGCTTGGCGGAACCGGCTCGATGAGCGAGAGCGTCCGTCAGCCGGACATGCTGCCCGACCGCTACGAGAGCGGCACGGTGAACCTGCCCGGCATAGCGGGGCTGTACGCGGGGGTGAAGTTCGTGCGGGCGCACCGGGCGGAAATCGAGGAATACGAGCTGGCGCTGTGCGACCGCCTGCGTGCGCGGCTGCGGGAGATTCCCGGCGTACGCATCCTCTGCGACGATGGGCAGGCGCATATGGCGATTACGAGCATTGTCGTGCCGGGGCATGACGGCGGGGCGCTGGCGGATGCGCTCGACGCAGCAGATGTTGCCGTGCGCGCGGGGCTTCACTGCGCGCCGACCGTCCATGCGTGGCTGGGGACGCTGCAAAGCGGCGCGATTCGCTTTTCGCCGGGGCTTTACAACACAGCGCAGGAGATGGACGACACGGCGCTGCTGCTGGCACGATTATTGCAAGCATAAGAAAACCCCTGCACCGTTTGCGTGATGCAGGGATTTTTCTGAATATGCGGTGAAGCCGCTTACCAAGACAGCACTTCGTGACCCGTATCCGTCACAAGCACCATGATTTCCCACTGCGCCGACGGTTTGCCGTCCGCCGTGAAGATTTCCCATGTGTTGCCCGGATGCGTTCCAACCTCGTCCGTACCCATATTGACCATCGGCTCGATGGTGAAAATCATGCCGGGAGCAAGCGCCATTTCCGTGCCGCGCTTCGTAACATAGCTGACCCACGGGTCTTCGTGGAATTCCAGCCCGCAGCCGTGGCCGCCGATTTCGCGCACGACGCGGTAGCCGTTCGCGCGGGCATGGTCGTTGACCGCCTGCCCAACGTCGCCCAAGAAGCCCCACGGCTTCACCTGCGCCAAGCCCAGTTCGACGCACTCCTTCGTCACTTGCACGAGCTTGCGGTTTTCGTCGCTGACGTCGCCGATGCAGTACATGCGGGAGGAATCGGAAAAATAGCCATTCAGGATGGTCGAGCAGTCCACATTGATGATGTCGCCGGATTTCAGCACAACGTGCTTTGACGGGAAGCCATGGCAGACCTGATCATTCACTGACGTGCAGACGCTGTACGGGTAGCCCTCGTAGTTCAGCGGTGCGGGAATGCCGCCCATGTCGCGCGTCATGGTGGACACGATGTCGTCGATTTCTGCCGTCGTCATGCCCTCATGAATTTGCTTTCCAATTTCGTCCAGCACGGCAATATTGATTTTGCAGCTTTCCTTGATTTTTTCAATCTGCTCCGGCGTTTTAATCATCTTATGCGTCGGAACGATGTGCCCCTGTGCCGCCAGCGACGCAATCTGCTGGTCAAACGCACAGTGGCAGCTCTTGTACTTGCGGCCGCTCCCGCACCAGCAGGGGTCGTTGCGTCCCGGCAGATGTGGAAACGAGAAAGCAGGGAAATTCATACACTTTCCTTTCTACGATGGCGCTCAGCGGTGGTCGCCGAGGAAGAAAATCGCCAGCGTACCGGGGCCGGAGTGGGAGCCAATGACTGGGCCGACATACGTCACCAGAACGCCCGCAATGCCGGGAATTTCCGCCTTGATGATGTCCGCCAGCGCGTTCGCCTCATCCTCGCAATCGCCATGGCTGATGAAAATCATCTGCCCTTCCGGGTTGACGATATGCTCCTTGACGCGGTTGGCAAGGATGCGGATGCTGCGGCGGCGACCCGTCACCTTCTCCACAACTGCCAAATGACCTTCCTCATCAACGTGCATAATCGGCTTGATACGCACGAGCGAACCAACGACCGCGCTGGTTGCAGACAGGCGGCCGCCGCGATAGAGGAACATCAGGTCATCGACGGTGAACCAGTGAATCAGGTGCTGAATATGCTCCTTGACCCACTTTGCGTTCTCCTCGATGGACATGCCCTGTTCGCGGTTCTGCAGCGCATAATGCACCAGCAGGCCCTCGCCTGCCGACGCGCATCGGCTGTCAATCACGATGATTTTCTGATTCGGGTACTTCGGCGCAAGTTCCTTCGCCGCGTCCGCTGCGGCGGCATAAGTGCCGGACAGTCCGCTGGAGAACGTAATGCAAAGGACATCTTGACCCTCGTCCAGCAGCTTCTGGAAGCATTCCTCCCACGTCGCGGTATTGACGGCGGAGGTCTTAATCACCACGCCGCTGCGGAGCTGACGATAAGTCTCCTTTTTCGCCACTTCTGACGTTCCCGGAACGGAGGAAACGCCATTGATCGTGCAGGAAAGCGACACGATGTGGAAATCATGCTGTGCCTCCACCCAAGACTGCGGCATGTCAGTGGAAGAATCCGTAACAATATAGTACATTTTTGTCCTCCTGATGTGCTTTGGGGGAGCAGCGCCGCCTGCAGGCAGCGTCCACCTTCGCTTGTCTCCGAATCAGGATGTGCAGATTTGGAAACAATGCAGCTCTGCGGTCGCGCAAAAAAGGAGACAGAGGCTCTCACCTCTGCCTCCTGCGCAGACACATCAAATAGAAAAGATGCTCCCAGAGTGACGATGCACTGCATGCTTTTCACCCGCTGTTAAAGCAGGTAGGTGTCCTGCCGTCTGCATCTGCCTTCCCCTGGCGTTTTGCAACGGGGGCATGACATAGCCGAACATAGACCCGGACTCCATTTGTTGAAATGTGGGGAAAACCAGCGTGCTGTCAGACACCCCAGGAGCATCTCCCCCTGCCTTTCATTATAAGCAGGAGGAATCGCCGTGTCAAGAGGATTTTGAAATCAAATCAAACGAAATCGCAAACTTCCACGTTTAGAAAGGGAATGTTTGAAAATCAACAGCTTTCTGATGTGGATGATGTCTTCGCCATTCGCGGCTGCTTAGCGCTGCACGCGGCCCGTGCCGGAACCCTTCATCAGGCTCTCGACCTCGGAGACGGAGACGCGGTTGTAGTCGCCCAGAATCGTGTGCTTCAGGCAGGATGCCGCCACAGCAAACTCCAGCGCGGTCTTTTCGTCCGCGTAGGTGTTCAGACCGTAAATCAGGCCGCCGCCGAAGGAGTCGCCGCCGCCCACGCGGTCAACGATATCGGTGATGGCGTACTTGCGGGAGAGGAAGAAGTCCTTGCCGTTGTACAGGCAGGCAGACCAGTCGTTGTGGTTAGCAGACTTCGACTCACGCAGGGTAATCGCCACGCGCTTGATGTTCGGGTAGGTCTGCATTGCCAGAGACGCAATCGCCTTGTAGTTCTCGATGTTCAGCGCGCCGTCTTCCACGTCACCCTGAGATTCCGCTTTCAGACCCAGAGACTTCTGGAAGTCTTCTTCGTTGGCGATAACGGTGTCAACGTACTTGACCAGCTCGGTCATGACTTCCTTGGCATCCTTGCCGTACTTCCAGAGGTTCTTGCGGTAGTTCAGGTCGCAGGACACATGGATGCCCTTCGCCTTCGCCGCCTTCACCGCTTCCAGAGACAAATCCGCCGCGCCCTGAGAGATGGCAGGCGTGATGCCGGTCAGGTGGAACCACGTCGCACCCTCGAACGCCTTGTCCCAGTCGATGTCGCCGGGCTTGGCTTCCGCGATGGCAGAACCCGCGCGGTCATAGATGACCTTGGAGGGACGCTGCACAGCGCCGGTTTCCAGATAGTAGATGCCCATGCGGCCGTCCTTGCGGACAATCTTAGTGGTATCAACGCCGAAGCCGCGCAGTTCGCGGATGCAGGCATTGCCGACATCGTTAGTGGGCAGCACGGTCACGAACGCGGTTTCCATGCCATAGTTCGCCAGCGAAACAGACACGTTCGCCTCGCCGCCGCCGAAGGTCGCTTCAAGGGAGGGAGACTGGAACAGGCGCTCATACGCCGGGGACTTGAGGCGAAGCATGATTTCGCCGAACGTTACAACCTTAGCCATTGGATTTTTCCTCCTAATTTTATACTGGCAAATGATGCCTATGAATTACTTCTGCACGAGATGGAACGCGAAGCCGCCGATTTCGTCTTCCAGATAGATGGCGATCAGCTTGCCGTTCTTCACCACAGCGCTGTCCTCAATGAACTTGAAGCCACGCTGTTCCAGATGCCACTTCGCGCGCGGGACGCTGTTCGTACCGATAGCGATGTGACCGTTCGTGCCGCGGCCCTGCTTCTTCATCAGCTCGTAGCCCGTGCCGACAAAGTTGGAGGAGTTGCCTTCCTTGATGGGCCAGCCCATGAGTGCGGAAATCTTCTTCGCCGTCTCCATGGAGCTTTCCGCGTCGGGGCAGTTCAGGCCGATGTGGCGTACTTCAAAGCCGAGCATCTTGTCCACCGCAGAGCGGGTCAGGTCAGTGATGCGCTGCCAGTCCTTCGCAGCCACCGCGTCCTTCGGCACCATCCAGGAGCCGCCGCAGCAGAGAATCTTGTCGAACGCGAGGTAGTCGAGCATGTTGTTCTCGTTGATGCCGCCCGTGGGCATGAACTTCATGTCCGGGTACACAGGCGCCATCGACTTGATGAGCTTCAAGCCGCCGACCGCTTCCGCCGGGAACAGCTTGACAGCCTTCAGGCCGTACTGAATCGCAATCTGCACATCAGACGGATTCGCCGTGCCAGGGCAGACAGGGATGCCCCTCTCCACGCAGTACTTCACCACGTCAGGAGACAGACCGGGGGATACAATCGCCGCCGCGCCAGCATTCACCGCACGGTCGACCTGCTCCGTCGTCAGCACCGTGCCCGCGCACAGCAGCACATCGGGCATGGCTTCATGCACGCGGCGGATGGCTTCCTCCGCAGCCGCCGTGCGGAAAGTGATTTCCGCCACCGGCAGACCGCCGTCAGACAGCGCCTTGCACAGCGGCACAGCGTCGTCCGCATCATTAACAGCAATGACCGGCACGAGGCCAGCCAAAGACAGCTTCTCCAAAAATTCCATGACACATCGTCCTTTCTCTGTGGTCTTACGCGTGCTTGTAAGCGTTTACAAGCGGTCATGCGGATGAAGGAAGTCTCGCTCCCTATCCACTTGACGCACACGAACTGAACCAGTATCATCATACAACGTTTTCTGTCTTCCGTCAAGGGAAAATGCAGCATTTTGCACATTTTTCGCGGAAAAAACGCGCAGACGGGGCGAAAGGGCGCGTCAGGAGCATCTTGCGAAATAACGCCAAGCATGGTATAATAAAATCAGCATGAAAAGAGCGTTCATGCTCTTTCACAGAGAGAGGGATGAGGGATGAGCCAAGTCATTTCGTTCAAATGTCCGTCGTGCGGCGGCTATTTGGTTTTCGACCCGGTCAAACAGCGTTTCCAGTGCCCCTATTGCGGCGGCAGCTTTGCCGAAAACGAGCTGAAGGAACAGTCCGAGCAGCGGCAGCAGGCGGCGGAACAGGCACGCAGTGCGGAGCCCAATTCGGAGCTGCGTTCCTATCACTGCCAAATGTGCGGCGCGGAAATCGTGACCGATACGACGACCGCCGCAACCCGATGCTACTACTGCCACTCCCCTGTTGTGCTGAATGACCGTCTGACCGACGAGTTCCGCCCCGACGGCGTGATTCCCTTCAAGCTGGACAAAAAGGCGGCAGAGGCGGAGTTCAAATCGTTCATCAGCAAGAAGCGCTTCGTACAGCCGGATTTCTTCTCGCAGGCGCAGATGGAGGATTTTTCCGGTGTCTACTATCCATACTGGTCGTGCGATATTTCCGGCGAAGGCTCGTTTGATGGCGAAGGCACAAACGTCTCTATCCGCAACGGCGCGAAGGAGACCGTCACCATCACGCGGATTTTCGCCGTCCACCGCGAAGGACGGCTGACGTTCCGGCAGATGATTCGCAAGGCGCTGACCAAGGCGGATGGCAAACTGTCCGACGGCATCCACCCCTATCAAATGGAGGACATAAAGCCCTACGAATCGGGCTATTTGAGCGGCTTTCTGGCGGAAAAGCGCGATATTGAGCAGGATGCGGCGAAGCAGTCGATGGTGACGGAGGCGAAGGGATACGCCGAGCGGATGTTCACCAGCGTGGAGAACCCCTACAACACGCTGACGGGTCACGCGAAGTTCGAGCCGGATTCTGTCAAGACGAAATACCTGCTGCTGCCCGCATGGGTGCTGACCTACAAGCACCGCGCGGACGGCGAACCCTACTACTACATGATGAACGGGCAGACGGGGCGCATCTGCGGCAAACTGCCGATTAACAAGGGCAAGCTGTACGCGGTCGGCGCGCTGATTGGCAGCATCGTGTTCGGGCTGCTGTGCTTGGGAGGTGCGATTCTGTGGTAAAGAAGCTGACAGCGTTTCTCCTTTTGATGATGCTCATGCTGACCGTCGCCTTAGCGGACACGCAGGTGCAGGACGACGCTGGGCTGTTCACGGCGGACGAAATCGCCGAAATCAGCGCCATTTGCGACCGCATCGAAAGCGCGTATCAGGTGGATATGTTCGTGCTGACAAGCCAGGACGTGCCGAGTGGGCAGACGACGGCGTACGCGGACGACTACTTCGATTACAACGGTTTGGGGATGGGCGACGACCGCGCCGGGATGCTCTACCTCATCGACATGAACAACCGGCAGTGCTGGATCAGCACGCGCGGCGTGATGATTGACTACATCACGGATGAGCGCGAAGAGGGCATCCTCGACGCGGGCTGGGACGAGATGCTGGATAAGGAATACGGCCAGTCCGTCATCAAGGTGCTGAAGCAGACCGAGAAGTACCTGAAGCAAGGTCGCACAAGCGTTCAGTTCCGCTACGATGAAGTCACCGGTAGGCGTCTGACCGAGCTCTATGAGCCGGAAAACATGCTGACGGGCATGGAAATTCTCATTGCGGCAATTGCGGGTCTGGCGGTCATGGGCATCTTCATTGCGTCCGTGAGCGGGAAATACAGCCTCAAGGGCAGCACCTATTCCTACGACCTGAACGGGCTGGCGAGCGTCAAACTCAGCCGGAATGACAGCCACTTCGTGCGCGAGCACGTCACCCGCGTCAAGCACCCTGACCCGCCGTCGTCCAGCCATGGTGGCAGCAGTCATGGCAGCGGCACACATGTTTCATCCAGCGGCGCAACCCACGGCGGCGGAGGACGCAGCTTCTGATGCGCACCGCTCGAAAACAGCAATGCAGCAGGGTTCTGCGCAATACCTTCGGCGTCAGCGGCTTTCGCCCCGGTCAGGAGCAGGCGGCTGACGCCTTGCTTGACGGGCGGGATTTGCTCTGCATCCTGCCCACTGGCGCAGGCAAAAGCCTCTGCTGGCAGCTTCCAGCGCTAATGATGGATGGGTTGACCATCGTCATTTCGCCGCTGATTGTCCTCATGCACGACCAAGTTCGCCACCTGCGGGAGAGGGGTATCCCCAGCGTCCATCTCGACAGCCTGATGACCCCCGCCGAACGCGCCGACGCGCTGAATCAGCTCACGCGCGGTCAGGCAAAGATCGCTTTTCTTGCGCCGGAGCGGCTGAATCACCCGGAGATTCACGCGCTCTGCCAGCAGCGTCCTCCCGCGATGGTCGTCGTGGACGAAGCGCACTGCGTGGTGCAATGGGGCGACGCGTTCCGCCCGTCGTATCAGCAGATTGGGCAGTTTGTGTCGTCGCTCCCCCGCCGCCCGGTGCTGTGCGCCATGACCGCAACCGCCGACAAGCAGTTGCAGCGCGGCATTGTGCAGTCGCTGGGGCTGCGGCATCCGAAGCGCATCGTCATGCCCGTAGAACGCCCGAATCTGCATTACAGCGTCCTGCCGACGGTGCACGTCACAGACGCAATTCTCCGCGCGCTGCAAAAAATTCCGGGCAAAGCGGTTGTGTTCTGCCGACTGCGTACACGGACGGAATCACTGGCTGAGCGGCTGAACCGCGCCGGAATCCCCGCTGCGGCGTATCATGCGGGGCTAAATCGCGAAGAGCGCAGCCGCGTGGTGCAGGCGTACCTGTCCGGGCGCATCCGCGTCGTGACGGCGACATCCGCATTCGGCATGGGCGTGGATATTCCTGACATTCGGCTGATTCTGCACGATCACCTGCCGACGAACATGATCGACTATGTGCAGCAGTCAGGCCGAGCGGGGCGCGACGGAGAAACCGCCTATGCGCTGCTGCTCTTCTCCCCGGCGGATTTGCTCCGTTTTCACACGCGCTGCCAGCAGATTCGTGTGCAGCACAAACACCGCCCATTCACGCAGTACGCCTTGATTCAGCGCGAATGGCGGCCGTACCGCCGTGTGCTGCACTTCTGTCTGCAAGCACCGTGCCTATCGCAGGGAATCTCCGCCGCATTCGGTCAGAAAAGCGCGCCCTGTGGGAACTGCTCGGCGTGCCGGAGCGGCGCAATCGGCAAGGGAATCCCGAATATCCCGCGAATGACAGTGCAGGAACTGTACTGCTGGATTTTGCAGCTGCATCGGGATGAATTGCATCGGCGAAATCCGCATCAAGAGCAGGCGACAAACGCACAGCTTCGCGAAATTGCGGAGACGATGCAGCTGCCGGACAATCTGCCCGGACGCGAGACGTATTTCCCCTATCTGCGCGCGTTTCAGTCTCATCCATAAGAGAGCCCCGGTATCATGTGCCTAATCAGGCTGATACCGGGGACTTTTCGTATTATTCCGCGGCTTTCACGGCTTCAAACGCCTGCTCCAAGTCCGCAATAATGTCGTCGATATGCTCCGTGCCGATGGACAGGCGAATCGTGTTCTGCGCAATGCCCTGATCCGCCAGCTCTTCGTCCGTCAGCTGAGAATGCGTCGTCGTTGCCGGGTGAATGACAAGGCTCTTCACGTCCGCGACGTTCGCCAGCAGAGAGAAAATTTTCAGGCTGTCGATAAACTTGTGCGCTTCCTTCTGCTGCCCTTGATGTTGAAGGTGAAGATGGACGCGCCGCCGTTCGGGAAATACTTCTCGTACAGCGCATGGTCGGGGTGCTCCGGCAGAGACGGATGGTTCACATGCTCCACCTGCGGATGATGCGCAAGGTACTCCACGACCTTCTTCGTGTTCTCCGCGTGGCGCTCCAGACGCAAGGACAGCGTCTCCACGCTCTGCAGGAGCAGGAAGGCATTGAAGGGCGAAATCGTTGCGCCGGTGTCGCGCAGGAGAATCGCGCGGATATAGGTGACGAACGCCGCCGGGCCGACCGCGTCTGCGAAGGAAACGCCGTGGTAGCTCGGATTCGGATCAGCAATCGCCGGATAATGCCCGCTCGCCTTCCAATCGAACTTGCCGGAATCGACGATGATGCCGCCGAGCGTCGTGCCGTGACCGCCGATGAACTTCGTCGCGGAATGCACAACGATGTCCGCGCCGTGCTCAATCGGGCGAATCAGGTAGGGCGTGCCGAACGTGTTGTCAATCACCAGCGGAAGGCTGTGCCGGTGGGCAATTTCCGCAATTGCGTCGATGTCGGGAATATCGCTGTTCGGGTTGCCGAGGGTTTCCAGATAAATCGCGCGGGTGTTGTTCTGAATGGCGTTCTCAACCTCGGCGAGGTTGTGTGCATCCACGAACGTCGCGGTGATGCCGAAATGCAGCAGGGTATGCTCCAGCAGGTTGTAGCTGCCGCCGTAAATCGTCTTTTGCGCGACGATGTGGCCGCCATCCTGCGCCAGCGCCTGAATCGTGTAGTTAATCGCCGCCGCACCGGATGCCAGCGCAAGCGCCGCAACGCCGCCTTCCAGCGCCGCAATGCGCTTTTCCAGCACATCCTGCGTGGAGTTGGTCAGTCGGCCGTAGATATTGCCCGCATCTGCCAGACCGAAACGTGCGGCGGCATGGGCGGAGTTCTTAAAGACGTAGGACGTGGTCTGATAAATCGGGACAGCGCGGGAATCGGTTGCGGAATCAGGCTGTTCCTGGCCAACATGCAGCTGAAGGGTTTCAAACTTGTAATTGCTCATCGTGATGTCCTCTTTTCTTTTTATGTCGATTTATGTCGATAAGTTTTGAGAAACTGAGGATTTGACCAAAAAATAACCGGGGCTTGTTCTTCGCAAACTCCCGGACAAATGGTCGATGTCAACGACGATATGCTTCGGCTGAGCGGCACGCAAAACGAAGCACCCGACCATACTGCTTTGTCCGGGAGGGTCGCATTCGATTGCCGCACAGTTCTCTCTGATAATTCCTGTTCAGCATCCTGCGCCACCTCCTTGCTTCGTGTTTGCTCAAATCGAACAACATCATCATACATGATATTTCCTACCATGTCAATAGGTTTTCTGTATTTTGCGTGTATTTTGGAATACGAGAAAAGCCGAAGCATTTCTGCCTCGGCTGATACGATTAGTCCAGATTCTCCGAATGGTGCTTGACGCGCAGACGGGTCAGCGCGCGCGCCAGCTGCGCCTGCGTTTCCAGATACTCGCGGCGGCTCTGCTTTTGCAGCAGGGCTTCGCGCGCCGCGTCCGCCTTCTGCTGATTGCGGATGCGGTCGATGTCCTCCGGCTTTTCCGCCGTCTCCACCAAGACCAGCACATGGTTGTCCTCAATCTTGATCATCCCATGCGACACGGCAGCCAGACGCGGCTTTTCACCGGGAACGGTGTAGCTGAGTTCGCCGGGGCTGATGGCGGCAATGGCGTTGCTGTGGTGCGCCAGCACACCGCACTTGCCATCGGGCGTCGGCACAACCAGCGATTCGCATTCGCCCTCATAGAAGGCGGACGACGCGGCGAGGATATTGAGCTGAAACGTGTCCATCGCTTACTGCTCCTTCGCGGCTTTGGCTTTGACATCCTCAATCGTGCCGACGTTGAAGAAGGCGGATTCAGGATAATCGTCCATTTCACCGGACAGAATCGCCTTGAAGCTGCGGATGGTGTCCTTCAGCGGGACATACACGCCCTTGATGCCTGTGAACTTCTCCGCAACGTGGAACGGCTGGGACAGGAAGCGCTGCACCTTGCGGGCGCGCGCAACCGTCAGACGATCCTCTTCGCTGAGTTCTTCGATGCCCAAGATAGCAATAATATCCTGCAAATCAGCGTATTTTTGCAGAATCTCCTGCACCGCACGCGCCGTTTCGTAGTGCTCCTGACCGACGATATCCGCCTCCAGAATACGGGAGGTGGATGCCAGCGGGTCAACGGCCGGGTAAATGCCCTGCTCGGAAATCTTACGGCTCAAAACAGTCGTTGCGTCCAGGTGGGTGAACGTCTGCGCAGGGGCGGGGTCAGTCAAGTCATCGGCAGGAACGTAAACCGCCTGTACGGACGTGACAGAGCCGTTGCGCGTGGAGGTAATACGCTCCTGCAGCTGTCCCATTTCGGTCGCCAGCGTCGGCTGATAGCCAACAGCGGACGGCATACGCCCCAGCAGGGTCGAAACCTCCGAACCTGCCTGCACGAAACGGAAGATGTTGTCGATGAACAGCAGCACGTCCTTATGCTCCACGTCGCGGAAGTACTCCGACATCGTCAGCCCGGACAGCGCCACGCGCATACGCACACCCGGCGCTTCGTTCATTTGCCCAAAGACCAGCGCCGTCTTGGAAATGACGCCGCTTTCCATCATCTCGTTCCACAGGTCGTTGCCCTCGCGGCTGCGCTCGCCAACGCCGGTGAAGATGGAATAGCCGCCATGTTCGGACGCGACGTTGGTAATCAGCTCCTGAATCAGAACCGTTTTGCCGACGCCAGCGCCGCCGAACAGGCCGATTTTGCCGCCCTTGGCATACGGCTCCAGCAGGTCAATGACCTTGATGCCGGTTTCCAGAATGCTCACGACAGGACTTTGCTCGGCAAAGGACGGCGCTTGGCGGTGGATGCTCCATTTTTTGGTGGATGCCGGAAGCGCCTCGCCACCGTCAATCGGGTCGCCCAGGACGTTGAACATGCGCCCCAGGGTCGCGTCGCCGACGGGAACACTGATGCCGCGTCCAGTCGCCTCCACCGTCATGCCGCGCGAAAGCCCTTCGCTGGGTGCCAGCATGATGCAGCGGACAGTATGTTCATCCATGTGCTGCGCCACTTCCATGGTGCGCACTTCGTCTTGCACTTGGACGCGCAGTGCTTCGCGAATCTTCGGCAGCTGTCCCTCCTGAAACTCACAGTCCACCACAGGGCCGGACACCTGCACGATTTTGCCATAGCTCAGCATGACTGCACCTTCTTTCTTTTCTGTGCCTTTGCGCCGGAGGATACCTCGGTAATCTCCTGCGTAATCGACGCCTGACGCACGCGGTTATACTGCACCGAGAGCGACGCAAGCATCTTGTCGGCATTTTCCCCGGCGGAGGACATAGCGGTCATGCGGGCGTTCTGTTCCGCGCAGAAGCTGTCCACCAGCGCGCTGTACACGAAACCCGTGATATAACTGCGGATGACGTTGTCCAGCACCGCCTCAACGCCGGGCGTAAACTCAAAGTGAACACTGCCCGGTGCGGCGACGGACGCGAAATCGCCCCGGTGAAAGGGCAGAAGGCGCGTGCTGGTTGCTTCGGCGCTCAGGCTGTTCTTCATATCGGTATAGACAATGAACAATTTCTGGAACTCGCCATTGTCGTAGCGTTCCAACAGGATATCGCAGATTTCGCGTGCGCGGTGCAGCGTCGGATTCTGCGCGGGATAGAGGAAGGACTTCTCAATCGGGATGCCCGCCTGCGCGAAATGCTGGCGGCCATATTCACCCACGACAAACAACTCCGTCTCCGGATGCTCATGCAGCATCTCCCGCGCAATTTTCAGCACATTGTGGTTATACGCGCCCGCCATGCCCTTATCCGCCGTGATGACGAGGCAGGCGTACTCCCCTTCCAGCTTCGGCGCACCCGCCGGCGGATAGAAGTAACGGCTGTCCACGTCCGGAACAGTACGGAAGATGCGCTTGATTTCGCCTTTGAGCGCGTCGAAGTACGGGCGGGTACGGTTCAGCTCGTTCTTCGCCTTCCGCAGCTTCGTGGAGGAAATCAGGTACATGGCGTTGGTGATTTTCTGCGTATCCTTGATGCTGGCGATTCGGCTTTTGATTTCCTTTGCGCTCGGCATGGATTACTCCTTCCTGAAGCGCTCAGCGTTCGCGGCGAGATATTCCTCCGCGATGCGCAGAATCTCCTGCTTCATATCGTCCGTCAGCACCTTTTCGTCTTCCAGCGAACGGCAGAGGTCGGAATGTTCCTGCTCGAAGTGATCAAGCAGCGCATCGCGGAAGTCCGTCACGTCCTTCACTGCCACCTTCGACAGCACATGCCCCATCGCGCACACCAGCACAATGACCTGCTGGTGCATACTCAGCGGATGATACTGCTTCTGGCGGAGGATGCGCATCAGACCCTGCCCATAGTGCAGCTGTTCCTTCGTGCTGTCATCCAAATCGCTGGAGAACTGCGTAAATACTTCCATCTCGCGGTACTGCGCCAAGTCCAGGCGCAGGCTGCCGGTCGCTTTCTTCGTCGCCTTCGTCTGCGCCACGCCGCCGACACGGGACACGGACAGACCGACATTGACTGCCGGGCGCTGACCCGCAAAGAACAGGTCGCTTTCGAGGAAAATCTGGCCGTCGGTGATGGAAATGATGTTCGTCGGGATATACGCGGACACGTCGCCCGCCTGCGTCTCGACAATCGGGAGTGCGGTCATGCTGCCGCCGCCGAGCTTGTCGCTCAGGTGCGCCGAGCGCTCCAGCAGACGGGAATGCAGGTAGAACACGTCGCCCGGATATGCCTCGCGGCCCGGCGCGCGTTCCAGCAGCAGACTCATGGCACGGTAGGCAATCGCGTGCTTGGAGAGGTCGTCATAGACAATCAGCACATCGCGGCCCTTGTGCATGTAATATTCCGCCATCGCGCAGCCCGCGTAAGGCGCAATGTACTGCATGGTGTCCGCTTCGCCCGCCGTTGCGCTGACGACGACGCAGTAGTCCATTGCGTCGCGCTTGCGCAGGTTCTCCACCAGCTGGGCAACGCTCGACGCCTTCTGACCGATGGCAACGTACACGCAGATAACGTTCTTGCCCTTCTGATTCAGCATAGCGTCCAGCGCAATCGCCGTTTTGCCCGTCTGACGGTCGCCGATAATCAGTTCGCGCTGACCGCGGCCAATCGGGAACATGGCGTCGATGGACAGCAGCCCTGTTTCCATAGGCGTATCAACGCTCTGACGGTCGATGATGCCGGGCGCGGGTTCTTCCACCGGGCGATAGCCGTCCGCCGGAATCGCGTCTCCCCCGTCAATCGGGCGACCGAGCGCATCCACGACACGCCCCAAGAACGCGTCGCCCACGGGAACACCCGCGGTCTTGCCCGTGCGCGCAACCTTGCTGCCCGCGGAAATATCATCGGCATTGTCAAACAGGATGCAGCCTGTCTCGTTGCGGCGCAGATCCTGCACCATGCCTTTGATACCGTTGTCGAACATGAGGATTTCGCCATACGCGGCATGTTCCAGCCCCTCGACAACCGCAATGCCGTCGCCAATGGACTTGACCGTCCCGACTTCGCTGCTCTTGGCAAGCAGACGGAACTCGTCGATGCTGCTGCGCAGAAGCGGAATGATGTCCTTGCGCGTGTTCTTCGCCACAAGCTGCTCCACCTGCTGGCGGAACTGCTCCATGCGCCCCTTCGCGCTCCAGTCGTAGACCTCGCTCCCCACATGCAGCTGGAAGCCGCTCTTCAGCGACGAATCCTGCTGGATGGTCAGCGCAACGTCTTCGCCATACTTTTTCTGGAGGAAGGCGCGGATGCCCTGCTCCTGATGCTCATCCGGCGGCGTGACGCAAAGCAGCGTGGCCGTCAGACGGCTCTGCTTCGTATCAGTCATGGTCATTCTCCTCCTGTGCAGCCTTCAGGAAGCTGTCATAGAGTGCCTTGTCGAACGCGGGGTCGTTTTCTTTGTCCATCAGCTTGCCCGTAGCGGAGACAACCATCTGGGCAATGTCCTTCTTCGCGCCTTCGAGCATGGCATTGCGCTCCTGCTCGGCGGCACCGCGGGCATTCTTGAGCAGCTTGTCCGCGTCTGCCTGTGCGCGCTGCATCCGCTCCTGGCGCTGACGGTCAGCTTCCTGCGCGGCAGCGGCGTTCTTCTGGCGGATTTCTTCATCCGCACCCGCCAGCTTCGCGTTATACTCCGCCAGCGTCGCTTCCGCCTGCGATTTCGCCTCCTGCGCCTGCTTCTCCAAATCAGCAAAGTGATCCTCGCGCTTCTTCATGAAGGCGACAACCGGCTTATACAGCAGCATGTACAGCCCGAACGCCAGAATCACGAAATTGAACATGTGCAGCAGAATCTGCTGGAAATTGATATTCAGCGGCATATCTTCACCTGACTGAACAGACGTTTATAGCCGTCTGTTCCCTTTCCTGCTCAAAGAAATTACAGAACGAAAACGACCAGAATCGCAACAATCAGAGCGTAAATGATAGCCGTTTCGATGAAGACCAGACCAATCATCAGGCTGCCGCGGATGCTGTCGGTCGCTTCGGGCTGACGGGAAATTGCCTCCGTCGCCTTGCCGATGGAAATGCCCATTGCAATAGCGCCTGCGCCAGCAGCCGCCGCAATCGCAATCGCGGCCGCAATCGCCTTTGCGGGAATCGCACTGTCAGTCGCTGCCGTAGCCGCTTCTTCAGCCAGCGCGGGGGCAAACACGGAGAGCATCAGCACAGCCATCAGAGCCAGAACGAGAACGCTTGCAAACTTCTTCATAATCAAAATCCTCCTCAAATCAATTCACCGCCGGAACAGCACCGGCGGGCTTCTTTTCCTTCTTCGCCTTTTTCTTCGGCGGTTCGCTGACCTCGCCGTAGTAGTTGGCGGTCAGCATGGTGAGAACGTAGGTCTGGATGAGCGCGTGCAGAATCGTGAACAGAACGCCCACAAGCACCGGCAGCACGAAGCTCAGAGAAATCGTGTAGTACACCAGTTCCGACACCAGCAGACCGCTCAGCAGCGCGCCGAAAAGTCGGAAGCTCATGGAGATGGGCAGGGAAAATTCTTTCAGCGTGAGCAGGATGCCGCGTCCGCCATTGCTGGCAATGCCGCCGGACATGATGACGCCGTAGGACATCAGACCCATCGCAATCGCCGCGTTGATGTCAGACAGCGGCGCAGGCAGGGACATCGACATTCCCTCCGTCGTCACGCCCTGAATGCCCAGCAGTTCAAAGAGCGTACCGACAGCGATGTACATCCCCGCGCTGAATATGTACACGCCGAGGAACCCGTTGCGATGCGGGCTGTACGACTTCGCCATATCCCGGAAGAACGAAACCAGTGCTTCCAGTGCGCTTTGCAGCTTGCCGGGAACGAGCTTGAAGTGCGGAATTGCGAAAATTCGCAGCAGCGCCGCCACAACCAGCAGCAGTCCCGTAACCACCCAGTCGGAAATGACCGACGGGTTCACTTGCATTCCCAGAAAAGCCATCTGGTTGTCTTCATGCAGCACGGCATCCTTCATGACCGCCTGAATGGACTCGGTTTTCTCTCCGCCGGGGTCAGTCAGAAAGATGGCTGCAAGCAAGGCCGCCAGCAGTACGATCATCACAAGGATGAGCCGTACACGGCTGTTTTTCTTCTCTTGCTTCATATTATACCTCGCTTCCGTGAGTTACTTTTGGGGAAACCATGCACATTATAGCACCGAGATTCGGAATTTGCAATACGGGAAAAACGATTTCTTAACATAGCCAGATTGGACAAATTCATCGCAGAAAAATCCGCCGCGGCAAAGCTGTTTGCGGCGGCGGATTTCCTATTTATATTATCGTTTGTGAGCCGCGTTTTCCTTCAGTTCCTGCTGCTCCTCTTTCAGCTCCTGCTTGAGCGTCCGGTCGATTTCCGCCGTTTCCTTGCGGATTGCGCTGATGTCCTTTTCGATGAGCGGATTCTGCTCCAGATCCTCGCGGATGAACATCAGTGCAAAGGCTGCCAGCAGCAGCAGGCACGAAATCCAGATGGCATGTGCGCCGATGCGCCCTGCACTGACGCTGCCAATGCCCGCGCCCAGCGCAAAGAGCAGGATGATGCCGAAATAACGAAGCATCCGATCTTTCGCGTGCGGTTCGTGCGTTTTACTCCAAATGCAGAACGCCTCGACACCGCTGCGCAGGTCGCCAATGCACATCGTGCTGGCAAACGCATAGCCGTCCACCTTGCGGAACGCCTGCACCTGCATCGCGCAGGAGAACGACACGATGGCGTTCGCCAGCAGATTGCAGCTTTCGGGCAGGAAGCCGACAATCAGCAGCAGGAGCATTTCTCCCAGCACGACCAGTTGCCGCCAGTGCAGCCGCTGCATGGAGCGGAAGCGCTCGCGCATTCTCTCCGCCACCAGCACACCAAAGGCAAACGCACACAGCGGGATGAAGTAGTGCAGTACCATCCCCCACTGCCCGTCCATGATATGCGCGCTGAGCAGGACGATGTTGCCCGTCTGCGCGTTGGCGAACACTTTGCCGCGAAACAAGTAGGTATACGCATCCTGCAAGCCGCCGGACAAGGACAAAAAGACGGCTGTCAGGAAAGATTCCGACATTTGACCGTGATGCATTGTTTTCATACTGATTTCCTCTTTTCGGATGAAGGTGTGGCGCTTCATCACGCCTATTATAGCACCACTGTCAAGCGGCGGAACAAAAAAGCCGCCACAAAAGTACGGCAGTTTGATGTTATTTGTTGCCTGATGTGACGAACGAAATCGCCTGCAGATACCCCTGCATGACCGCCTCAAACTCGAATTGCGGAATATACTGGCGGCAGTTCTGCGAATAGCGCCGCTGAATTTCCTCGCTGCTCAGAATGCTGTCGATGGCTTCCGCCAGCGCGTCGGCATCCTCCGGGTCAACAATCAGCCCGTTTTCACCCGGATGCACGGTGTCATACGCGCCGTCGGCATACTTTGACGCGACAATCGGCGTACCGGAGCAGAGCGCTTCCAGCAGCACAAGTCCGAAGCAGTCCTCGCGGGTCGGCAGAACAAACACGCTCGCCCGGCGATAGGCATCCGCCAGCGGCTCGCCAGACTGGAATCCCAGCCAGCGAATGTGCTGCGCAACGTGCGTTTCTTCCGCCATCGCCATCAATTTCGCCTTCTCCTCCGCCTCGCCGTCGCCGACAATCAGCAGTTCAAACGGCTGATGCAGCTTCGGCAGCGCGCGCAGGAGCAAATCCAGCCCTTTCAGGGGGATAATTCTGCCCACAAACAGCAGCGTATGCTGATTTTCGCGCTTTTCGGCATAGCGGAAGCGGGAAATATCCACCGTCAGCAGGCTAAGGAAGATTTTCCGCTCCGGCACGCCCCAGTGCAGCAGCTTTTCCTTCGCTTTGGTGCTGCTGGCAATGCACGCATCGGCATGATGGATGATGATATGCCGCATGAGCTTCTGCACGCGCCCGATGTTCCGCTCCGAACGCAGCGTGCCGTCCGTGAGGTGGATGAACTTCCTGCCGTGGCGCTTGCACCAGAGCAATGCTTTCAGCGCGGACGGGTTGTACTCCCACGCAATCACCACATCCGGGTTGATGTGCGTGATTTCCCTCGTCAGGTGCTGCGGAATATGCAGGTAGTGCACATCCCCTTCGCCCTTGTGCTTGATGATTTTGGATTCCAGAATCGTCGATTGCAGGAGTTTGCGCTCGTCAATCACCCACTGCCGGTTGTCCTCATTGCGATTCGTGTAAATGACGAAAAACTCATGCGTCTGCTGATGCGTCTGCATATAGTAGAACAAATCCACCCGATACGGCGCAGGGATATTCGTAATCAGAAGCACTTTACTCATCCGGCATCCTCCACCTCCAGTAGTTTTGGCATTGCTTCCGTTTCGAGAGACAGCATATACCAATTTATGCGTTCACCATCCAGAAGCCGCACTGCCTCGCCACCGTGTAGGGGCTGTACGGATGGAACGGCGTGGTTTCGCGCTGCAGAATCTCCTCCAGCTTGCAGCTTTTCGTCAGCTATCCTTGAAAATAGATACACGGCCATTATAAAGAAGCGGCTTTCAAAAAGTAAGGGGGGATTGAAACCATTGTCAGTATAATCTTAGGTTTCATATCATTTGCAATGGTGCCGAATGACACCTTTCTTCAGCAGGATGTTTGCGTACTGCGCGCTTTCGCCTGTCGCGACAATGCAGTACGCTTTTTTCGCGCGCTCGTAGTAGGCAAAGCGGTCGATTGTCTGGATTTTCGCGTCCGGCTCATAAGCCGTCAGCGTCGCGCGGTATTCGTCCCAAATCACGGGTTCTATTGGGTCGCCCGGCACAACCGACATCAGCACAAAATTGCTTTCATCATATTGATCCAGCGGGAACAGCGGCAGAATCGCGCGCAGCAGTTCCGCCGCGCCGATGCCATCCGCACGAACGACGCGCTGCCCCATGCTTTCTGCGGGGAAATTCGCGTCCGCCAGCACAATCTCGTCCCCATGCCCCATCTCGCACAGCACTTTCAGCAGTTCCGGCGAAATCAGCGGGGAAATACCCTTCAGCATAATAGTACCTCCTTAAACCAATGTGCAGTCCCACACGTCCACGCCGCAGTCCTGAAATGTATCATGCAGGCGCGCGTTCAGCTGCTCCCTCGTCACGCCGCGCTTGAGCAGCACCTGCAGGAATCCGCCGCCGCCCGCGCCGCAAATCATGCGCCCATCAATCAGGTCGTCAATCGCAAGAAAAATCTGGTCTATGCAGGTGTTGGTGCTGCCCGCGTCAATCGTCTTGGAAAGCTCCCAGTGGCGATTCAGCAGCTTCGCGAAGTCATCCACATGCCCGCGCTCCAGTTCAAACGCCATCATCACGGCGATTCGCTGAATTTCCTCCAGCGCGTACAGGCTGTCCGGCGCATTGCTGATGTAGCGGCCCACCACATCGCGCAGGAGATTCCGCGCAAGGCGGCGCTGGCCGGTATAAATCAGGGTGAAACGCGCGTTCAGTTCCGCCTTGGTGTCCTCCGACAGAGCGATATGGCGGACGTTCAGCTTCTGCTGAATGCCCGCGGGCGCGGTGATGAGCTTCAGTCCCGGCGTCATGCCGCCGACTTGATCCTGCCAGCCACCGCCGGTGGACATAATCTGCTCGACGCACATGGCGTGCTCATACCTGTCTCTTATACACATCTCCGAGCCCACGAGACACT
>ENA-OZUP01000041-OZUP01000041.1-human-gut-metagenome-genome-assembly--contig:-NODE-41-length-27983-cov-8.075229_pt1 | contig 27983 bp, 21 predicted proteins | sample MGYA00243436_ERZ654027 | MGnify/ENA primary metagenome ERZ654027 (study PRJEB26926, sample SAMN06164567) | human gut metagenome | biome: ENVO:00009003; feature: ENVO:2100002; material: ENVO:00002003...
CTCCTCGTAAGGCATACAGCCTTACTTCGTCGGCTTTCCTCGCATTCGGCGCACTCTACCCATTTTCCCTTTTCAAACCGGTTTTTAGAGGTTCCCTTATTTAATTATCATTCGCTCCATTTCACGGCCTGCGGCGCTCATGGACTGGTTTTTTCGCTTTAAAAGGCAGATCTTCCGCGCGGGGACTTCTTCCTTAACATCAAGCAGTATCAGCTCCTGCTGCGGAAATCCGTCCAGAAACTGCTGCGGAACAAATCCAATGCCGAGGTTGTTCCTCACCATGGGGAGTATCAGATCTGCGGTGGCAGCTTCGATATCCGGGGCAAAAACGCAGTTGTTCTGCCTGAACCACTCGGAATATATCTCATATGTCTTAGTCTGCTTGACAAGCGAAATGAGCGGGTATTTCGTAAGCTCCGACAGCGTTATCTGCCTGCCGGAAAGCTCCTGGAATGCCGTTCCGCACACCGGAACCTCGCGTATCTCGCATATTTCCCTTGACGTGATGAGGTCACTGTCGCTGGTGGGGGTGGTGACTGCCGCGAGGTCCACCAACCCGTGCTTCAGCGCTGAAACAGCCTGCGGTGTGGAATGGTTGAACACCCTTATACGCACACCGGGGTACTTCTGCCTGAAATCCTTCAGCACCGGCAGCAGGAAACAGCGCAGCGCGATCTCGCTCGCACCGATGGTCACGACGCCCTTTGCGAGCGTTCGCTCAAGGCATATCTCCTCCTCGCCGTACTGTATCTGCTCCACCGCTGCTGCGACATGCGTGTACAGCTTTTCACCCTCCTGGGTGAGCTCCACGCCCTTGCGTGAGCGCACGAAAAGGGTGCAGTTCAGTTCGCTTTCGAGGTTCTTTATGGTGCGGGATATGTTGGGCTGGTTGTTCATGAGCGCTTCCGCTGCCTGAGAAATGCTGCCGTATTTTGCAACATAATAGAATATGCGGTAATATTCAAAGCTGATATACATATAAGATCTCCAATCAAACTATAGTTCCATAGAAATATTATATAACAAACCAGCGATTATGTCAAGCAGCGGGAATGCGCTCACTTTTCAAACCTGAAACACTCAAAGTCAAAGTTGCTTCCCGGCAGGAATGTGAACGAAACATTCACCTTTCCGGATACGCCGGTCAGCGGGAATTTCCTTTCACAGATTTCCGCGCTGTCGGTTCTGAATTCGCAGAGAACGCGCTCGCCGTTCAGCGTGACGTGAATGCTGTTCAGCGGCTGCGTGGAAGCTCCCCGGATAACAAGCGCGGCAGGCTGTTCCTGCGTAAAGTCGAACTCTCCGAATTCCAGCACCACGTTATTTCCAATGCCGGTGACGCTGGCGCTGCCGACTGTGAATTTATCACCGTAAATGCGCTCTGCGTCCACGGCGTTGTTGCTGGTGAATTCCCTGCTGCGGCGCTGGAACGTGAACCCGCTGACCTGGTACCCCGCGTTGCCCACCATAGTGAATGTATGCACACCGCGCAGCACCTTAGGCAGCGTGAATGTTTCCGGCTTGAACACCATCCACTCGGGCTGTTTGTGGTATGTGAAGCTGCCCAGCAGTTCCCCTCCCTCACCGGGAATGCCATCGTAGAACCGTATTTCCACAGGGTCAAGGGTATTGGCCCAGATGGGCACCGTCACGGTGTCCGCGCCCGCGGTACCGAAGTCCACATTCTCATAGGCAGCCCACGACTCCCCGCTGAATGCAAATCCGATACCCCTGTTCACACCGTTGCCAAGATTGTCGCTGGCACGGGTGTAAAGTCCTGCCGGTACGAACTCGTACGGGTCAGTTACCGCGCTGCCAAGCCCCTCAGCCGTGAACGGAAGCACCGAAAGGAGATGGCAGCTGTCCGTTCCGTTTTTGCACATCGCGCGCAGCCAGAATTCACCGTCGCCCTTTGCGCGTACCGTGACTGTTCTGTCAGCGTTGACCGTGCACTCCGCGATGTTGGTTATGATGCCGTTGATGTTCGTCACGCGGTATTCGATATCGTCCGCGTAATCTGAATTTGCAGGGAGTATCAGCGTGCGCACCGTGGTTTCGCGCTGTTCCGGCGTGAGTTTCAGGGTATCCGCGCAGAGTTCTATCTTTCTGACGGGTATTTCGTCAGTCCTGCCGCATTCCGTGGGAACCGACTGCGCGCTCTCAATGCAGGAAGTCCCCTGAACGAACTCCGCAGGCACCGCACGCAGAACCACCGTGTTATCCGGGAGTCCCGGTGAAGTCAGCGTTACCACGATATCGCCGGTACGGTCAGCCGCGCCGATGACTGCCAGCAGTCTGCCCGAAAACAGACGGCGTGAAGCACCCTTGTACTGGTCGCGGTCGGTGCTGTCGCCGTTGTCCATACCAAGCAGCCTGCCTGCGCCCTCTACCGCGATGTTCACGCGGTTGTCAGCATTCGCGCAGAATGTGCCGTTTTCGTCGTAAGCGGCTATCTCAAGATAAATCAGGTCCTCGCCGTCGGCGTTCAGTTCAGCCTTGTCGGGAACTGCCTCCAGCCTCACCGCATCGCCGAATGAGCGCACGACGTCCTCTGCGATAACGGCGCCGTTCTCATCATATGCAAGCGCTTTCAGTTCTCCCTTGTGGTAGAGAATGACATGGTCAGAAGTGAGTTTCTGCCCGTGGGCATGGTCGATGTCGAACGCCCCCTGCGACTTCCCGTTTAGGAACAGTTCCACCTGCGGCGCATTTGAGCACACCCTGACGTCGATGGGCTGACCCTCGTTGAAGTCCCAGTGCGGAAAAATATGCACGAACGGCGACTTCTTATAGTCGGTCCATTCTGCGCGGAAAACATACGCGCTGTCCTTGGGAAATCCCGCTGTGTCGTACTGCCCGAAGTAGGAATTCTTGGTGCTGTACGGTGTTGGTTCACCGATGTAATCAAAGCCTGTCCATATGAACTGACCGGCGCAGAATTCCGCATCCCTGTCCTTTATTATGCACTCTTCAGTATTTTTAGCGCCCCAGCCGGTGCAGCTGTTGCCCAGCGACGAACACTGCTGGTCGTCGTCCGCAAGCACAGTCTGCGAAAGCGGGAAGTGATATATCCCGCGGCTCTGAACGACCGAAGCGGTCTCGCTGCCGTAGATAGCCCAATCCGGGTGCTTTTCGTGGTGCTCGTTATAGAGCCGCTCACCGTAATTATAGCCTGCCAGCTTCAGGATATCCGCGCACTTCTGCCCGTTCTCCCACTGCATGTAGTTTGAACCGAATGTGACATATCCATTGTGACGCGGGTCGTGTAATTCCACCAGATGCCTAAGCATAGAAGTCACTTCCTGCCCGCGCTCGTCGGCGTGGGTGTCGAATATCTCGTTGCCGACGCTCCAGCCTATTATAGAGGGACGATTTCTGTCGCGCCGTACCCAGGAAGCCACATCACGCTCCACCCACTCGTCAAAGAAGCGCGCATAGTCATATTCCGTCTTGCTGCGCTCCCACATGTCAAAGCCCTCTGAAAGCACCAGCATTCCAGTTTCGTCGGCAAGGTCCATGAATTCCTCGGCTGGCATGTTATGGGAGGTGCGTATAGCATTCACGCCCATTTCTCTTAACTTCGTGAACCTGCGGCGCAGCGCCGTCTTGTTGAAAACCGCGCCAAGGCAGCCGTTATCGTGGTGCTCGCAGGAACCATGCAGCTTGACGTGCCTGCCATTCAGGAAAAAACCGTGGTCTGCGGTGAATTCTATCGTTCTGAACCCGAAGCGCTGCGTTTTCCGCTGAATGACCTCTCCCCTGCTGATGATCTCGGAAACCAGCGTGTAGAGGTTCGGCGCTTCGACATCCCACAGGTCTGGTGCGGTTACTTTCATGCTCTGCGTGGTGAGGGAATATCTGCAGTCCGCTTCCCTGACTGCCGCGGGAATGCAGGAGATATCCACAGCGCACGCATCGGAAGTCGCTGAAGCTGCTTCCCTGCCGGTGCCGTCAAGTATCGTGCTGCGCACCTGAACTCCCGCTATCTCGGTTCCCGCAGGACGGACTATTTCAGAGGTGATCTCTGCGGTCCATGTATCTACGTCCTTTGATGTGGAAATGTACACGCCGTCGTTCCCGAAGCGTATCTCCGGCATTTCGCACAGCCATACCTTGCGGAATATTCCCGCGCCGGAATACCACCTGGAATTGGGCGCATGATGGTCAACGCGCACGGTGATCGTGTTTTCCCCGCTGCGAATAAGCTCCGTTATATCAAACTGGAACGCGGAATAGCCGTACTTCCATTCCCCGGCAAGAGTCCCGTTCACATAAATCCGGCTGTCCATGTACACCCCGTCAAAACGGATACAGGTGCGCACACCGGGCTTTTTTTCGTATGTAAATCTCTTTCTGTACCAGCCTGTGGATGTTTCGTACAGGTTATTCGTGTTATATATAAGCCAGTCGTGCGGCAGGTCAACGGGTGTGAAATCAAAGCCGTCAGAGTATTCAGAGCCGAAAGGTGCCTTGAAAAATTCCCACCCGCTGCAGAATAACGCGCGGTCCGTGTAGTTAATTTCCATATTATCTTCCTCCCATGATGAAAATGGTTTTCTGTTACATTGTATCGTATCTTCACGACAAAGTCAATGCATGATATTAGTATTATATAACAATATGAATATTCAGAATATATGAGATGGCAGCACGCGAACCCATTCTCTGTTCAAGCCGAAAATATCATAACACAATATATCCCCAATTAGAAGAGAAGAAATTGATTTTATCCAACAAATGAGTAAAAAATGTCTTTTTTATTGGCTTTGCCTATTTACAAACCTACCCGTTTTGTGATACAATAACATAATAAACTACATTGGCGTTATGCGGCAAAGCATCGTCATGAAAGGAAGTTTCGCATGAAAAAGCTAACACTAAGAGCCAGAATAACTATCACTTCGATAATCCTGATGGCAGCCACGCTGCTGATAACCGCTGTGTGCAGCTGTATATTCCTCTCATCGACGTCGCAGAAACGTATCACCGAAAACGCAATTGCTACAGTCAACAATTATTCCCACCAGATAAACAACTGGATAGAAAACGAAGCCCAGCGCATCTCAGACGTCGCAGACGAGATAGGTTACCAGCAGTACGACACCTCCAACCGCGACGGAATGTACCCGTACCTTGCCGACTGCATCAACCGCATGCCGGAGATGTACGCAATTTACATAGGCTGCCCGGATAACTTCGCGGTGTTCTCCGATGGATGGGAAGTTCCCGCAGACTACATAATCACCGAAAGGCAGTGGTATATCGACGCCGCCGCTTCCGACCGCGCAGTTGTGACCGAGCCTTACATCGACGCCGAAAGCGGCCAGGTCGTTATAACCATTGCAACGGCGCTGCGCAGGGACGGAGATGTTTCCTGCGTTATTGCAGCGGATATGTTCCTCACTGGTGTGCAGGAGATAATCGCGGGGTTCGACACTTCGCTGACAGGCTACCCGATACTCACATCTTCTTCCGGTAACATCATTATCCACTCCAGCAGTGATCTCATGCCGTATGTGGACGACCAGGGCAGCCAGCACTTTTCCGCTTATTCAGACACTGTGAACGGCATTTCCGGGGAAATAACCGAAAACGGCATAACTACCTGCAACCTCACCGACTACGACGGTTCGACGAAATATGTCGTTTCCGCTGATATTTCCGCAGCCGGCTGGAAATTCAGCTACGCCATGAACACCGAAGAACTTTATCGCGATGTAACAAATATCATCATCATATTCCTGGTTTTAATCCCTGTGATAATCGTGATAGCCGCGATAATCTGCAGGACCGTGGTCAAGGGCAGTTTCAAGGCGCTGGGCACCGTTTCAGAAGCCGCTGAGGTAATGACACGCGGTGACCTTTCCGTCAAATTCGACTATTCCTCTGATGACGAGATAGGCGCGGTATGCAGGATAATCGAGCAGACCAACAACACGCTCAGGAAATACGTTAACGATATTTCAACGCACCTTGACGAAATGTCCCACGGGGACTTCACGCATGCAGTCACGCTGGATTACACCGGTGACTTCGCACCTATAAAGGCTTCTCTCAATCACATCATCTCGGAACTTGGCGGTGTGTTCTCAGATATCAACGACGCAGCAGCAGTGGTGTACTCCGGCGCCGGGAATGTCTCGCAGGGCGCGGCAAGCCTTGCCGAAAGCGCTTCAAAGCAGACCTACCTTGTGGATGAGATATCGGGTGAAGTCGCTTCCACCGACAAGATAATCAACGATAATGTTAAGCTCACCGACAACGCCCGTGAATTATCCGGCAGCACCTCGTGCATGGCTGAACAGGGCAACGCCCAGATGAAGGAACTCCTTAACGCCATCGCCCATATACGCAGTACATCTGAAAAGATCCAGGAGATAAACGGTACCATAGGAGATATCGCATTCCAGACAAATATTCTCGCGCTCAACGCTTCCATAGAAGCCGCAAGAGCCGGCGCCGCCGGAAAAGGCTTTGCAGTGGTTGCTGAGGAAGTACGCAATCTTGCCGGAAAGAGCGCCGAAGCAGCCGAAAGAACAACAGCGCTCATCAACGAGAGTGCACATGCAGTTGAAAACGGAAACCTGCTTGCCGATGACACTGCCGAAACTCTCCGCAAAGTGCTTTCTCAGACTGAAGAAGTCAGCCGCATGATAGCCGAAATAGCAGCCGCTTCTGAGCGCCAGGAACGCCATATGGCAGGTATAATCGACAAAACGGAACAGATAACGCAATTCATCACTACCTCCGCTGCAAATGCACAAGAAAGCGCCGCAGCAGCTGCTGAACTTGACAGCCAGGCAGCGAAACTCCGCAGCATGACAGAGAAATTCAGAGCATGACCCAATAAACAGAATGGAGCCGCAAATGCGGCTCCATTTCAGTATTCTCAAACGTGCATCAAAGCTTGATAGTCTTTTCGTCCGTGTCGCGGAGTGTGAAGGCACCAACGAGATCCTTAAGCGTCTGCGCCTGTGCGGAAAGCTCCTCAGAAGCCGCTGCAGACTCCTCTGCGGTAGCGGAATTCGTCTGAACGACATTGGAGATCTGATCGATACCAATGGAGATCTGCTTGACGGAGTCAGCTGCTTCCTTAGCTGCATCGGATATCTTCTTATTGAGTTCAGCTACCTCGGAAGCGGAAGCTACAACGCTCTCCACTGCACCGGCTGCTTCGTTGACAAGGGCGTTACCATTCTCAATAGCGGAAACCGTTCCCTCGATCATAGTCGTGGTATTCTGCGCTGCTTCGGCAGACTTGGCGGCAAGGTTGCGTACTTCATCTGCAACGACTGCAAAGCCCTTGCCCGCTTCCCCCGCTCTTGCGGCTTCAATTGCCGCGTTAAGTGCAAGTATATTCGTCTGGAATGCGATGTCCTCAATGGTCTGGATTATCTTCTTTGTTTCGCTGGAGGAAGAGCTTATCTCGTTCATTGCGGTGATAAGACTTTCCATCTTGCTGGTCGCCTCGCCGAGTTTTTCGCCCGCCTCTAATGTCTTTGCACTCGCTGCCTCAGCGTCGGTGGAATTCTGATGGATAGACTCGGAAACCACACTGATAGTAGCGGCAAGTTCCTCAACGGAAGAAGCCTGCTCCGTTGCTCCCTGAGAAAGCGCCTGCGCACCCGCAGAAACCTGGTCGGAACCAGCAGCCACCTGATCGGAAGCGTTGCTGATATTCGCCATAGTAGCACTGAGTTTATGGTTGATATCCCTCACATAGTCCAGCAGCTTGCTGCAGTCGCCAACATAATACTGTTCGCACTCAGCTGTATGTACATTGAAATTGCCGCCTGCTATGCTCTCAAGTATACGCCCAATATCACTGATGATATTGTTCAGCGTATTGACAACCGTCTTAGTGGCCTCAGAAAGCCTGCCGGTCTCGTCCTTGGTATTGACTTCAGGTACAGGGCTGGTAAGGTCACCCTTGGCAAGCTTTTCGATACGTTCTGTGCATACCCTTACAGAACCACCAATCTTCTTACCGAGCATAACAGAAATGACCGCTGCAACAACGCACGCAACAACAAGCAGAACAACTGTCATAATGATGGCGCGCTCTGTGCCTGACAAAAAGTCAGACTTCGGAGCATACACTGCCAGCGACCAGCCATTGGAATCAGTGATGGGCGTATAGGCAAGGAACTTGGAATTACCATTGACCGTGTAATCAGCGAATCCGGAATTGCCTGCTCTCATGTCCTCGTGGCACTTGGAAAGTGTAACATACCCCGTCTGACCGGAGGTATCAGCAGCTGCGAGCGCTTCGATATTTTCGCCGTTTTTGACAAGCTCGCTATCAGCGTCTGCAATGGTGTTGCCATTGCTGTCGATCATGTAAGCGCTGCAGTTTTCACTGATCTTAATACTTCTTACAATATCATTCAGAAACTCAGGATCAGGGACAAGGATAACGCAGCCTGCGACCTCGCCGTTCAAGCTGCCGTCTTTCCATACCGGCGCTGCGATTATGACCATAAGCTCACCGGTAAGGCGAGACACGGTGGGCTCGGTGACTGTTACCTGACCTTTCATTGCATTCTGGAAGTACTCCCTGTCAGAATAGTTGTTGCCGTCGAGGCAGTCGCCGTTGGGTTTAATGAGATTGCAGTTCTGCAGCCCGTGCTGTGCGATGGTTTCTGCCAGCAGAGCGCTTATCTCCTGGTCTGTGGTTGCCGGGTCGGAAAGCTGCGGCGTGGTGCCGAGTTCTCTCGCGATGTTCGAAAAGGAACGTATCTCCCAATAGGAGCGATCAGCAGCCACCTGTGCGGCAGCCGTCATGCTGCTCTCCACAATGGTTACCGTGCTGTTGTAAGTCATAACACATGCAAATGCCCCCAGAACAAGAAGTGATATGCTGACTGTAAGAATACAGCATACCAGTATCTTTTTGCCGATAGATTTCATAAATTAACCTCCCTTATTATTCTCCCTGTGTAATAACGATACAACCTGGCATTACTGCACACCTCGTGTATCACTAAACACAATCTGCGTTTGTTTATTATACCATAGCCGAAAGGTTATGGTATAATTGTCCGATACGCACGGAGTTCGCCAACGGCGAACGCATGTGCGAGGACTTTTGATCTATAATAAACGCTCTGCGTTTATTATACCATAACCGAAAGGTTATGGTATAATTGTCCGATACGCACGGAGTTCGCCAACGGCGAACGTATGTGCGAGGACTTTTGATCTATAATAAACGCTCTGCGTTTATTATACCACAAAAAGATTTACAAATCAAGCAGTTTTGATATGAATATGCACAATAACATTCATTAGGCGTGACAAAATTAGGGTCTTTTTTTCGGTTATAAATATTCCATATATTTACACTTTAAGAAAACTCAGACAAGAAACACTGCAACTCCGGCTGTTCATTGTAAGAAACCGTTTCAGGTATGCCCCTGCTGTCCAGCCGGAAATCTATCCCTGCCCTGTTCGCCTGGGATATCTGATGGTCCCTTGGAATGTTATACAGCCTGCCCTGCTTGATAAAATGAGCCCCCGTCTGATGAAAGCAGAACGGCACATTCGCCGCAATACACTGCTGCCTGATGTCAAGTATCCAGTCATAATCACAGACCCGCGCTTCTCTGCCGGATTCTCCTCCAACGGAAACCTCTTCAATATCCCTGCTAAGATACCGCGAAATATCCAGCGCTTCCAGCAATGGCGCGCATATAATGGAACGATGCTTTATCGGAAGCGACAGAAATATCGGCAGCCGGAAATCCGCGCGTTCCTGGTTTTCCACCGTGCAGCCGATGAGTACATTATCGTATCCGCTACCCCAGTCCGGTGGCAGACACTGTTCCAGACGGTCGATGCGTTTGGTGAAAAAATAGAACCAGCAATCGCTTCGCTGCCGCATCATCTGCCAGCATTCCTGCCGCCAGCAGTCGGCGTCGGCAAGCAGAAAGTCCGATGTGAAGCAGGTCATTATCACCTTTCCCGGTGCGATTTTGTAGCTTCCGTCGCGCCTTTTCTGCAGAGGGAGCCCGAAGCTGCCGGTCCTGCGGCACAGACTGCTTGCCTGCGCGGAGCCATACATCTCGTCCTGCCGATAAACATAACAGTATTTGCACCCCGGGCTGATTTTCGTGCAGCCGTGCCAGGGGTTCCAGTTCTCATAAATGCTCATGATTCACCCATCGCAAAACGGGACTGCGCCATGCGCCAGCCCCGTTGCCTTTATCAGAATTCCCACAGGAAGAGCGAACCGTCCCTGCCGCTCATATCCACTGCATAGCGTTTCTCAACGCCGTCCTCGTCAACATAAGAAATGCCATTGTTCGGAATATCCCCCAGGAACACCAGCCCTGCGAGAAGCGGTCTGTCAGGGGTGAGTTCCGGCTGTTCGTACACGGTTTCGGTCGAAAAGCTTGTATTCCCGTTTTCGTCAAAATCAAAGGAAGTCAGCGCAAGCACCTTAAAATCAGTGACTGTCTTTTCAGCCGTGAACAGCAGCATGGTTCTGCTTTCTTCATCACCGATCATATATTCGTCATGTTCAGTATCAACAGCGCCTTCTGCGTATTCCGCATGGACTGTCGTTTCCGCAAGCTGCGGCTCATACGTGTCTGTCTCTGCAGTAAACTGCGGCTCTGTTGAGGTGGGTTCATCAGAGGGGGCGTCTGATTGTGCAGAAGTGGTTATTTCGTCCGGCACAGAGATTTCTTGCCCGGAAGTCGTCGCGATACTCTCAGACGCCGTCGCAGAAGAACTGCTGCCAGATGCCTGCTCCCTGGAATTGTTGCCAGATGTCTGCTCCCTGGAATTGTTGCAGCCGGTCAGTAATATGCAAGCAGCCACGGCTGCCGTAAAAATTCTCTTTTTCATATAAACTTCCTCTTTCAGATGAACAAAAAAATCGGATTACTTCATTATAATATCTTTTTTAACATTTGTCAATACCATTTTGTTCATTTTCTGTTACAAGATGCCTCAAAAAAACCCGATCATACCGACCGGGGTTTAATATCAGCTTTTAAAACGTTCCTTTATCTCTTCCTGAATGCTCATCATGCAGTCAAGCAATATCGGGTTGAACATTCCACATTCGCCGTTGTTTATCATTTTTATTGCAGTTTCATGCGGAAGCGCCTTTTTATACACGCGCTCGCTTACCAGTGCGTCGTACACGTCGGCAATAGAAACCACCTGCGCGCTTATCGGTATCTCATCGCCGCGCAGTCCGTCGGGGTATCCCCTGCCGTCGTAACGCTCATGGTGCCAGCGGCATATCTCGTGGGCAATCTTGATAAGCGGCTCATTCTGGTACTGACCCAGACTTTTCAGCATTTCTGCGCCTATTATCGTGTGCTTCTTCATCTCCGCGAATTCCTCAGGGGTAAGCCTGCCGGGCTTGTTTAGTATCTTGTCGTCGATACCTATCTTACCGATATCGTGCAATGCGGAGCCTGTGGTTATCAGCATTCTTGTGTTGTTGTCAAGGGCATAACGGTCGGTCCTTTTGACCAGCTGCTCCAGCAGCATTTCTGTCAGCATTCTGATGTGAACCACATGCATGCCGCTCTCACCGTTGCGGAATTCAACGATATGGCTGAGTATGCTTATCATCATATCGTTGTTCTTTTCTTTTTCGTTTATCTGGTCGGTGACAAGGCGCACCAGTCTGTGCTGCTTTGAATACAGCTTTATGGTGTTGAACACACGGTGGAACACTACCTTTGAATCAAACGGTCTGCGTATGTAGTCGGTGACGCCCAGGTCGTAAGCCTCGCGCACGGATTCTGCCGTGTAATCGCTGGAAATCATGATGACCGGGATATCGTCTATCCAATGGTCGGAATTCATATACCTGAGCACGTCAAAGCCACTCATGCCCGGCATAAGTATATCAAGCAGCACGATAGAAATTTCCGTGCCGTACTGCTTCAGAAGTTCAAGGCATTCCTCGCCGCTGGAGGCCTCCATTATGCCGAACTGATCGCCAAGCATTGAAGAAAGTATCTCGCGATTCAGCTGGGAATCGTCAACAATGAGCACATTGAACTTCTTTGAACTTATTGCAGACTCCCCATCGCCGGCTTCGTTATCCTGCCCCTGCGATATGAACATCAGCTTGCCTGCACGCTCCACTGCGGAAGAAAGCAGCTCGTTTCCCGCAAGCACGCCGCCTATGCTGACGGACAGCTTTGCTTCGCCCTTGCCCGCTATCTCCACCTTACGTATCTGCCTGCGGATATACCTCATCTGCTGCGCGAACCTGTCCTCGGTCAGCCCCGGCATAATAACAAGGAACTCATCTCCGCCATAGCGTATAACTGTATCAGTCATGCGGACGCTCCTGCGGATAGCGTCTGCAGACGCTTTAAGAGCCTCGTCCCCCGCAGTGTGTCCCTGTGAATCGTTATACAGGCTGAAATCGTCAATGTCTATCATCACAACGCCTGCATTGACCCTGGTATTGCGCAGGAATTCCTCATAATAACGCCTGTCAAGCGCGCCAGTGAGCTGATCAATGTACATGTTGCCGCTCTTGACAAGACCCGAAAACTGCTCCAGTCCACCAGGGCACACCAGCTGTTCACCGGAAAGCGGCTTTATCATCTCGATAACGCAGGGCTTTCCGTCGATCTCCGCATATTCTGCGACTATCTGGTAAATGTCATTTCCAACAAGTTCCAGCCTCGTCAGTTGCTTCTTTCCGTAAAAAGCATTGACAGTCGTGGGATTTACCCATGCTGAATTGCTCTTTATCTCGTTCTCATCGATCAGACTTACCTCGGGAAAGACCCTTCTAAGGGCTTCCATCTCCAATTCGGCCTGCGCGCTCGTCATTCTGTGTTCTTCCATTTATTCAAATGCTCCTTGTGTGCTCCTTGTGCAGAATTATTGTACTTGTTTTTTCCACTCGGCTATTATTTCCGCTGCCGCGTCGATATCGCAGTCATCTGCAGCAACTTTCAGCCTTTCAAAAAACTGCTGTTCTGCGCCGCTATAGTTGCAGGCTTCCATCTTCTCTATCACATCATCTATGTGAATGGTGTCCATCTCGTCGATAGCCTGCTGCATTTCATTGAGAAGCGACATTCCCTGCTCTGCCGGGGCAGCCGCTGAGACATTTGCCGTAACTGACGCGCCAGAAACGCTCACGCTTCCACCATTGCCAGACGTCGGGCGCTGCGAAGAAGCGCCATGCTCCGAATACGAAGCCATCTCAGCCTCGGTGTCATTGAAGTAGCTTGAAAGCTCCTGGCTGATACGCAGATATTCCGTCAGCATTGCATTGGTGTGCCTGCTGATAAAATCAACGTCGTACTTGTTTCCCGCTTCCTCCAGCAGCGCAGCCATCTGCGAAAGGTGGTTAGCACCTATCTGCCTTGCGGAGCTCTTGAGTGAATGCACCTCTATCGTGAACTGCTTGATATCGCTTATCTTCCAGAGGTATCTTATGTGCGACTCGTTTCTCTCAGCGGAACGGCAGAACTGCTTCATCACTATTCTCAGCAGATTTTCACTGTTCAGCAGTGAAAGAGCCGCCGCCGTATCAACACCCTCCACCACGGGGAGCATGCTGGAAGCCGTCGGCGCCGTCGACTGCCCGGGCATTGAAACAGGGACGATCTTTTCCTCAGAGAGCCAGCGGCGTATCTTGTTGATCATGTCCCTTATGTCTATCGGCTTCGCTATAAAGTCGTTCATTCCTTCGCGCAGGAACATTTCGCGCGCGCCACTGCCCACACTAGCAGTCAGTGCGATTATCGGAACATTCGCATATGTCGGGAACTTCTCACGGATAAGGTGAGTTGCTTCAATGCCGTCCATGCCCGGCATCATGTGATCCATGAACACGATATCGTAGCGGCAGTTGCGTACCTTTTCTATCGCCTCCTCGGCGCTGGTGGCGGTGTCTACCTGCATTCCCAGCGGCTCGGTGACACCCTTTGCGACCTCGAGATTTATGTCGTTATCGTCAACAATGAGTATCCTGGCTTCCGGCGCCGTAAACGACGCTTCCTCATCAGAAAGGCTGTCAGAACGTTCAAAGCTGCTGCAAATTCCCATTGCAGAATAGAGATTTATCGAATACTCAGGGCAGCGCATTATCGTGATATTGGGAATGTCGATCTTATCGGTGCTGTCAAATCTGTCGAACAGCACACACATCAGTTCACGGTGCGATTTGACGAACTGCTTCAGCTCTTCAGTAACGTATTCCCTGCCGACGATAAGATAGCCCTTTTCACCGCAGGAATGGATATCTGATATCTGCGTGTATTTCATTCCGACAGCGGTGAGATCCTTGCCTATCTGACGGCTCACATAGCTGCTGCGTACATAAACCCATGCCTGCTGACCGTCTGCATGTACATCGTCAAGGTAGGTTCCCCCGGAGCACTTCTGTGGCAGCTGGAAGCTGAACACACTGCCCTTTCCAAACTCGCTGCGCGCGGTGATGCTTCCGTTCATGAGATTAAGCAGGCGCTTTGATATCGCAAGTCCAAGCCCGGTGCCGCTGACATTCCTGCGGATGTCCATCTGCTTCATTCTTGTGAACAGGGCGTCCATCTCATCGGGCTTGATGCCGCAGCCAGTGTCGCTTATTTCCGCGCACAGCAGCACTTCGTCCTTGCCCGAGGGGACTGCCTGCAGCTTCAGACCGATGTTGCCCATTCTGGTGAATTTCACCGCATTTCCCAGAAGATTTATAAGTATCTGCTGAATGCGCACGTTATCTCCGACAAGCTGCTTCGGCATATTGGCAGACAGATCAACAGTGAAATCGATGCTCCTGTTGCCAAGCATGTTGTTTACTATTCCCGCTACATCGTTGACAAGTGAAAGCGGCTCATACTTGACTTCAACTATCGCCATATCCCCGGCTTCTATCTTGGAATAGTCCATGATATCGTTGATTATCGTCAGCAGATGGCGTCCTGACGAACGAATCTGATGCAGATATTCACGGGCGTCCTTGGGGTCCTCGGCGCGCAGAGCCATCTCGGACATGCCGAGTATAGCATTTAACGGGGTGCGCATCTCATGGCTGATGTTGGTGACGAAATCAGCCTGGTGCTCGGCGCGGTTCACAGCCTCGGAACTGCTGTTCTTTATCTGATCCATTTTCTGTGCCATATCAGAAAGCAGCCCCGCGAATTCACGCACATAAGCAGCCGCCCTGTCGGCCTCGTCCGGTGGGAGTATCCTCATCTCGGCAGCCGCGCCAGCAAGCCTTTCAGGGCTCTCTCCGGTGGTTTTGGCAGTCTTTTCGATGTCGCTGTAGTTCATGACGTCGGTAGGCACCCAGCCTCCCGAAAGAATGCCGACAGTTTTATCGCCTATCAGTATCGGCGCGGAATACACCGCCAGCCCTCCGAAACACTCAGTACGCACTGCCCTGCCGTTTACAGCGGGAACGGAAGCACCGTATGCAATACAGCGCGCACATTCCTGCCTGCCGGCTTCTGATTTCAGGCACAGCGAAGGGTATTCCGCAAATCCGGAGCCGTCAGTAACGCCAACGCCATTGGAATCAGATATCCACGCGGCAATACCGAACATTCCCGAAAAGGAGCTTTCTATTTTGCGGAGCATACCCGGTTCGATCACATCTGTGATATGAATAATATCTTCCTGCATTTTTTCTCCTTAATTCAGCAGACTTCTTATCATGAGGAAAAGGCGTTCCATATTTATCGGCTTAAGCAGATAGCCCTGCGGCTTCATCGCGATGACTTCCTGCACACGGTCGGAATCCGAAACACCCGTCAAAAATATAACTGGTATCTCAGTCAGCCGTGAATCAAGGCGAATGTTCCTCAGCACATCGGCGCCGCTCTCGTTCGGCATCTGGTAATCCAGCAGGATAATATCCACCGTTTTGGTCTGCAGGTATTTCTCTGCCATTTTTCCGCTTGCCATTGCTGTGACTTCGTAATTTTTCTCTTCCAACGCCGCTTTGAGCAGCCGCAGAATGGTCTTGTCGTCGTCCACGACCAATATGTGCTTTTTTTCAGATGGCACCTGTTCCTCCGGCTGTTCCGTGGGCAGGGCGCCCATTGCCGCAGCTATCTTGTTGAGTACCTCCAGCGCCTTTGCCGGCTGTGGTATCACCTGCCCGAAAAGGTCGGTGGCGTGTTTCTTGTATTCATCACAGACCTGCTGAGGGGCTGTCAGGGCAAAAAGCGTGCCCGAGAACTCCTTCACCTTTTTCAGATGACTGTACTGGGAGATCATGTTATAATCGAACTCTTCGGCTACAGTCAGAAAAACATCGGGGTCGGTGTACTTTGCGTGTCTAATGATATCCTCATTGAACTCTGAAGTACTCATGCATCGGAACCCTCTGTCCGCGCTGACGAACATATCCTGCAAAAACCTCTGATCTCTGCAGTTGACAAGAAACTTGACTTTCAAAACAGACACCACCTTATTATAATTATCAAGAAGCGCCGGCGGCGATATTCTGCACAATTCGGCACAAATAGTCAATTTACGCAATTTTGATTATATCACAAAGCCGCCTGGTTGTCAATGATAAAACACAAACACCACGGCATCTCCGGGATCACTACCGCGCTAAAACGACACTCTTAACTTTTGCGACCCACTTTTTATCCCTAGGACAAGTTTACCAGCCATGTGTGGTGCATCTTCTTATCAGTTTCTTAACACTAAAAACCTTGAAATACTACGAAACTTGTGATATAATATTATTAAGGGCATTGCGAGCCTCCTGGTTTGTTGTTGTGTTTGTGTTTCTTTCAGTTTGTCTCGCTGTGTCCTGTTTTTTTGCCTTTTTTTAAAAAAATACTTGACAAATATAAAACACTGTGATATAATATATAAGTCGATTAAGAATGCACTGCATTCCTTATCTCGAGATGTGGCTCAGTTTGGTAGAGCGCTGCGTTCGGGACGCAGAGGTCGCAGGTTCGAATCCTGTCATCTCGACCATCACGCTCTCTACCTATGTGTTGGTAGAGATACAGAATCCCTCTTGGAATGCTTTCCGAGAGGGATTTTCGTTTGTATCCGGGCTTCTGTATCTGGCAGAATATTAGCATTTAATATGCCATATTTGCCTTATATATCATGCCAATTTAGGCATAGGCAGGATTTTTCTTCCCACGCTTCGGGTCAATGAGTATTCACAGCCGCATAATAATTCAGATGGTATCGTGACCGTTACCTCTACCTTTGTGTCGTAGACTACCACGCTTTTCACATACTGACCTATGAATTTCTTGCATTCAGCTATATTTCTTTCATAGATGTATATGGATAGCTCGCTTATGCGTTCGGTCAGTTCTGCGGTGGATATATCTATATCAGTTTCTGTGGTGCTGAGCGCTTTCTGACGTTTGATACATGAATATTCATCGGCTTTGAGCTGAGATAATATTTCTTTACAGTCGTCCTCTGCAATTCCGTCAGCTATTGCATTCAGAATGTTCTTGCGGCGTGTCTTTATGCGTTCCAGTTTCATAGTCAGGTCTGCCAATTCCTTTATCACGCTTGTATTGTGCTGTACTGCCTGTTCCTTGATTTCAGCTATGATATCGGGTATGTAATCCTCGTTGAATATGTTCTGTTCCAGCACCTGTAATACATATTCTTCAATCCTATCATGCCGGATTTCCTTGTTGGCACATTCCGTTGACTGCTTATGCTGACAGCGATAGGAGCAGTATGTATAGCCCTTTCCGTTCATGCGCCTGTTTCCAGTCATGATTGCACCGCAGTGACCGCACCGTATCATTCCGCTTAGCAGATATGTAGTTTTCGCTGTATTTGCTCCCGGTGACAGCTTATGCTTTGCCATTATCTCAGCGGCTTTGTCGTAGATTTCTTCGCTGATTATTGCAGGTACTCCGTCAGGAATACATATTACTTCATCTTCCGGTTTGGCTCTGTGTCGGTTATGCTTTCCGTCCCATTGATTATAGACGTAATACCCGGCATATTTCTTGTTGCGGAGTATACTGTACAGCGAGTTCTTTGCGAATTCGTTGCCATATTTGGTCACATATCCGCATTCATTCAGATGTGCTATTATAGTATTATATCCGTAGCCTGACGTGTACATATCGAATATCTTACGGACGATTATTGCTTCATTCTCATTGACGATGAGTTTCTTTGAATCCGGGTCTACATCATACCCCAGAGGAGCAATACCGCCGTTGTGCAGACATTTCTTCGCCCTTACCTTGAATCCCTTCATGACCTCTCTGCCGAGATTACTGCTGTAATACTGCGCCAGTAATTCAAACATACCCTCCATCAGTTCGCCCTCTGGTGTATCGTCAGTTGGCTCTAGTACTGATATTACCCTCACGCCGTTCTTATCCAGAATAGCTTTTGCTACCGTACTATCCAGTCTGTTCCTTGCGAATCTGTCGTACTTATGGACTATTACGACACTGAATCCACCGTCCTTGCTGTCCTCTATCATCTGATTGAATCTGTCACGCTTTGCCGTTGTAGTAGCTGATTTTGCACGGTCGATGTACTCTGCGATGATGGTATATCCGTTCTCCCTGGCATACCTGCGGATAGCTTCTTCCTGTGCTTCGATTGAGGTTTCATGCTGCATATCTGAGCTGAATCTTGCATACAGCACGGCATTTTTGTTTTCGTTCATGGTGTTTATCCTCCTGATATATTTTAGGGTCTATTCCAGAGGATAATATATGTTTACGGTCTTTGCGATTACGCATATAGTAAACGGCTGTCACTCTCAGAGTGACAGCCGCATTGTCCTTGCTCACAATTACCTGTTCGACTATGTTCCTTATGAATAGCCGACATTCCGGGGTTCTCCCTGACATGATGAATGCCGGGAGAATATTCAGCGCCTTGTTCAGTTGTTCTTCCGTGACTGATACGGACTTCTTCTGTTCCAGTTCGCTGATTTTGCTTTCTACTGTACTTTTATCCTGCTCCAGTTCTTTCAGTCTGTCAATTACTGACTCTATCTGACCGCCTATTTCCAGGGCATTCAGCAGGTTTTCCTGCTTGGTTTTGATGTCCTTTAGCCTACGAGAGTACTCACTGATATCATCGCTTATACCTGTAATACGCTTTGCGCTGAGTTCCCGGAGAATATTCAGCAGTACCGGAATATTCTCCTTACAGAGCAGGTATTTTTTCACCATAGTAATGACGAATTCGTCCAGTTTATCGCTGTTTATCTCATGGTTCTCGCATTTCTCTCCCGGCTTATGTCCACAGCGGTACACATGGGTCACTATGCCTTTTCCGTTCTTCTTTGCACAGCCGCTCATCATACAGCCGCAGTGACCGCACCTGACTAATCCGCTCAGCATATAATTATGCTTGGCTGTATTTGCTCCGGAGTTACGCTTGTTGTACTCCATGAACTTTGCCGCCTTGTCGAATACTTCCTTAGAGATAATAGCAGGGACGCCGTTCTCTATGCGGACTATCTCGTTATCCGACTTTCTGGCATGGCTGTTTTTCTTTCCGGCACGTTTGTTGAATACATATACGCCCATGTACTTCTCATTATGGAGAATGTCATACAGGGAGTTCTTTCCGAATTTTCTCTGTTTCTTCGTTGTATATCCCAGTTCGTTCAGCTTATTGCATATATCTCCGTAGCTGTTTCCGCTGACGTACATATCGAATATCAGCCGGACAGCCTTTGCTTCTTCCTCGTTTATTTTCAGCGTTCCGGTGGATAGTTCTACATCATAGCCCAGGGGAGCAATGCCGCCGTTGTGCTTGGCTCTCTTGGCGTTCACCATCTTGCCCTTGACGAGTTCGTTAGCGAGGTTCTTACTGTATCCATCTGCCGCCGCTACTCCGAGAGCCTTAATTATGATACCTGACATAGTGCTATCATCGTAATACTCCGTAGCAGATATGTACTTTACGCCGTTCTCGTCCAGCTTGTTTTCACTGATGTAGAAATCCTTTACGTTCCTTGCGAATCTGTCGATTTTGCTTGTAATGACATACTGAAATTCTCCGTTCCTGCTGTCCAGTATCATCTGGTTGAATTTGTCACGTCTTGCAGTTGTAGTTCCTGATTTCGCACGGTCGATATATTCAGAGATGATTTCATAGCCGTTATTGAGCGCATATCTTGTGACGATATCCCGCTGTGCTTCTATTGAGGTTTCATGCTGTAAATGAGAACTGTATCTGCCATAGAATACAGCTTTTTTCAGAGTGCTTTCTGACATCTTTTTCCTTTCCATATACAGATGAGGGATAAGCTGAGCGGCTTATCCCTCTTGATTTTTTATAGCTTCTTTATCAGCTTGTCGTAGCTTTTGAGTATATCATCGACATCTCTGGGGCAGTCAGGTGTTTCGACATACTCTACTTTGAGCTTCAGCTTCTTCATGAGGTAGTTGAATGCTTCAGGCTCGATTCCTGCTTGTCTGAGTGTTTCTTGACTGTCAATAATTACAGTTCCCTTTGTGATATTTGTCATTGTGTTCTCCTTTGCATATCAATGCAGCCAAGTCTGTCAGGACTTGGCTGCTTGTGTTATTCCGTATCGGTTTCTTTTTCGATTAAATTAAGTAGTATCTCAGCCGCATATTCCAATGCTGCTCGGTCATCGGCTGGATTTTCAGTTTTATTTTCAGGCTTAATAATTTTAGCTGAGAGGTAATTTCTCTCTTTCAGGTCAGTTTTCGTTATAATCAAATTCATACATCAATAGATTTATTCTGTCAATCTGTAAAGGGAAAATATCTTTTTTCTATTAGCCGTGAAAGTCTTTCTTCCTTAAATTGTAAAATCTCATCAACTTTTGTCAGATTTTTTATATAGCATGTTCTGTGTTCCTTTCCTTCAGAGTCTTTTATAATTTTCGGTCCATCTATATGGTAAAATTTCACTATTGCTTTTTTACAATCTAATTTACTATTTAAATATTGTTCTCGCAAGGACTCATAAAAATCGGCTCCTATGCTTCCTTTTGATAAGCTATCAATTAATTTATCACAATATTCATATTCAGTCTTTCCCAATTTACCTGATTCCAAATATACTTTAAAATTGTTAATCAAAAGTGCAGTAAAGACATTGGGTATATCATCAAGTTCAGTGTGCCTGATTTGATAGGCTTTCTCATGAGCGCCGCCATTAACCAGTACTCGTTTTACCACAAAGCGGTCTGGTTCGCTGATTAATATTGATTTCTCACGCCATGTTTTAAGCACATAATTCAAGTTCTTGAAACCGCCGTCTTTCATCCAGTTATTGAAGTCAACTGCCCGGATTACTATTGAATGAACGCTGTATTCGAAAGCTCCATTTTCGTTTATATTTCTATCCCAATTAATGTAGCCTAAGCGCCCATTGATGAACGGAAATGAGCCATCTTGTTCCTTATTTCTGGATCTGTAGAGCTTGGTTTCAGGTTGTCTATTAGAGAATCTAGCAGTCTCTTGCGAAAACCTTGAAAGAAAATAAGCATAAGCTTTTTCACTCTCAGGTTTAAAATGACTCAATCCAGAGTAAAGAAGGAACCTTTCAATGCAATCACATCTCAGGTTGATTTTAATAGCAGTACTGGCGTATTTTGCTGTCAGAATAACTATTGCCACTCTGGTTGCCGTTCTCTCTTTAAATTCTTGTGGAACGGGAACGAGAGGTTCAAGTCGGCTGACCGTTGACTTATAGTCTTCAATTATACTTTGTTTATCGGCAGCTTGTAAGTATTTAGCTAACTTGTGAACTGGAACCCCATAGTACTTTGCCGCAAATTCCTTAATGGACTTGGATTCTTCGCCATTTTTTGTCCACGTCACATTGTCAAAGCTGAATACCCGGTTCAACAGCCCGTCTTTTTTATCAGCGATATCAAAGACAGAATATTCTCCGGTGAACCCTACCGCAGTCATCCACTTGCTTGTTTCCTTTAGCGAGCCTGAAGCTATACATCTTCCTTTACCAGTACCATCTGCAATTTGATATAGTATGTCTGATATGTCGTTTGAATTGAGTCTGCCGAGCTCGTCAAACCCAGTAAAGAAACCGTAGTTGTCCGTTAGCCTTGCAATAAGAGCATTCTTCGTAGTTGAACAGGTCGCTCTTAATGATTCTTTCCCTGACTTCGCATACGGATTACCACAGGTACTTACAGCCAAATCAAGAATGGTTGATTTTCCTGTGGAAGAGCCTCCGTATATATCATATATAGGGCAGTCAATGATTTCGTCACATATCATGTTCAGATATGATGCCATGCACCCTGACAGCCCCATAGCGATACCGAACTCTAGCTTGACATTATCCTGAATGAGTTCATTGCAGGCTTTGACATACTCTTTCAATTTACATGAACAGGATATGTCTAAACTGCCATTGTACCTTGAAATCTTTTGACTTCCAATAACCTCAAGTCCCTGGAATACAAGTTCGTCATTTCTGATGACCCAGCCGATGAACTTATGAATCCTTTTTTCCTTAGTAAGTTCTTTCAGCTGCTGGTCTATGTAATCCTTAAGTGAAGCTTCATTCCGTCTGTTTGCTAGATAACCGGAATCCTCCAGTTGATTAATTAGATTGCTATCCATTTTAACTTCTTTTGAAACAACATTGTTTCCAACGAGAAATTCTACTTTGATGTAAAATTCGTTGGTGTCTATATCACGGGAACAAGATATAATACGTATATCTTTTCCCAGCGCAATGAATTCTTCATTGCGAACTGCGCCGAATTGGTCGCCTTGAATTTGATATCCCATAACTTTATCCTCCATAATATCCAAAATGCTTTAAGGTGAGTAGGAACGGAATGCAAGCTTCTAGTAATTAGTGAATATTCAATTGTCAAAGAGCTGTTGTCATTTTAAAGCAGTTACGATATTTAGCTAGTAAACATCTTCTTGCTAAAAAAAGCGGCATAGCTTCAAGCGGTTTGCAGCTTGTTGCTATGCCTGTATTATACGTCTTTTTTTCGCAGTTGTCAATCCGAAAATAGGTACCTATTTTTATTAGTTTCTTCGGCAGCTGAATGTATTGCTTTGAGTTCCTCTACCGCTTGTATATTCATTTTTCCCTTGTAATCGCTGATAAACTGAACATATGAATCTTTGTCCAAGATTCCAAAAAAAATCATAAAAAAATTATTGATTACCATGTCCATATCCAAAAGGTCACCTAGCGAATGTATCATCTCGAAACGTGATGAAAATTCATATTTGGTTCCACGTCTTGTTTTTTGATTAGTATTAGTGCGCTTCTTCCTGGGCTTGTAAATCTGTTCGCATAGCCGAAAAGTAATAGAAACGGTACGGTTGATGTCATCAATCATTGATTTTAGCAGACACTTTTTATGAAATTTCTTTTGTACATATTTGGTTATCTGGTCTGGAGTTATGCCAGCTAATAACGGCAGATATTTTGTTAGCAACTGGCGATACTCATTTTCACTCAGTCCAAGCTTATCCACCTTTTTAGGGTGATTCATCAATACATCTTCTTTATTCAGACTGAAATCATTGTACGCTTCCTCAACTGAACAGAACAATGCTGTACCAGAATCGTTCTGGATTTTCTCCTTCACTTTATTGTAATATGGTAAACGCATATACCATGCCTGAATAGGATAGTTTTTATGCTTTTTGTTTGTCAGGCAGCACAGTGAATAATGGTTAAGGGAGCTGCGAAATTCATCATGATTTGGTTTGTATTGGTTGTTTAGATTTTCTTTCTCAAATAAGCTGTCATATACCTCATCTGCTGATTTATCAGCAACTTCTTGACATATCTTCCGTATAGCTTTTGAGAATTCCTTAGTAAAGGTGTTTGATGTTTCTTTCTCGGTGCATTCTCTTATCATCTCTCTGAATGTCAGAATTATTGTCTTGTCATAATAACGATGATTCTGCTTGTAGTACAACAGGGTCGCTATATATTCTATCGAGATTTTCTGCTCCAGTCTTTTTTGTATCTTCTCGACGACACTATCCCTATTCTTATCATTGTCCTTGCACTTCATGAAGCTTTGTTCATTGCTGGATATGATGGTATGAACTATGTTATTCCAGTCTGGCGTACTGCTGTCTTTATAATAATCATAAAAACTTATAGTTGGCTTTTCGGTATCAGTCACAAGATAGCTTTCCGCTTTGTCGAGAGTATCATAGAAATCATGAGATATTGCAGCAATACTTACATCTTCTTTCAGCACAATATTAAGCAGATACTTTCTCCATGCTGATACGACAGTTCCTTCGCATTTTTCAGATGTTGTTTCATATAACTGACCGCATATTCTTTGTGCACTATGCTTGTAAAAATCCTCAATCAGACCTGCTATGTTCATAATCTGAACCTCCATACAGTTTGATATCTATATAATACATCATTCTGGCTGATTTTTCAATACTATCCCGTCATGAAAAAAAACTCACGGGGACGCATTTCAGGCGGATATCCAAGGGAAATGCCCGACCTTACCGTGTCCCGTGAGAATAATATATACCTTTTACAAAAAAAGAACAGGCAAATACCTGTCCTTTCTTTTGCTAGACTCACTTCGGCTTTTTACCTGTCTTAGCAATGCCATAGATAGCAACAGCGGTAGTGACACCTGCCGCTAATGCTTCAACTGTGGTCGCTATGGTTGCTGTTGCCGCCGCTAATGCGAGTATCATGCTCTCACCTCCGTATTATTCACTATGCAGTCAACTGTTACTGCTACTGCCAGTCCTGCGACTACCCCTGCTATGTACCATCCTACCATATTCTCACCTCCTTTGGGAACATAGATTTAGGCTATGTTCCTTAGTATTCCTCAGCCAGAAGCATTGTTTCGTGGTCGCCATCATCTATGACATAAATCTTGCCTGTGAATGTTTCCGGCATACGATACACATATGTCTTTTTGAACGGCTTGGGTTGTTCCTGCTCATGGACGATTCTCTGCTTGCCGTTCTCTTTGCTTAATCTGAATATTTGCAGATAATCCAGTTTGGTATTCTGCTTTTCACGGTCTATCAGCTCCCATAGTATCATGATTAGATACAGAGGAACGGAGCTTTCTATGCCTTTGGTTATGTATCGGTTCTTGCTGTCGAACATATGGCTTCATCTCCTTTCATTTCTTTTGGCGCTATGGATTCAGGGAGTATGACCGTGATTGAGTATTCAGTAGCCGGGAGATAGAGAATGCTCAGGTAATCGTTCAGCTTCTTCACGTTCTCGACTGGCTCGGTTGAATAGTCAACGTGTATTCTCCTGATGTCCTCCATGTCCTGAATGTTTTCAGCTAACAGAATGTAGCCGCCGTCAATGCCGTGGGAGTTATAGCAGCTATCGAGAATCCCAGCTACATCACAGAACTGATTCAGCACATAGTTTGGAACTCGGTCTGCTAATGTCAATGCTTCTGCTTTGGTTCTGAGTTGGTACAGCATAAATGTCCTTTCAATAGAAAAACGCCCTGAATGTTTCATCAGGACGTTGTTTTCGTATTCTTCTTTCTGCGTTTGGGTTTTTCTTCTACCGGAATTTCAGCTATCGTTTCGGGAACCGATATATCTTCATCAGGCTTTACAGGCGCTATTTCTTTTGGCTTTGCCTTTTCTTCCTGATATGCTTTCAGTTCCTTGTAATCGAATGTAGCTAATGTCCAGTATCTGACCGCAGGACACAGAGGGTGATAGAATTTTCTGCCTTTCTGGTCTGCGATACAGTACAGCTTGCTGGCATACGGTTCGAGCATATCCAGGACTTTCTTCTGCATAGTCAGGACTGCTTTATTTCCGTCACCGCCTGTGCCTGTTGCGAAAATGATGATATCTGAACTCTCAGCGTACTGCTGTATGTAGCCCAGATTATCCTCGTCAATATCTGACGTACTGTGCTTGCCGCTCATGCTGGAAAACAGATTTACGATATTCACACTTCCGTAATTCAGTCGTTCCAGATTACGCAGTACGAACATGGTTGTGTGGTCTACTGTGACGGTATCAGCGGAACTTGGATATAGCATTATGATTTCCGCTGACTTCTTTTCGCTGTTCCATTCCTTTCGGAGCAGGTAACGGTGCGTTTTGTCATCGCTGTAAATGGCTGTGGTCTGCATGGCTGTTGTTTCAGTAATCATGCTGGTTTACCTCCTTATGATATTTAGGAGATAATATATACTTGTAATCTTTTTTGATACTGTTTTACGGTACAGTTACTAACAATTTATTAAATACAGATACACCGTAGATTTCTATGGCGTAATTTCATTTAAGAAAGAGGTAATCCCATGTCAAATAGTGACAAACGTTTAATATACAGCTTTATGCGAAATCTTTCCAAAAATCAGCTTCATGAACTCAAAGAGTTTTTCCCAGTGGGTATCTGGAATAACAAATCTAATGCTGAACGGCGTGCGCTTGGTCGTAAGTTCAAGCAGGCTGTCCGGGAATGCCAGTTTAAGCGCATTACCAGCTTTGAGGTCAAGTCTAATCGGCATACTTACTATTTTATCTCTAAATGAGAAATCTCCTAACGTCTTTTGCGGCGTTAGGAGTTTCACATGCGAAACAATTAATGCAAATTTACAGTTAAATAGCGCAATGATTTTTTTGCTATTACATTTCAAATGGAACAGGCACTGACTGTTGTTTAATAAATAAAACATAATGTGGTTTTGCCTGTCTTTGAATTTACATATATTTGGCTTAATTATTGTGCATTTTTTTCATGATTGAGATCATATAGATAATACAAGCTAGAAAGGAAACAACACCTACAAGTAGAGATGCCATCTCAACATAGAGAAATGCCTTATTGAGATTTTCGTTAGGATCCTTCATGAAAATTATAGCCCAAGAATTAAGGAAAGTTACAACGTTGGATATTATTCCTGCAAAAGCAAAACGATACATATTATCAAGATAGTAGTTATCCCATAATCTTTTAATTCGCTCTTTATCCATTGCAGACATAAGTATGCCAACTGCAGTAAACAAGAAACCACCTATTACAGCAGAAAAGGAAATAGCGTTGTATAAGAAGTCATTATCTTGTGTCATTACAGTATATATACGTTCATATATGCAGGCTGTGATTATAAAACTGAAAATTAACGAGAACGTAATAACTACCGATAACACAATAATGTTATTCTTTTTTATCATTAATTAATCACCCCTTTCATCTCTAATATACCTAAGTATATCGTTTTTATTCCGTGAATATGCTGCAACTAATGCATCCCTAAATTGTAGTGAAGTATATTGAGAAGTTCCATTATCATCACCAATATATGCAGTCTGAGTCAATAAGCTATTAAGGAGGTCAAACGATTCTGTCTTTTCGCCATTGTCTCTGGCATTTACATGAATATGATTTACACGACTTCCAAATCTGTGTTGTATAGAATCGATAAATGTCGCCAACTCTCCAGGAGCTCCAAAAATATTCTTATTCCGTTGAGCTACAATTTTAAAATTCATAGTTCTGGATTTAATATTTCTAATTGAGTCAAAGAAATCCATAGGAACCCCCAACTCATCAGACAGCACTTTATCACTAGGCACGGAAACATTGATATTAATCTGACTTATGACAGATTTCTTATTTATCTTATTCACTATATCTTTATTAAGTATAACTGATATCTCAGGAATAATGTTTTCGTTCTCTTGAAGTGACAAGAAAAAAGTGATAAGTGAACTTTTAGTCGGTGCTCCCATTATTTCTGTATAAGATATAACAGAGGTTGTGAAATCAATAATACAATATGTATAGCTTTCAAGCTTTTGATTATGCTCTAATGGAACATCATTTATATCCAATGATGACATGTTTCTAATTCCGATAACATTTGAGTCTTTGCTTTGCCCTATTCTCAAAAAAGCCAAGTGTTCAGCATAGCTAATTATTTCATATACATAATTTTTGTGTGTTGCATCATTGTAAAGTGTAATAACATGAGTATTTTGAGATGTGGTTTGCATCGCATTATACTTTTTTTCAAAAATTTCTTCAATTTTATTACTGTCTCTTATACA
>ENA-OZUP01000042-OZUP01000042.1-human-gut-metagenome-genome-assembly--contig:-NODE-42-length-27706-cov-8.834762_pt1 | contig 27706 bp, 24 predicted proteins | sample MGYA00243436_ERZ654027 | MGnify/ENA primary metagenome ERZ654027 (study PRJEB26926, sample SAMN06164567) | human gut metagenome | biome: ENVO:00009003; feature: ENVO:2100002; material: ENVO:00002003...
TGAAGCCGTACTTGGTGCCGTTGGTGAGGTTCTTTGCAACAGCGCTTGTGCCGGTGGTTGTGCCTACAAGCGTGTACTTGCCATTCAGATAGTAGTATACAGAGTACTTAGATGCTCCTGTTACCTTATCCCATGTAACCGTTACCTGCTTGTCGCCGGGAAGTGCCTTAACGTTCTGGGGGGCGTTGTTTTTCTTGGTTGTAAAGTACTGTGGTTCGGAGAAAGTCCACTTTTCAGTGCCGCAGATATTATTGCATGCTGCAAGATAAACCTTAACTCTGCTGCAATCATAATTGCCGATGTTGCAATATGCGTAACGCTTGAGCATATAATCTTCAAAGAAATAGCGTTTTATTGCTTCACCGGTGTCAGCATCCTCAAAGCATATGTAACCATATGTCAGATCCTTTATCTTACCTGTCTCAGCGCTGATCTTGAATATCTTATCTGATTTCTGGGAAGCGGTGAAATTTGCGCCGGAAATATCGGGCTCATTGAGCGTACCTCTGTATATGCTGATGATGTTATATGCATCTTCATATCTATATGTGCCGACGTTGGATTTTGACGAGGAATCAAATGTGAAAATACCATCTGTGCTTACAGTACCATTAGTGACCTTGGAAACTTTATTGTAATCAAAATCAGTATGCAGCTTTGAAATGTCTACACGATCGCTGTCGCCGATGAACACGCCATGCGTGCCGCGAACGCGGACAGTTTTGCCGATTTTTATATCGGTCAGTGCTGTGCCTTCAGCATTAATAGAAACAGCGTTTATCGATGAAGCATCTATCTTCTTCAGAGCAGTGTATTCTGCATACAAAGAAAATGATTTTGACGCTAACTCCGGCAGCTTGATGTCAGACAGTGGGTTGTGATTTAACCTTATAGTATACAGCTTCGGGCAGTTGCTGGCGTCGAGAGATGTTATAAGGTTTTCTTCTGCCTCTAAATAGTATAACTTCTTAAGTTCAGAAATATCTAACTTGGTAAGCCTGTTCCCTCTGGCATACAGCCTTTCCATATTCGGCGCTGCACTCAGATCCAGTTCACCAATCATATTTTCTCTGCAATTAAGCAAATTTAATAGTGGCAGCTTTTTCAGATCAAGTTCGGTCAGGGCATTATTGCTGCAATCCAGATCGTCCAGCTGGCTGAAATACTGTTTATACTGGTCAAGCGAAGTCAGACCCATGCCTGCAACGCCCAGACCATACACGTTCTTAAGCTTTGTGAGGTCTATCGATGTGAATTCATTTCCACCAAAATAGATATGCGTTACCTGCGGGCACTGGCTCAAATCAAAAGACGTAAAATAGTTATACTGGATATTAAGATATTCAAGATTGGTATTTTTCCTTACATTAAGCGAGGTAAGAGCGTTTCCAGTAAGGTCTGCATTAATAAGAGCAGACGCGCCTGTAAGATCAAGAGATTTAAGAGAATAGTTATCAACACATGTCAAAATCTCTAATGATGATGCACTTTTGAAATCTATTGATGTCAGCGAATCATTGGAACTTATATCTACGACGGAAACATTGGGGCCCACCGTAAAAGAAGTCATTTTACCGCATCCGTTAACAAACAGGTTACCAATTCTTGACGAGCCATAATTAAAACTGTTAAAGGCAGATTCAGTTAAGTACAGTTCACTTAATGAGCAATTTCCTAGAGTAAAATTCCCGCTGATAATGGTTGAGTAAATATCAATATACGCGCATGAAGAGGGTGCACTGCTCAAATCAAGGTTTCCCTTGATGTTGCATTCGCTGAAAGATATTTGGTCTATACCAGAAAGCAGCTCCAGACCCTTGGGGTTGAATGTAACTGCATTTCCGTCTGAACCGATTCCTTCGATATTAAGCGATTGATACTCCAGTTCCTCCGGAGTGAGGAAGCCGTCTCCGTCATTATCGAACTCCGTCACCTTACTGCGCAGATTGTCGTCCGGGAAGTTTGTGGCGTTGATCGCAACACCGCTGCCGTCTGCGGTAAGCAGCGGAAGGTCGTATTCCTCCGCGCCTGCAATGCTGCCAGTCCACGATATGCAGTTTGCTGACGCAAGAACCGCCGTCGAGGCTGCAATGATTTTTTTCCAAACCTGTTTCATGTTTTTCTACAATATCCTTTCATATATTTGCACTTGTATGGGTGATGATGCGTGGCACAAATGTATAAAACCATCTATATTATATCACACGTTTTGCTTGCTGTCAATAATTGACCGTTAAATTAATACAACATCTGATAAATTGACTTTTTGTAGTCATTGCGATTGTGTTCTCGCATTGGTATGCATACTTAAAAAAGCAAGAAAATGGTTTAAAGTATCAAATTACTTGTAATCTGCTATTGGGGTTGCAGATGGCTTTTTAATTTTAACTCACGTTTAAAAAAACAGCACCATGCTTTATCATGGTGCTCAGTTCTTGTATTCTTTATCAATCCGGAAGAATATACTTCTTTGAGTAGTCGTTGAACTCGTCCATGAATTCGGAGCGGTCGAGTTTTTTCAGCTCGTTCATATATTCGTGGGTGTCCATGCTGTTGTCGTTTATCTGTATGAGGTACACCGCGATGTTGGAGCAGTGGTCGGATACGCGTTCGAAATTCGTCAGAAGATCCTGCAGGATAAAGCCAAGCTCTATCGTGCACTTGCCGGAGCGCAGACGCTCGATGTGACGGGACTTAAGCTCGTTGCGCAGCTGGTCGATAACGTCCTCAAGTGGCTCGACGCACTTTGCAAGGCTGACGTCCGCAGTCATGAACGACTTGATGGACATATCCAGTATTTCGTTGACTGCCTTTATCATTATCTTGAGTTCATTGACAGCCTGGTCGGAGAACTTTATCTTCTTTTTGTGCATTTCCTCAGCCGCTTCAACTATGTTCACCGCGTGGTCGGAAATACGCTCCAGGTCGCCTATCGTGTGCAGCATCATCGAAACCACCTTGCTGTCGGTTTCGGAGAGATCCTTGGAGCTTATCTTCAGGATATACGAGCCTATTTTGTCTTCGTAGAGGTCTATCGAATTCTCATTTTCTATGACCTCGGTGCACTTTTTCTGGTCGTATTCCATTACGATGTCAAGGGAAGTTTTCAGTGTTTCCAGGGTGAGTTCAGCCATTCTGACGCTGACGTTGCGGCACTGCTCGATCGCAACGGAAGGGGTCTTTAACAGACGCTCGTCCAGCATGGGAGCGTCCTGCTTCTTCTCGCCGGGCTTGTCGCGGACCGTAAGACATGCAAGCTTCTCCAGCTGCTTTGTGAACGGCAGGAACAGCGCTGTAGTCAGCACGTTGAAGCCGGTGTGAATGACCGCAATGCCGACCGCGCTCAGCGACTCTTCCATGAACGGAAGATTTACGAATGCGTTTATGAGATAGAATACCGAAAGGAACAGCACCGTTCCTATCACGTTAAAGTATAGGTGAACGACTGCGACGCGCTTGGCTGGCTTGTTTGCGCCGATGGAAGAGATGAGCGCAGTCACGCAGGAGCCGATGTTCTGACCGAGCAGCAGCGGCAGCGCGATGGAATAAGTCACCTTGCCGGTGGAGATCGCGATGGACTGCAGAATACCGATGGAAGCGGACGAGGACTGCAGCACGGCAGTCAGCACTGCGCCCGCGATAACGCCGAGTATCGGGTTGGAGAACATCATCAGTATATTGCAGAACGTTTCATTCTGCTCAAGGCTTGCAGTCGCTGCGGACATGGAGTTCATGCCGAACATCAGCACCGCGAAGCCTGCAAGTATCATACCGATAGTCTTTTTCCTGTCGGATTTCGTGAACATTATCAGAAACACGCCGATGGCCGCAAGCACAGGCGTGAACGTTGTCGGTTTGAGAATATTGAGTATGCTGAATCCTTCAGAACCGTCTATTGACTGTAAACTCAGCAGCCAGCTGGTGGCTGTGGTGCCTATATTGGCGCCCATGATAACGCCGATGGCCTGCGACAGCTTCATCAGACCGGAGTTAACAAAGCCGATTATCATGACAGTGGTGGCTGCCGACGACTGAATCACCGCGGTGATTATTGCACCGAGCACGACGCCCTTTATCGGGCGCGAAGTCGCTTTTTCAAGCCAGTGTTCGAGCTTGCCGCCCGCGAGCTTTTCAAGGCCTGCGCTTAGCGTGTGCATTCCGAAAAGGAACAGGGCTATTCCACCAAGGAGGTTCAGTACATCATAGACACTCATTTCGATTCTCCTGTTTGCGACGATCTTTCTTTATCGTTCGGATTTAACATTGTTTTTTCCCATACATCATAATTATACATGATTTTTCGGAAATTGTACAGAGGTTTAGCGAAAATTTTTGAAATATTTGTTTTTTTGTTGATAAAGCACAAATACCGCACTTATGCATTGATTTTATTTCCGGTATGTGTAAGTTTTTCTGGAATAAATGGAAATAAACTGGCTAAACTATGGTTGGACCGCAGGAAGCCCCACCGCGCCAGGCGTTCCCGGAATAGTAAAAAATCGCCCTGAAAAGAAAGGAAAAATAACCATGAGAAAAGACAGGAACAAGAAGTCGTTCAACACCAAGGCATTCGCTGCCGCTGCGATACTCGGGGGAGCCGCCATCGCTGCAGCGTCCTATGCCGCGTATAACCGCACCATGAGCGGGCTAACCCCCACGACCAGCAGCGAAAGCCAGAATACCTGGGTATTCAGCGCGCCTGAAAGCTCCCCGGTGGACGCCAGCAAGCCCGGCGTGCAGCGCGAGGAAACCACCACTGCCGCTTCCGAGGCTGAGGCAGCGGTTATTCCCACCGAGGATGCGGAGGAAGTCAACAAGCCCGTGAAGAGCGAAGCAAGGAACATCATGCCGGTAGATGGGGAGGTTTCCCACCCGTTCAGCAACGGTGAACTCGTAAAATCAGAGACCCTCGGCGTGTGGAAGACCCACGACGGCTGCGATATTCTCTGTGCGCTGGGTACTGACGTGCGTTCCATGTCCGCGGGTACAGTCACCGAGATAAAGGACGACCCGCTGTGGGGAATAACCGTCGTGATCGACCAGGACAACGGGCTGACTGTGGAATACTGCGGGCTGTCTAAGGAACTTGAGGTAAAGACCGGGCAGCAGGTGAACGAGGGCGCAGTCATCGGCAAGACTTCCGACACCTGTCAGTGCGAGATAGTCCAGCAGCCGCACCTCCACCTTGGGGTCAAGCAGGGTGGAAAGTGGATAGACCCCATGTCGGTGATAAACGGTTGACAAATCCCGCGATTTCCTTTATAATAGGAATGCACCCGAAATACGGGTGCATTCTTGATATGGAGGAATTGCGATGAAGGTAGTTATACAGCGCTGCGAGAATGCTTCCGTCAGCGTTGACGGAAAGACAGTGGGGCAGATAGGCAGGGGATACATGGTGCTTCTCGGCATAGGGCAGGAGGACACCGAAGCGGAATGCGACCGTCTTGCGGCAAAGATGATAGGTCTGCGGATATTCTCGGACGAGAACGGAAAGACAAACCTTTCTCTCAGCGACGTTGGCGGTTCGCTGCTGATAATTTCGCAGTTCACGCTGTATGCGGACACCCGCAAGGGGCACCGTCCGAACTTCCTCATGGCAAAGGAACCCCGCGAGGCTGAGCGGCTGTACGAGTATTTCGTCGGGGTGTGCCGTAAGTCCGTAGCTAACGTGCAGACAGGTGAGTTCGGCGCGGATATGAAAGTAAGCCTGGTGAACGACGGGCCGTTCACGATCATACTTGAATAATAGAATTCCCCTCCGGAGCGGAGGGGAATTTCTTTATGCGTTCTTGTAGCAGCAGCTGAAATTCGTGAACTCAGCGGTGCCGTTGACTGCAAAAAGCCCCGTCATTACGCCAGTGAAGCCCTCTGCGACCTCGCTGGAAAGGTACTTTGTGCTGCCGTAGCCGAGCTGCGTTTCCTTTCCGTCCTGCGCGACGAAGAAGCTGTAGCCGAAGCAGTCTGCACGAATGATGAGCTGTGCGGAATTTCCGGTTATCGCAATGGAATTCTGACGGTGCTTTATGCCGCCGATATTCAGCATGAGCACTGCGCTGCAGCCGGTTTCATTCTGTTCAAGAAGAATGTCGTAGTGCTCGTTTTCGGTGATGAGCACGGTGAGTCCGCCAATGCCACCGTCAACGCGCACGTCCGACTTCATCTCCATGTGGAATTCGCGCTGGCGCATTGCCACAAACGTGGGGGAGTCCACGTCGTCGAGGGTGACGGCAGTTCCGTGCAGGACTGCCTTTTCGTCGGAAAGCTCGTAGTTTTCCATGTGAGGGTGGCGCATGAAGCACCATTCAACGTCCCAGCGGGTGTTTGCAAAGGTGAATTCAAGCTGGGGCTTCTGCTCGAAATCGCCTTTGATCTCGTAGAATTCATCGGTGGTGCCGTCGTTTCCGCAGGTGAACCAGCCGTCCGCGCCGAACTGCACCGGCGTGAGGAACACCTCTCTGCCCAGGTGGTGATAGGGACGCCAGATGTGTTGCTGACGGAAGCCCAGCGACAGCACGTGCCAGTCGCCGTGCTTATCACAAATAAGGTCGCCGTGGCCGATACCCTGGATTATGAAAGGCGCCTTGTTGCGGTTGGTGAGCACGGGGTTGCGCGGGTTTCCCTCAAACGGACCCCACACGGAATTCGCGCGGGCGCAGGTTATCATGTGGCCGTATTCCGTGCCGCCCTCGGCTGCCATGAGGTAGTATGTTCCGTTTATTTTGTATAGGTGCGGGCTTTCAAGGTAGCGCCCACCGGAGCCCTGCCATATGCAGCGGCTGGGGGAAAGCTTCTTTCCGGTGGCAATGTCTATCTCGCACTGTACCACGCCTCCCACGCCGTTATCATCGGCGCCGTTGCTCATGAAGTAAACACGGCCGTCCTCTTCAAACAGCGACGGGTCTATTCCACCCTGGTCCACGTATATCGGCTCGGACCATTCGCCGTGGATATCGTCCGTCCAGACGTAGAAATTCTGGTGGGTGGTGTCGTTGGTAGTCACCATGTAAAATCTGCCGTTGACGCAGCGGATAGTCGGCGCAAACACTCCACCGGAACTGTTTATCTTGTCCAGCATGACCTGGCTCTTTCGGGTGAGCACGTAGCCTATCTGCTTCCAGTTGACGAGGTCGCCGCTTTCAAACAGCGGCACTCCGGGGAAGTACTGAAACGAGCTGCACACGAGGTAGTATTTACCGTTGCTCTCGCATACGCTGGGGTCGGGGTAAAATCCGGATACGACGGGGTTCTGATATTTCATGGGGGTAATCCTTTCTGATTTATTATATACCTATCATTGTATCACATTACGCAGCGGTATGCAACATGTTACCGGACAAATACTAGCACAAAAAGGACAAAAACGCTCCCGTTTGATGGAGAGCGTCGAGATCTTCGAAACTATCTCCTGGCTTGGCTTAGCCAAGCCCACCCTGCGCGCGTAAGGCATAAGGCGTAGCCGTTGCTTTGCGTAAGACCGCAGGTCGTCGCTTAGACGCTTGCTGGGATAGAAGTGTTTTTTGCCTCGGCATAGCTAAGACAAAAAGCGGATTTTAAAAGCCCGCTTCGCGGGCAAAATCGATTTTTTCGACAGGCTGGATATGCGCAATTATGTACGCCGCGTCACACGGTCATTTCTGATTTCTTCATGCTGAGAATGTGATTCTTCACGCGGGTTTCTATCTCTTCCTTGGTGAAGTAGTCAAGTATCATCGTACCGCCGAGGATATTCAGATACTTTGAAGCCTCCTGGTAGATGAGCTTGCGCTCCTTTCCGGTGCAGGCGGTATTCCGCTCCAGGTCGGTCAGCGCACTGAGAAGCCCGAGCGCAACCGGTCTGCTGCTCATGTAATTGCTCGAAAATAAGATAAGGGTCTTCCTTGAAAAATCATCTTCAAAATAGTGAGTAAGCTCGAACGGGTCTTTGCGGTCCGGGTCGTAGGTCAGCCGACCTACCCACCACAGCTTAGCCAGCGTGTTGGTTATCAGCGAACGCCGTCTGCCCTGACCGTAAAAATATCTCGACAGCACGTCCTCTTTGGTTATCTTCTTTGATGCGGAAGCTTCCCAGCGCTTGTTCACGAACTCCCACATATCGCCGTGGCACATTCCCGCCCACAGCCGTTCGTCGGAAGCCTGCGTATCCGTTATGTTCATCATGGCTGAATACAGCGTAATAACGTTCTGCACGTCAGCCTTTCCCTGTTCCTTTTCGGTGCATACAAGGCTGATATCCCCGACGGTGGTCATAAATTCCCCGAAAGGGTCTTCCTCGCCGAAAAACTCATATATCCAGTCGTTGGTCGGAAGGCGATATTTCTCAAGGTTGCCTTCAACGTTCGCACGCAGGGAAGACAATGCGTCATATTTCAAAAAATGCAGCTTCATTGTTCGTCCTCCACGCTGTCGCCAAGCTGTGCGAGAGCAGTTATCGCCTTGTTTACCGGAAGCTCCAGCAGCTTCTGCGCCAGCTCGAATGATTCATAGGTATCAAGCGTGGTCTGATCCAGCTTCAGCCCCTGCGCGGAGAGAGTTCTTCGTATCGCCCTGAACCAGCGCCGCTGTTCGAAATCCTCCGTGCCGCTGCGCTTAAGCGTTTCGAATACATATATCAGCGCCGGAAGAATAAGTATCGAATGGAACATCGGCAGATACGCCGGGGAAGCGGACATGATGCGGTAATTGCTGAAGCTTTCCGCGCACAGCGTGATAGCGATTTTTTCTCCGTCAAGGTCTATTTTCATGCTTTCGTCTGAATCCATCGCGCTCCTGCATATCGAGAAAATGGACGGCACCTTTGCCAGCTCGTCTGTCTCCTTGATTATGTCAACGCTGCACTGACCGCCGACCGCAAGTATCCCGCCGCGCTCAATATCAAAGCTGATGTCGCTGTAGTCCGCGTTGAATGCCGGATTGGTGTATCCGCGTATGTCGTGCTTTGCGACTATGAACGCGCACACGGAGACCTTTCCGTTGAGCCGGCTTTCCACGATGTGCCGCGAACAGCTTTCAGAGGAGCATCTGATTATCTCCCGGAATGCGGTGTACGGACACTCTATATGTATCACGAATTCAGCCTGCCCCTCGCCGATAAGCTGCTGCAGCGTGCTGTCCTGCAAATTCAGCGCAAAGTCAAACACGACCTCCCGCGGACCTTTGCTGATATTCGGCGTGAATGTAAAGCTGCTGCCGGTGTAGTCGTCGTTCGCCGAGGAAAGCACCGGATAAGGGTACAGCTTAGATCTGATATCCATACAGCTTCACCTCCATCGAGCTTTGCTCCGCGTAGTCAATAGTGAAATCCACCGACAGCCGCTGACCTGCGGAAAAGCTTCCGAGAATTATTTCGTTGTCCTGGCAGGACAGCTTTTTCCCGCTGCTGGCAAGGAACGAATCCTGCACCCTGACGTCAACGGCGCTCTGCTCTCCCGAAAGCTGGAACTGTAAATATCCCCACTGTGCGCTCTTTGACGGCGTGAATATCAGCCGGTACCGGTGCTGTCCGGGGTCGGTCATGAACAGCCTTACACGCATGATGCGCATTTCAATTTTCTTTTTGACGACAGAATCGCTAAACGGGTCCTCAACGCCGACCTGATAAATATTGGCACCCTCGCCGTCCGTGCCTTCACTGTCGCCGCCGCCGAAACCGCCTCCCGGCTCGGAATCATTCCCGCCGTCGTCCATGTTCTTGCCGCCGGCGCCGCCGCTGCTTTCACCTTCGGCAATGCCTTTTCCGTCGTCAGCAGGGGAACCATCGGAATCCGCATAGTTTTCCGAGCCTTTCTGTCCTGTCTGGATATCCGACATGGCAACGTCAAAATCTTTGGTGACGCTGCTTATGGTCTCGGTTTTATCGCCGCCGTCGGATACGCCCTCGTCGTCCGGCAGGAATTCTCCCATTCCCTCTGCGTCAACCTCCTCGAGAGTGGTCTGCATTCCGTACTGCTGCACTATCTCCTTCAGCCGCCTGGACAGAGCCTGTTTATTTTTCTTCGCGGTGGAAGGTTCGCTGTGACGCTCGGGCTCCCATGCGTCATGCTGGGGATTCTCCATCTCCCTGAAATACGCGTTTATCTTTTCGTCTTTAAGAATGCATACTCCTGCGAAGAATATAGTGCCAGAAATACGATTCTTGTCGAATATCTTCATTCCGCTGCTGCGGCTCATGAGTATCTTGCGGTGCAGTTCTTTCTGAATAAGAAGATGCAGCTCTATCGTGCCCAGATCCTGAAAGCGCTCGCTTATTACTACAGCCTTGTCGGAAGTCATCGCCTGATAATAGTTGAATACTTCCGGGATTACCTCGCGGTATTTTTCCACGAGCGCCGGGAGGGTCTCAGAAGATATCACGGTATCGCCCACGCTTACCACAAGATCGTTCTGGAAAACGGATATCAGGAATTCCGAAAGCACCGACCTGATGATATCGTCCTGCCAGTTCTTCCCCTCGGAGAACGCGGCGATGAACACATCGGTGCCGCTTGTCCGGCGGCGGAATTTACGATCGAGGGATATGCACTCCGGTATGGCTGCATTTTTTCTGGTTTCGCCGTAGAACCCCATGCCGGCGGTCATGCTGTCCGAGTCCAGACCGAGGAAGTTTTTCTGCCGGAAGGAGACCAGCCGTGCAACTCCCTGGAACGCTTTCAGCCCTTTGTTGTCCAGCGTTGAGTAGAAAACGGTGCGGAAATCCGAGCAGGCGAACGGAGCAGATTTTCCGATGCCGAAGCTGCCGCCGGACGAGCCGCCCTTCGACGAAACTCCGGAAGCCTTTACAAGATTCTGCCACGGGGAGTTATATTCCTTGTCCGAGCCGGTAAGCCCGGTTGTGTTGAAGTCGCTTATGCGCAGCATGGGTATCTTATCAGATTCAGAACGTTTCAGCGCCCTGGTGAAGAAATCCACGGTTTTCTTGTTGCCCTGCTCCTTCCAGAAGCTGCGGCAGGATTTAAAAGCGTCCCTGAGAGAATCGAACTGCTTTATATCGCCGGGCGAAATGTATGACAGAGAAAAATCGACCCTGACTGGCTTGCCGGGATCCAGTCTTGCGTCGAGGGAATTCTGGCATATCTCCCTTGCGAGGGAACGGCAGGGCGAGCCTTTGAAAGTCTCTATCCCGGCTTCTCCGATACCGCTCAGCGTGCCGAAATTGTTGCCGGGAAAGTTCCAGTCGATACTCATTATCTCAACTCCTGACATAAATGGTGTGCTTATATTTTAACACATAATATACTATATTTCAATATATTTTTGCAAAAATAGCAGGGTTCTGAGGAAAAACCTCCGGCGGTCTGACAGGCGACCTGAGACAATACCGCACAAAGGTTGTACGCGTATTGCCCTAGGAATAGGAAAAGCCCGAAAACAAAAGAAAACTCGCTCAGAAAGACATATAAGCAGACTGGACGGCTCTACCCCAAATCTGTGTAAACCACAAACGTGCATTAAGCGGAATCAGTAAGCTCAGGGAACATTTTGATGAGTCCAGAGCTTATTCGTAGTAACACAAATCAATTAAGTTGTCAATAGGAGTTGAAATTTCATGGTTCCTCTTTTCCGACATTTCGGTCATCTTAATTATCTCATATTCCACCTGCAGATCTGATTTCTCTAAAGCTGGCATAACAAAAATCCTCCCCGAAAATCGGAGAGGATTTAAAAAGTTCTCTGATAAAGACCAATTTGATAACCCGATTGCCACAAACCGCTTCGCAAAGCCGTTTGTAATGGCTTCGATTATCTCTTGGAGAACCTTAAACGGCTCTGTAATGCGGATTAGTTGCGGGAGTGTTAGTTGCTTGTTAGTTCTTTATTGCAGGTGTTGAGGGCGCACGATGTTTTAATGAAAGAATCCGGCAGGAGCTTATACCTGTACACGACTGCATTATCGTCAGTATCATTCATCTGTGCTTTAATCGTGTCAGCCATGCTGTTGATATATTCCTTTAACTTGGACTGATTTATCTCTTTCATCATTGCAATAAACGGACGATCTTCTTCTCCGATAAACTCTGCACCCATTTTTTCAAAGACGTGCCGGCTATGCGGATTATTCGACATTATCTTTATCAGAAAATAATCAACGCTTTGCTCCGCACAAACTTTCTGAACAAGAAGTCTGACCGCCTTTGCAGCTATCCCCTTATTTCTCTTGCTTTCCAGCAGATCAATGCCTATTTCCGGAGTGGTACTCCGAAAGTTCTGCAGTTCAATACAGCCGCAGTATTCACCGTTTTCCTCATATATCGAAAAAAGTATGTCTTTATCTCGCCTTATCGCCGCATTCCACATAATATCTTTGGTTGCCGGATTTAAAAAAAGAGTATTATCTCCGTTGACCTGACGTTTCAGTTCAACATGATTATCCCTGTCGATATCAGACAGCGGATATAATATATAGCCCTCTCCGGCAGCATATATTTCCTTGTTCATATTTTTTCCATCATTATTCACAAGCCATTCTCCTCTCAAAAATCAAGGCTGTCCTTATCAAGCAGGAAATCGTACACTCCGATAACCAGAATACCATCGTCTGTATAAGTGGGCGCAGGAGCGTCCTTTACCACGATTATCTTCTTAAAAGAATCGTCGATCCGCAGCAGAGAATGGGATTCCTGCTGCATTTTTTCTCTGTCCGGAATCGAAAAAGCGGACTGAACATAATACCGCTTCGAGCCTTTATTGCACACGAAATCGACTTCAAGCTGCTTTCGCACCAACTTGTCATTCTTGTCTTTCTGGCTAACCGTTACTATTCCCACATCAACATTGAGATCTCTTGCAAGAAGCTCGTTGTATATGATGTTTTCCATCGTGTGGTTTTCTTCAATCTGACGAAAATTTATGCGTGCATTCCGCAGCCCAACATCGCTGAAATAATACTTCTGCGGAGTGTCTATATACTTGCGCCCCTTGATGTCATATCTGGTTGCTCTGCTCACAATAAAAGCGTCGCAAAGGTAATCAAGGTAGCTCTTGATAGTGTTGGAGCTGATGGTTTTGTTCTTCCTGCTCTTGAAAGTATCGGTGAGCTTTTTCGGGTTTGTCAGCGAGCCTATTCCGGACGCGAGAATGTCTATAAGCTCCTCGAATTCTTCCTTGTTCTTGATGCTGTGTCTGCCGACAATATCATTGATATAGGTTTCCTGAAACAGTGTTTTCAGCAACTCTATCTTCTGTTCCGGAGTTGGAAGCATAACAACAGGAGGAAGTCCTCCATACAGGACATACTCATTCCAGCCATCGTACTTGTTTCCGTCATACACGGACATGAATTCCGCAAAGGAAAGCGGCTGAATACGCAGTTCATCGCCCCGCCCGCGGAACTCCGTTATTATGTCCTTTGAGAGAAAGCGTGCGTTGCTTCCGGTAACGTAAACGTCTACGTTCTTTATCCTCATAAGTCCGTTCAGGACGGATTCAAACTCGCCAAGGAGCTGCACTTCGTCAAGCATGACATAGTACATCTTATCGTCAATGAGCTGCTCCTTTATGAACGGATAAAGCACCTCCGGGTCGCGGTATTTCTTGTTTTCAAAGCTGTCAAAGGCAAGCTCGATTATGTGACTCTCGTCAACTCCGCTTTCCAGAAGGTGATTCCTGAAAAGAGAAAACAATAGATACGACTTTCCACATCGGCGGATTCCGGTGATGACCTTTATCAAGCCGTTGTGCTTTTTCATTATCAGCTTGTTCAGGTAATGATCGCGTTTTATTTCCATAGCGTGCGCTCCTGCTGAATTTTTTTGCATATTGTTGAGAGAATTTTCATTTGGTTAATTTTATTATACTCTCTTTTTCAGGAATAGTCAATATTATTATTGAAAATTTTGTAATCAATATGCAAAAATATTCAGGGAATTATTGTGTTATATCATGTAATATCAGCGTATAAAGTACCGTCACCCTCCATTTTCCAATGGATCTGTTTTGAATGGAATAATGTCTTATCAGTATCATCAATCATCCCAAGCTGCTTATATAAGCCTGTCACTTTGGCAAAATAGTTTCTTTCTTTAGAGATAGTAAGTTCTTCTGATAAATTGCCATTGAATAAAACACTGTATGAAGAAACTGTATCTGGGATTCTTTTCTGAATTATATTTGGAATTCGAAGTATTTTCGCACGAATATCATTTTCTGTAATCACTTTATCAATCTCGATAATACCTGTTGCCGCTGAAGATTCACTAAGATCCCAGCCATCTTTGAAAATGTCAATGAGCTTCTTCTGTCTTTCCTTGACGATTTCGGGTGTCCACTCCGAATAATTGATCACATCGGTTGCCAGAGTGTAAGAAGTCACCCCTGTTTTCTGATTTTTAAAATACTTTTCCTTCTTAGTTGAAAAGTCATAATTCTGAGCCTGCGAATTGTGTCGCTTCGTCAAAGGAATTAGGTTACCAATCTTGTTAAGCCAGATTTCCCTTTCATTGACATCAACCCAGATTTTTTCCCATTCGCTTCCGCTTGAAACCGTCTGTGGCAGAACGTGTTCAATAGAAAGGACATCGGTATTATAAACTGCAGCCCCATCAGACATGAATGAATCAAGGCGAAGAATAATATAATTGCGTTTCTGAGATGTCATCTTATATATGTCGGAATTAAGTTCAGCAATAAATTCATTCTGTTCGCTTGGTGTAAGTTCAATATTATCTCCATAAATGTTTCCAGTATTATCGCCCTGCAAATCAGAAAGTACTTTTGCATATCTGTCAATACGGTGGTTAATATCATATGAAGTTATTCTCATATAACTAGCCAGCCTCTCAAGTTTTTTGAAAAAGACAGACAGGTACTCTGAGTTATTCTTATACTTACAATAAAACACCATTGCCGATGGCAGCCAGTCAGAATTATCTATCCTGTTTAACCATTTAAGTATGTAATTAACATTCTCAGCCCCACTTGTGGAAGAGAAAGAACATTTTTTTATTATTCTATACGCTTCTGCAAAAGGCTCTAGGGTGTCATCAACAAAGCTAATCGCAGTATCATTGGTGATATTTGAAAGAACATACTTGTTAAATTCTTCATGCAAAGACTTTTTGGCTTTGCATCGCATTTTGATCATTCTGATATGGCTGAACAAATCATTAAAACCGTCACGACCCAAGGAAGTTTCAATTTCTTCCCATTTGCTTGTATAATCATCTCTGACATCGGAGTCAATATTTCCTATTATGTCAGATTTGATTATATCTGTTGGAAGAAGGCTCATTCCTCTACTATTCATTACTGAAAAAATTCTAAATGCAGAATCCTGTGTTGGCGTTGAAACCACGACCAAATAACATCTCTGAACCAAAAATGAGCCAAATTCAAATAAACTATCATCATTAGAGAAATGCTCTGTCACCTTCTTTTGAAGTTCCCTGGCATTCATTTCTATGTTTTTCTGCGCTTCTGTTTCAGCTATATCCGGATTCAAAGAAATCAATTCGCTGATTTTGAGTTCCTGAATATATTTGTGAAAGAAATTATTGTCCCTTTCCCTTATCCTCAGTCTTGGTTTTGGCTTGATACCCTGAGATTTCTTGCCTTTTTCGTTGATATATTCCTTGAATTCTTCTTTTTCATCACTATCAGTCAGGTTGTGTGCAATTATAGCTAAAAGGATGGTCAGAGTTGTCAATCTCTGCTGACCATCTATTACATCTGATGACGGAATATCGTCTTTTTTTATAAGTACAATACTCCCTAAAAAGTAGTTTTCCTCTGAATTTTCACTAATATAAAAATCATAAAGATCATCAAACAGTATTCCTGCTTCATCTGTTGTCCAAGAATATGGGCGCTGATATGATGGAATATTATAAACAAATTCAGAACTAAAGATTTTGGAAAGAGGATATTCTCCACCTTTAATGTTACTCATAATCGATACTCCTACTTAATAAATATTATATGCCATTCCCGTCAGCATAAAATCATAGCTGACATTGAACGCTTCCGATATTCTTACAAGGTCTGAGAAATTCAGACCTTTTTTCTTTTCAGCAGGCATACCCAAATCGTAAAGGTCACGAATTTTCTTTTCAGAAAGGTTAATCGAAATCAGCTTATCAACTGTAATGTTCTTTTTGGCTAGGTTTGAAATAATGATAGAAGAAATCTTAACCTGAAGATACCTGTACTCCGCATTGCCTGCCAGCTTTTCCAGGATATTAAGCACTAAATCCTTATCTGAAATGACGGAAACAGGCTTACTGTCTGATTCTAAGTTCTCAATGCAGTCAGCCGGAATAAGGTATTCCGCAGAACAATTCAGATATTTTGCCACTCTGTCAAGGTCAGCTGTCGATATAGTCATGCCTGAAAACATACTGGCAATGTGATCGGGATGGGCAGACAGAACATTATATATCTTTTTCAGCGAGTTCCCATCGTCAGATATTGCAAGCTGTACATCAGCTTCGGAATCCTCAAAGAAATAGTCAACCGGAACATGAAAATAATCTGCGAGCTTTGCCAGAATGTCAGAATTTACAGTAGCGCCTTCAGACCACTTCTTCAAGTTTCCTGTGCTTAGCCCTAGCGATTTAATTAAAGGAGTTGGCTTTACGCCGTTCTCCTTACATATTTTCAAAAATTGGTCATAAAACATAAAAATCCCCCAAATAATTTGTGCAGTTATACAAATAGTTGATGCGAGTATTGACAAATGCACCTGAGTGCATTATAATTCATTATAGAACATTTGAGGTGTTCTATAATGAATTATTGTTAATAAAAATCTTAATATAATTCATTATATCACATAACTGCAGAAAAATCAAGGAGGTAAACTATGACTTACACAGACCACCCAAAATTCACCGGCCGCAACGTGCCTATCGCCGAAATCGCCCGTGCAACAGGCAAGAACCCGCAGTTTATCCGTATCGGCTTGCAGCGTGGAATACTCCCGTTCGGAATCGCTATGAAGAATGAAGGTTCGTCCGAGTACACCTACTACTGCTCTGATAAGCTGGTGTGGGAGGCAACGGGCTATTTCAACGACAAGGTGGTGCTTGATGGATGAGTAACCCTGAACTCAACATCATAAACATGGCAGATGTCGAAGCGGTTGCAGTAAAGTGGCTGTGGAAACCGTACATACCACTCGGAAAGATAACCATTATTCAAGGCGACCCCGGCGAGGGCAAGACAACTCTTGCCCTTTCGATTGCCGCAGCGCTCACACAAGGCGAAAAGCTGCCAAACGAGGCGGAATCCCAAGCGCCTATGAACGTTATTTATCAGACCGCCGAGGACGGGCTTGCCGATACGATTAAGCCCAGACTGGAAGCCGTAAATGCTGATTGCGCAAGGGTTCTTGTCATTGATGAAAGCAAAGAAGAACTATCAATGACAGATGAACGAATAGAAAAAGCGATACAGCAGACAGGCGCCAAGCTGATAATTCTCGATCCGATACAGGCGTATATCGGCGCTAACGTGGATATGCACAGAGCCAACGAGATACGCCCTGTAATGTCCAAGCTCGGCAGAATTGCAGAAGAATACGGCTGCGCAGTGGTCCTGATAGGACACATGAACAAAGCCGCAGGACAGAAAAGTTCATATCGTGGGTTAGGCTCGATAGATATAACCGCAGTTGCCCGCAGCGTTCTTATCGTTGGAAAGATGCGTGATTCACCCTCTAAACGTATAATGACGCAAGCCAAGAGCAGCCTTGCTCCTGTCGGGAAATCACTGTTGTTCGAGATAAACGAGAATTCAGCGCTCGAATGGAAGGGCGAGGTTGATATAACCGCCGAGCAGTTTCTCGAAAATGGCGGTGCAGAATTAAGCAAGCTGGAAATAGCGACAGAATTTCTACTTGAAACCCTCAAGGACGGAAAGGTTAGTCAGAAAGAAATTGCCGCCGCAGCTTCAGATTACGATTTCAGCGCAAGAACGCTGAACGAGGCAAAGAAAAACCTTAAGGTATTATCAATAAAAGCTGATAACAAGTGGTATTGGAAACTGCCCGACTAATTTCAACATTGCAAGGTTGCAAGAATTTCCAGTATAGGTACTTTGCAATCTTTCTGGGAAAGGAACATATATGAACAATTCAGAACCCATTGGTCACTTTGGAACAGAGTGGCAAAAGTTCATGAAAGAAAACTATCCGGACATTATTACTGCCGAACTTGTCGGAGAGAAATTCGATGAACTCGCAAGGATAATCGATGCAGAAGCGTGGGAAACGTGGAATCTGCTCCGTAAGCAGTACGCTGAAAAGAATCCCCGCCCGAAAACCTTTACTGAAATAGTAGGGTGGGAGAAAACACGCAGCCTGTACGTTGAACACGAGGTTATGGAGCAGGTTGTTCTTTGCTGCCGCAGCTGTTGAGTTTCTTTCAGAATGTTTTTCAGTTTTGAAAAAACATTGTTAACCCAAGATTGCAAAACCCCTGTATAAAAAAATTCTTGCAATGTTGCAACCTTGAATTTGCTTTCAGCAAATACGGCTGTCGTTTCGGCAGCAAACGCACGGATAATGCTTTGCATTATCCGAATCCCCCGCCCCTCGGAGAGCCCCGTACCTGTGATAGCTTGCTGTCACAGGTATTAAGGGGTTACCAATGGCAGAGCCGTTAGTAAAAATACCGCAGCGAAAGGAGAAAATTAGTGAAAGCGAAAACCATATCCCATTGTCAGGGCAAGGGCAGCCTTTCCCACAATAACCGGACTTTCAAGCCGAAAAATGTTGACAGCTCCCGCAGCAGTCAGAATGTCACCTTTGTAAAGATGTCAATAACCGAGGCTTATGACAAATGCTTTTCGGAGGCAGTCGAGCGTTACAATGCAAAGCAGAAGCGAGCCGACCGCCGTATCAAGGACGGATATTTCCGTTATGCTTTTTCACATGCTCCCAGTAACAATGTAATAACTGCTCCTGACAAGCGTAAGAGCTTCTATGAGGACATTGTGCAGATAGGCGACAGGAACGATACGGGGATAGGCACGGCTGACGCAGAAACTGCCGCCAAATGTCTTACCGAATATATGCAGGGATTTTCTGAACGCAATCCGAATTTCTTTGTTTTCAACGCTGTTCTCCACGTTGACGAAGCTACGCCGCACCTGCATATTGACTATATCCCTATCGGGCATTACAAGCGGGGAGTTGATACACAGAACGGCTTGGCGCAGGCTCTTAAAGAAATGGGCTACGGTGAGGGCGAGAACACCATAAATCGTTGGAGGCTGGCGGAGCGTGATGTTCTCGCTGAAATATGCCGCAAGCACGGCATTGAGATAAGCGAGCCAACCAAAAGCAGAGGGTACACCTACACCGTCGAGCAGTACAAGCAACACAAGGACACAATATCCGCCCTTGAACAGCAGAAAGCGGAACTTTCGGAAAATCTGGACGAACTGAAACTGCTGAACGACGCCGCCGAGAGCGAGGGCATAGAAAGCACAAAACTGCCTTTCAACAAAAGGGTGGTTTCCGAGGAGGAGTTCAGCAAACTTGAAGCGGCGAAAAAGACTGCCGCTATGAGAGAAACTACTCTTGACCACCGAGAAAAAATCATAGCTGAAAAAGAAACCGTACTGTCCCGAAAAGAGGCGGAGCTTTCCGGAAAGCTGACGGACGCAAAAAATTCCTATATGAAGTATAACGAGCTTGCAAACGAACTGCTTGATGACAGCAAAGCATATCATAAACTTCTTCCGAGGTACAAGGCGCTCGAAGAACGCTGTCAAACGGCGGAGAATGAACTTAGCAAAGCTAAAGATAAGATAATATCTGCCGTAAAGCATATAACCGACATCGCAAAACTGAGCAACTGTATGCTTGCCCCCATTTCGGGATATGAAGATTTGGCTGAGAAAGCTACTCCGCTGCATAAATCACTCGCCAACGTTATCCGTCGGCTTTGCAGCAGATTTGTAAGGTCGCTGGGATTTGATAAGGAAGCGGATATAATTCAGAAAAAAGCAGGGATTTCAGACGAGGCTCTTTCGGAGTTAAAGAGCAACGAAAACAGAAAACAGAATAGAGGTGTAAGAAGATGAGGTTTTCCGCAAACGAATACTATGCACTCGCAAACGCAGACTGCATTTCTGTTGCAAAATCTCTCGGTATGCAGGTTGACGAGGGCAAGCAAACTACTACAAAAGCTGTACATATTAAGCACAGCGGCGGCTTATACATATTTCCTGAAAAGAATAATTGGTACCGTCATTCAGACAGCAGAGGTGGCTTTCCGATTGATTTGGTGATGGACACGCTGTCCTGTTCAAAAGAGTATGCACTTGAATTTATTCAGAAAAACGTCCCCGTAAGCTATACCCCCACATTTCCAAGCAGAGCTTCTGATTTTAGATTACCGGTGCAGACTTCTCCCGAACGGGTTCGCGCCTATCTCACGAAAACCCGTGGTATTGACGAAGAAATTGTGGATTGCCTTATTGCGGACAGCCTTATCGGAGAGGATAATGCACGCCACAATTGTATGTTCATAGGTAAAGACAGCAGTGGAGCGGTTCGCTCTTGTGCCTTACGCGGAACGGGGGCAACACAGTTCCGTGGAGAGGTTTCGGGAGGTGACAAATCTTGCAGCTTTGCGATAACAGGCAGTTCAGACAAGCTCCGTGTTTTTGAAAGTCCGATTGACGCTATGTCACACGCTACGTTCTCAAAGCTGCTCGGTATTGACTGGAAATCAGATCATAGATTGAGTGCAAATGGCTGCGGACATACATCAGTATTACGCTATCTGAAAGAACACAGAGAAATATCTTCAGTTATCCTCTCGCTTGATAACGACCAAGCAGGTCACACCGCCGCAGGCACAATAGAGCAAAAGCTAAACGCTGAATTTACTGAAAGAAAAATATCGGTGTCCAGGGTTATTTCGCAGCGCAAGGATTGGAACGAGGATTTGATGGCGTTCAGAGCCGCAGAGAAATCTGGTGTCAGCGTGATTGAATTTCTGAAAGCTGCATACCCGCAGATAGAGCGCAGTAATTATTCTTTTCAGCAATATAAGGAGGGTTAAAATGAGGTTAGCAAACGGTATCGGCACAGTCTACAAGTTGTCAGGCAACCGAAGAAATCCTTACATAGTCCGAAAAACCACAGGCTGGGAGATTGACGAGGAAAGCGGAAAAGCAAAGCAGAAGTACATCACCATTGGCTATGCGCCGACCAGAGCAAAAGGTCTTGAAATGCTCATGGACTATAACAAGAATCCCTTTGATGTTGAATCGTCGAAAATTACCTTTGCGGAGATATTCAGCAAATGGTCAGCCGAAAAATTTCCCACGATTTCCGCTTCTAGTGTTAAGGGCTACAACGCCTCGTACAACTGCTGTTCAGCTATTCATGACAGAGTTTTCAAAGAACTGAAGCTGACAGACTTGCAAGGCGTGATAGACGCCTGCGGCAAGAATTATCCCACGCTGCGCAAGCTGAAAGTCATGTTAAGTCAGATGTATGAGTATGCTATGAAATACGAATACTGCAACAAGGACTATTCGCAGTATGTCGATATACTGAAATACAAAAACAGGAATCCTAACCGCACCGACCGCAGTCCGTTCAGTAATGAGAAAATCGAGGCACTCTGGGTGCAGCGGAACAATCTCTACGTCCAAATCGTACTTATGTTGATATACAGCGGTGTTCGTGTATCGGAACTGCTTGACCTCAAACGTGAGAACGTCCATATTGATGAGCATTACTTCAATGTCGTTGAGAGCAAGACTGAAAACGGAATACGCATAGTTCCAATTGCGGACAAGACCTACCCGTTCTTCAGAAAATGGTACGAGGACGGCTGCGAATACCTGCTGCACACTCCCGACGGCAAACACTTCGACTACCGCAACTACTACGATTCCTACTGGACGCCCGTCATGGAGCTGATCAGCTGCTCCCACAAGCCGCACGATACCCGTCACACCTGCATTTCCATGCTGACTGAAAAGGAAGTCTCCCCCACGATGATAAAGAAAATCGTCGGGCACTCGGGGGCTATGTCGCTGACGGAGAGGGTTTACACTCATGTCAATGTGCAGGAATTATTGAGAGCTATAAATAGGATATGAAATAAAAAGGCATTCACCAAACGATGAATGCCTTTATTTTTGTTAGTTGCTTGTTAGTTTTATGTTAGTTGCAGCCCGTGATTTGCCTGTTTCCAAGCAAACACATAATGCCACAAACCACATAAACAAGCGCTTTGTAAGCTTCCAAAAGGGATAAAGATTATCTCTTGGAGAACTGAGGAGCGCGACGTGCAGCCTTGAGACCGTACTTCTTTCTTTCCTTCATTCTCGGGTCACGAGTGAGGAAGCCTGCCTTCTTGAGGACGGGGCGCAGCTCATCGGAGTACTGGAGGAGAGCTCTGGACAGACCGTGACGGATAGCGCCTGCCTGACCAGTAACACCACCGCCAGCAACGGTAGCAACGATGTCGAACTTCTCGATAGTATCGGTGAGAGTCAGGGGCTGACGAACGATCAGCTTGAGGGTCTCCAGACCGAAATAATCATCAATGGAACGGCCGTTTACAGTGATAGTGCCGCTTCCGGGATATACTCTAACTCTTGCGACAGAGTGCTTTCTTCTGCCGGTGCCATAGTAATAAGGCTTAGAATCGTACATTGTTCAGGCCCTCCTTATATTTTGTATTCAACGGGCTTCTGAGCCGCATTGCTGTGCTCTGCACCTGCGTAGCAGCGCAGTCTGGTGAGAGCCTTTCTGCCGAGAGTGGTGTTGGGCAGCATGCCGTTAACAGCGATGGTCATTGCCTTCTCGGGGTTCTCCTTCATCAGCTTGTCGTAGCTGACTTCCTTCAGGTGGCCGATCCAGCCGGTGTGCCATCTGTAGACTTTCTTCTCCAGCTTCTTGCCGGTGAGGACTGCCTTGGAGCAGTTGATGATGATTACATGATCGCCGCAATCGCAGTGGGGAGCGAATGTCGGCTTGTGCTTGCCTCTCAGCAGGTGAGCGGCGGTAGCAGCTACACGGCCAAGGGGCTTGTCAGCTGCGTCGAGAATATACCAGCTGCGCTCAACTTCGGCAGCCTTAGGCATATAAGTTGACATATTTGTTTCCTCCTATTAAAGTATCCGGCATTTCAGATACAAATGCCTCTATGCAACATTTGATATTATACTCGTTTTTTTTTATTTTGTCAAGGCTTTTTCGAAATATATTTTAAATATACTATGATTTCTCGCATTTTCTCTGCAAATCTCTCGACTGTTCTCACTTTCTCTGGTTTCGTTTCATTTTTTGTTAGAATAATGATTTCACGAGAATTGCTGCGAAATGCAGAGATATCATGCGAGTTATCAGCATAAACGCGAAATAACAAAAGCGCCCGCAAAGGCGCTGTTTCTATTTGTTTATAACCGGGCAGTCGGTTCTGCCGAAAAGGTAATCAAGCGAAACATCGAAATAATCCGCTATCGCCAGCAGTGTCTTGTAATCCGCTTCGCGGGCGCCGCTTTCGTAGCGGCTGATGGAATTCTGGTTCAGGTCGAGTTCGATGGCAAGCCGTACCTGGGAAATTCCACGGCTCTCGCGCAATTCTTTCAGTCGAAACATTACCATCACCTCTTGACAAGAGTATACCATAGTGGTATAATAAAAATATCCCGTTTTGGTATACTCCATACCAAATGGAGAAATTTTTTTAAGGTAGGTATTGTTTATGAAAGTTTTCAAGAGGTTAGCTGCGGTGATTTCCGCAGTGGTTATTGCGGTTTCGGCTACGGCTTCTATGGCTGTTACTGCGGGTGCGGATAGTATTGCGGATACTGCTAAGGCTATTTCAAGCGGAACAACATATAAATGCGAATTTATAGAAAATTGGGAATATTCCGATTACAAAATCAATGTTTCATCAAGTGGAACTTTATCTGTTAAATTGGATTCAACATTAGAATATGCAGAATTAGAATTATTTGATAGTGACTTCAATTATGTTTATATATCAGATTATTCCATTACAAGTGGAAATAAACGCAGTGGAGGAAGTGGGTCATGGTATATTGATTTGAGATGGAATGATGTTGGAGAAAAATTAGCAATCACCACTATTTGGAAAGTTGCAAAAGGCACATATTATTTAAGATTGCATAATAACTATGGAAATGGAATAAATCATTGTTGGAGCAGTGGTAAAGCCAATATAATCGCAACCTACCCCAGCACGACCAGCAAAGCCAAGTTCAACTATCTCACGCTTAACCTGAGCCGTGGATACGCAATTTCGCTGGGCGCTGATACGACCGGAAGCGCAGAAGTCACCTGGAAAAGTTCCAAACCGTCTGTAGCGACTGTAAGTTCCACCGGAAAGGTTACTGCCAAAGCCGCTGGAACAACGATAATCTCTGCTAAATGCGGCAAGACCACCAAGAAAATCAAAATCATTGTCACCTGATAAATCCAAGTCAAAAAAGCCCCTGTGCAATGCAGGGGCAAAACTATAGCAAAAGACCGCCCGAAACCGAGCGGTCTTTTATGCATTTTCTTAGATTTACGAGCCACACGCGGATTTTCCCACCGTTGTTCCGACGGTCAGATGAATGCGTAGTTGGATTTACCGTTCTTCTTAACGGAATACATCGCGTCGTCTGCCTTACCGATGATGTACTCAACACGGGTGTTGTAGTCGTCCTTGATAACGGAAATACCGATGGAAACGCTCACGGTGAGGTGTTCGCCGTCGCATTCAAAGCCCTCGTCGAGTTTTGTGATGATATCCTGTGCAACGCGGGTCGGGTCGTTTATCTCAGCATTGCGGACGCAAGCTATGAACTCGTCGCCGCCGTAACGTCCCGCAAAGCCGAACTCGTTGACAACGCCCTTGATGGTGCGTGCAACGAACTTAAGCACCTGGTCGCCGGTAGCGTGGCTATACTGGTCGTTGTAGTGCTTGAAGTCGTCAACGTCTATGAACAGAACTGCAAGCTCGCTCTTACGCGCTTCGGACAGTGTGATCTCGTTGTCGATCTGGCTCTCGATGGTCTCACGGTTGTAGAGCTCGGTGAGTGCGTCGAAGCTTGCGCGTGCAGTCAGCTGCTGCTCGCTCTTCTTAGCGCGGTCGATATCCAGCATGACGCCGACTATCTTCTGCGGATTGCCTTCCTTGTCGCGCAGGGTCGCGGTTCTTATCAGCACCCAGATGTAGTCGCCGTAGATGTTCTTCATACGGTACTCGTTGTGCTTGAACTCTTCGCCGTGGCTGAGCTTTTCAAGGTCTGCCTTGTAGCGCTCTGCGTCGTCCTCGTGCAGCTTTGCCTTGAGCAGGAAGCTGTCGCCGAAGTGGTCGGACGGTGCACGATAGCTGAACTTCTTGTTGAAGTTGTTGGTGAAGAATACCTCGTTGGTCTTGAAGTTCCACTCAAAAATGATGTTGTCGGACATCTCCGTGATGGTGCGGTATCTGTCCTCGCTGACAACTATCTCGTCAAGCAGGTTGTTGAATGCACGGGACATCTGTCCGTACTCGTTGTTGCTTACTGCGGTAGGGATACGCGCTTCGTGGTCGCCGCGGCGTACCTTTTCAAGGGTTTCCTCGATGACCTTGAGCGGCTTTGTTACGAGGATAGAAACAACGATAGCGCCCACAATGACAACAAGGGAAACCAGCACAACTACAACTACAAGTCCGTTTGTGGCGGAAGCGGAGAAGAAGTTCGCACTGGAGTTGACAGGGCACGCTGCGATCGCGATAAGGCCGTTTTCACCGCCGACTCTGCAGGCTGCGGCATACCATGTTTCGTTGCTTCTGGTGGGGGTGTATTCCACGATCTGGGAAACCGAATTGTCAGCAAGCCCGTCGATAAGCGGCTGGAATACGTCCTTGGGATATTCGTTGTAGAGGTTGATCTTGAAGTTCTCAACAATAGAATAGTTGTGGTTTTCAGAGGAGTCGGCGATGATAACGGAGCCGTTGTAGAACGTGCTTCCTCCGGAAGCCTTGTACATGTAGCCCTTTTCGCTGCCCGTGCTGCCAAGCTTGAAGTTTATCAGCAGGGTATTTGTGCCGACGGTTTTTCTCATGAACATCGTCGCGTTCTTTCCGCCTCCGGTCGCCTCAGGGTTGGCGATATCGTTGAAGAACAGCGCTCCGACAGGGTAGTTGAAATATGCGTCGAAGTTGTCTATACGCGTATTTGCCTTGCCTGAGCTCCCGCAGAACACGTTTCCGTCAGCGTCCACCAGCAGCACGGAGTCTATCGTGTCGTTGCTTGAAGCCACCATTGAAAGGTAGTTACCTGCCGCGTCAGATGCCTTTCCCGTGGACATGGCAGTCTGTATTGCGTCGTATGCGAGAATAGTATCGGCCTGCTTTGTGGCGGTGTCAATGTAGGTCTGGAGCGTGTTTCGCTCGTTATCTGCCATTTCGAGTATGGTCGTGCGGAATTCCTCATCGCCGTTTTTAGACACCATGGTGTTGGTGAATGCCGCATAAATGACCATCGGGACGATAGCAAACACCATTGCGCTTGCCATCAGCATGGTTCTGATCTTCATATATACTCCCCGTTTCCATTCTGCATGTGCAGAGTTATTTACAAAATACCGCTGGCACGGTAAAAGCAAAGTTATTTATTATCAGTATAACACAAAAAAAACTTTCTGTAAACACATCAACAATAATAATTTCTCTAAATACCACATTTTTATTAAACCTGCACAAATCATTGAAAAGCAATTTGTTCACAATATGGAGAGGAAAAAAACCTATTGCTTAAAAAGCAAATATGTGGTATAATCTAATTAATAATGTACATCGCACCTGGGGAGGGTTACAGATGGGAAATATATTAAAAGCGTACCGTTACCGTATCGTTGACAACAGCGCGTTTGAAATGCCGCTTCCGCTTAAATTCACCATATGGAAGGCTGACGCGCCTGTTGCTGAATACCTCGTTTCGGAGGATGAACAGGTCACATATAAAATTCTCACGAGATATAAGGAACTGATGATAACCACTATCCATCGTCCGCTTGATATCTCTGACATATACTATCTTTTCTCCTGCCGCGTGTTCCAGGACCGCACGCCGTTTACGCTCCCCATTCTTGAGCGCATGGGGCTGGAGAAGTACAATGTATACAATATATTGTGCCACACCCACGGCGTTTCACCGTATGACGATTACTGGATAAGCTTCGACGGTGAAACTATCGGTTTTGACGCCGCCGTTGAAGAATTCGACAAATACCTCATCGGTCCGGAAGTTCAGCCAGTGCCCGTGGTTTCTTACCCCAACGGCGCAGCGGTGGAAGTTCCTGCGGCTGGGAAGGTGTCCTCCGCAGACGTTGGGAAGATACTTGACCAGCACAAGGTAAATGTCGCAGACATCGTGAAGGAAACTTCCAAGCCTGTTTCCATTGCGCCTGACAGTTCCTACGAGCCGCAGCACGAGATAGAGAACAACAAGATGTCCGCAGACGAGATAGAAGCGCTGCTGCGTTCCTGCGGCATAAACGAGGACGAGCAGTCTGCGGAGGAGAATGCAAAGGTCCCCGATGTCGATCCGTCAAGCCGTTCGGAAACCGAGCCGTCCGGCGGCACTATGTCCCAGGAGGACATAGAAAAGCTGCTTGCCGCGAACTCTGCACCCGCAGAGCCGGAACCCGAGCCAGCGCCTGCAACTGAGCCTGCGCCCTCCGGTGGGAAGATGTCCCAGGAGGACATAGAAAAGCTGCTTGCCGCGAACTCCGCACCCG
>ENA-OZUP01000054-OZUP01000054.1-human-gut-metagenome-genome-assembly--contig:-NODE-54-length-26459-cov-8.786169_pt1 | contig 26459 bp, 18 predicted proteins | sample MGYA00243436_ERZ654027 | MGnify/ENA primary metagenome ERZ654027 (study PRJEB26926, sample SAMN06164567) | human gut metagenome | biome: ENVO:00009003; feature: ENVO:2100002; material: ENVO:00002003...
TCCGGCAGGGGCGCTGCCCCTGCACCCTGCAAGGGAGTTCCTCCCTTGACCCTTTCGCGCGATTCAGTTGCGCGCGTCTGCATACTTCTTCCGCGTGTTTATGCAGGGATTTCGCCTCTGCGGAGGCGATTCCCCTTGCCACTCCGAAGCCGGAGTATGTTTCAAGCCTTACTCCGGCTTCCGCGCCGCGATATGCCACCGATGCTCTTCCGGCGCGGGATGCGTAAGCGCATTCGTCCCAAACACCCGCACATCCACAAAGCCAATCGACTGCAAGAGCGCCACCAGCTTCTCCGCCTGATACGCGCGCTGTACCTGCTCCTCGTCAATCCGCCGATACCGCCCGTCCGGCTCTTTCACGAAGATAGCAAGGTGCATTTCCACCTGCTGGCGCTCCGGGAAATACCGGTTCTGCCACATGTACGTCACGTCCCGGCGATCCTCGCCCATGAACTGGCTGCCCAGCAGGTGCTCCAGCTTATAAGGGGTCGACACATCGAAGAACAGCCCGCCGCCGGGCTTGATGGCTTCCCATGCGGATTGGAAGAACGCCGCCGCGTCCACGTCCTGCAGGAGGTAATTCACCCCGTCGCACGTCGCCAGCACCGCATCCACCGGGCGATGCAGCCGCAATTGCCGCATGTCCTGCCGGATGAACGGGATGCCGAACCCCGCCTTGCGCGCTTTCTGCGCCGCCTGCCAGAGCATTTCCTGCGAGAGGTCGATGCCCATCATCTCATAGCCCAGCTGCTGCAAGGGCAGTGTCAGGCTGCCCGTGCCGCACGCGCACTCGCACACCTTCGCATTGCGCGGGATGCCGTAAGCCGTCATCATCCGGGCATACATATCCGCCCATGCGCCATAATGCACGTCGTTCATCAGCGTGTCGTAAACTTCCGCAAATCCTGTATACATTCGTTTTCCTGCCTGATTATCTGTTTTTTCCGCGCATCGTACCGCCGATTCTGCCCGCTTCCTTCGCGGACAGACCAGCCCAGCCGACGTCGCGGAGTTTTTCTGTCAGTCCGAGGGCTTCCGCCGTTTCGTACTTGCGGCGGAGCTTGTCGGGCAAGCGCCAAGGTCTTTGCATTCTCTGCTCTCCTTTCTCACATTAACAATCTGCAATGTTGCAGGGGTTTCGCCTCTGCGGAGGCGACAAGGGGGCTTTCCGTTCGCCCCCTTGACCCCTTCGGTTTCCCCTTTATTGCAGGTTGTTATAGCGTATAGCAGTAGTTTGCACACCCTGCGCCCGCTTCATGCGGATTAGCGCTTGTCCGTGTAGCCGTTTTCCCACGGCTTCAGTTCGCGTTCTTCTTCCTGCTCGTCGTCATCATCATCGTCGTCATTCTCCTGCGACAAGCCGCGGTTGACCTGCGCGCCCTCAATGCGGGAGTTGATGTACTTGTCAAACACCGCGTTGGTGAAGCTGGCGGTGATGAAGCGGCTGAACGCGAAGCCGAACACGAGGTAGTACGCGAACAGGAGCAGCAGCACCCACGGCTGAATCGTCAGCAGGAAAATCACGGTGAACAGCACCGTCGGGACGCAGTGCAGCAGTCGAATGCCTACGCTGCCCGGCAGCCGCCCGACCGCGAGGATAAAGCTGTTGCGGATGATGGTGCGGAAATTCATCTGATACGTCACCATCATCGGGTACATGTACGTCACTGCGAGCGCCCAAAGAATGCCCAGCATCAGAATCAGCATCTGCGGAATGACCCACACGGCGTTTCCCACCGCCATATCACCATAGAAGCGCCAGCAGATGTAGACAAGGAACGGCACGCAGCCGGTAATCGTGCTGACGAGCAGTCCCTGCTTCCAGTTTGCCTTGATGGCATCCTTGTAGTCCGCCCACGGGAAGGCGTGTTCGTCGCGCGCCCAATTGCGGGTAACGTAGCTGAGTCCCGCCGTGAACGGGCCGGTAATCGCGATGCACGGAATCAGAATCAGCAGCGTGACAAATATCATGTCATTGCTGGTCTGCATGGCTTCGCGGAGGGCTGTCTGGTCAATCGCGTCAATGACTGCACCCGTCTCGTCCACCTGCACCGTTCCTGCCAGCGTCATAATCAGGCTGACGACACACAACGCAATCGCAATCATCGCGGGCAGCCACGCCACGAAGTACATCAGGTTCATGCGGCACAGCCCGCTCATGCGCGTGCGGAGCATCTCCATGAACAGCTGCCAGCGGTTCTTCGGCAGGTCGTCGGGCGTGTAGTCGCCCTTGCCGCTCTTGCCGTAGTAGTAGGAATTCATCAGCTTGTCAAACACAGTTTCGTCCTCCTCGTCAGGCGAATGTCATCCCCGATTTTCCACCTGCATCGAGGGATGATAAATCAGTTTTTTATTATACCATATTCCGCGCAAAAAGCAAAGAAAAACATGCTCTTCGCGAAAAATGTTACGAAATCGTCACAAAGTGACACAAAGCCCCGGTCAGCCGTTTTCTCGCTGACCGGGGCAAAAAAATCCGTATTACTGGCGTCCGCGCTTGCTGCGGCCGTAGATTTGCGCTTTCGCGTCCTCCATGGCATCGCCGTCTTCCGCCATGTCGTCCGCGGTAAAGACCTGCTGCGTCTCGGCGCTTGCGGGCTTTTCGTTTGCCGCCACGTCGTCCGCCGTCTGCACTGCGTCCGCCGTTTCTGCCGTTTCAGGCTTTTCCTCGGCTTCCGGCGCATTCTCGCTTTCGTCCGCAATCATCACGCGCTCGTCTTCCGGCACTTCCTCGGTGTAGTTGCGGCGTTCGCTGAGCTGCAGCTGCTCCTGCCCATCCTTCGGGCGATTCATCACGCGCCCGGCGATGCTTGCTGCCAGCAGCACGGCAGAAATCACCGCCAGCACCGCAAAGATGTAGTACAGCGTCGTCAGCACACCTTGGAAGGTCGTCACGGCGGCAGGCAAGGTGTCCTCCGTGGGCAGTTTCTCCGCCACAAAGGGCTGCGGCGTGGTGACAGGCACCTGCGTCGGCGCGCTCGTCGGCGCTGCCTGCTGCACCTGAATGATGTTGCCCTCAAAGGTCGTCGCTTCGCCCAGTTCGTTGCTGAGCGTCGCGTCGAAGCGGAATTTGCCCACCATGTTCACCTGCACGTCGCGCATCGTCGTGAAGGACTCGCCGGGCGCAAGCTGGGCAATGCTCGCCAGTGACACACCCGAGGACGAGACGGTGATTTTCTTCGCGTCATAATTGCCGGTGTTGGTCACAGTGATGGTGAAGCGGATGACCGACGGCAGGGTGAACACAACATCCGTGCTGGCAGTCGTTTCCACCGTCAAGCTGGGTGCTTTCGCCGGGTCGATAGCGGTCAGCGGCAGGCGGCCCGTCGCCGTTTCAATGCCGGTCGTTCCCTCCATGCCCGTCACAGTGAACTGATATTCCGCCGTTTCGGTCATGGTGATGGTCTTTTCCAGCTTGACCGTCTTGCCCGCGTCCACCGTCACATCGGTAAACACCGTGTTCAGCGTCGGGTCAGTGACGGTGATGCCCGTGATGTTCTTCTTGCCCGTATTCTTGAGCGTCAGCGTCAGCTTGACTTCATCGCCGACATTGCCACCCTTGCGATCGGCGGTCAGCGTTGCGGTCAGGTTGACCGTGCCGTACTTAATGGTCGCATCCGCCACCTTTTCGGTGTAGCTTTTGCCGCCCGCGGAGTAGGTGACAGTCGCGTTGGACGTGATGTTCTTCGTGCCCATCGTCACGGTAAAGGTATGCGACTTCTTCTCGCCCGCCGGAATCGCGCCGATGCTCGCCGTGTTTGGCGAAACAGCGGAGGACTCCTTGATGCGCACGCCCGTCACATCCACCGTACCGACGTTGCGGATTTCGTACACCACGCTCACTTCCTGTCCCTTGCGGGCGATACCGGGCGTGATGGTGCGGCTGACCTGAATTTCCGGTTCTGCCTGCACCTGCGAAATGCGCTTGACAAAGTTGTTGCTCGCGTTGGAAACGATGCCGTTTTCATCCTTGCGGGGATAGCGCACGCGGAACGCCAGCTGTCCGGCGTTCAAATCCGCCTGCGTCACGTTCCACGCAATCGTGCAGCTCTGGCTCGCGCCCGCGTCCAGCAGCGGCGTGCCGAACGCCTCGATGATGCTGCCGTTGGGGTCAAGCACCGACACGGGGGACGTGAACTTCTCGTCCGTTACGTTCGTCACGCGAATCGTGACGGTAATTTTCTCCGGTGCGGTGAACTGGTACTTGGAGAAATCCAGTTCCACCTTAATCGGCAGCGTGCTGGCGGTGCTTTCCGCCCCGGCAATGCTCACCAGTCCCGTCAGCATCAGCAGAGCACAGAAAAGCGCAAAAATCCGTTTCTTCATCATATCCCCATCGGGCAGCGCACAGCCGCCCTTCCTCCTTCCGCGCCATGCGCCGGAAAAGGCGGACGCATCGAGCAGAAATCATGCCTGTCCACTTCCCTTGGAAATGGAACCACATACCCTATCCTATTTTACTCGTTAACAGCCCCTTCTGTCAAGGTGCACGCCCCTTGGAAATGTAAAATGTTCATCGAAAAGACGGTTTCTGTGGCGAAATTTTCGTTTTTTCCCGCCGGACGGTTGTTTTTTTCGCACGTCCACCTTGAAAAATCGGGCGGAGAACGGTATAATAAAGACAGCTAACCGAACGTGTCCCGCAGATTTTTTCGCTGCGGACGCGAAAAATAAGGAGGCAGTACCCCTATGGACGTCAAGACCGCTTATGAACAATGGCTGCATGATTTTGCCGCCGATGCCGATACGATTGCCGATTTGAAGGCAATTGCGAATGACCCCGCGGAAATCGAAGACCGCTTCTATACCGAGCTTTCCTTCGGCACAGCGGGGATGCGCGGCGTACTGGGCGCAGGCATGAACCGCATGAACCGCTACAACGTCCGCCGGGCAACGAAGGGCTTGGCAAAGTACCTGCTGCAGAATCCGCAGGAAGCGCAGCGCGGCGTGGTAATTGCGTATGACAGCCGCCGCTTCTCCGCTGAGTTTGCCCGCGATGCGGCGCTCGTGCTGGCGCAGGAGGGCGTTCCGGCGTATCTGTTTGACGCGCTTCGCCCTGTCCCGATTCTGTCCTACGCGGTTCGCCACCTCCACGCCATCGCCGGCATCGTCATTACCGCCAGCCACAATCCGCCGCAGTACAACGGCTATAAGGTCTACGCCGAGGACGGCGCGCAGGTCGGCCCGGAAGCTGCGGACGGCATCACCGCCTTCATCCGCGCCACCCCCTATACCGACTGCAAGCTGATGGACGAAGAAGAAGCCAAGGCGAAGGGGCTGCTGAAAATCATCGGCAACAAGGAAGTCGATGACGACTACATTGCGCAGGTCAAGACGCTGTGCATCCAGCCGGAACTGCTCGCCGAGGAAGGCAGCAAGCTCTCCATCGTCTACACGCCCATCCACGGTTCGGGAAACGTGCCGGTTCGCCGCATCCTGCGCGAAGTCGGCATCAGCAACGTCTCCGTCGTCAAGGAGCAGGAGCTGCCTGACCCGAATTTCTCCACCGTCAAGGTGCCGAACCCGGAAGACCCCGGCGCGTTCGTCCTTGCCATCAAACTGGCGGATGAAGTCGGCGCGAAGGTCATTTTCGCCACTGACCCCGACTGCGACCGTCTTGGCGTCGCCGTCAAGACCGGCAATGGCGACTGGCAGCTGCTGACCGGCAACCAGATCGGCTGCGTGCTGCTGCACTACATCCTCTCCACCAAGCAGAAGCAGGGAACACTGCCCAAGAACGGCGCGGCGGTGAAGTCCATCGTGTCCACATCGCTGGCGAACAAAATTGCCGCTTCCTTCGGCGTGGAGATATTCGAGACGCTGACGGGCTTCAAGTTTATCGGCGAGAAGATTCAGCAGTTCCAAGACACCGGCTCTCACACGTTCCTCTTCGGCTTCGAGGAAAGCTACGGCTTCCTGTCCAGCACGTTCGTGCGCGACAAGGACGGCGTGAACGCCTCCCTGCTGATTGCCGAGGTCGCTTGTGCCTGCGCCGCGCAGGGCATCACGCTCTATGATTATGTGCAGTCCATCTTCCGCGAATACGGCTATTTCGTGGAAAAGGTCGTCAGCAAGACGCTGCCCGGCAAGGACGGCTTGACCCGCATGAAGGAAATCATGAAGGACCTGCGCGAGAATCCCCCGAAGGAACTCTGCGGCATGAAGGTCACGGCGGTTCGCGACTATTTGAAGGGCACGCGCACTGCGGACGGAAAGGTCGAACCGACAGGTCTGCCGAAGTCCGACGTGCTGTACTTCGAGCTGGAGAAGGGCAACTGGGTCTGCGTGCGTCCGTCCGGCACGGAGCCGAAAATCAAGCTGTACGTCAACACCAACGCCAGCGACAAGGCGGACGCGGAGAAGCTGAATGCGGATTTGCGCGTTGCGTCCGAAGCGCTGCTGGACTAAGGGAATCCGCAACTGAATAGGCAATAACGGCGCGGGTCGTGCTTCCTGATATAGGAGGCACGACCCGCGGTTTTTTATTGCTTCATTGATGATTGACAGCTTGAAAGCAAAGTAGATTGGCGAATCAAGCATCATTTTGCCGCTGCTCTCGTCGCCTCTGCGGAGGCGAAGTTGTTACTTTCTGTTGCGACAGAAAGTAACCAAAGAACGCCCAGAGGGGGCTGAAAAGCGAAAGAGCGGGGATTTCAGCCCTCTCTGGACTCCCCCCGCCACCTCAATTTCTTGCGGGAAAGAGCAGCATTTGCTTGGCAAACTGGTCACTTTTGCATAATTGTGCATGAAAAGTACACCGATTTATCGGCTTATCGACGAGGAAGTTCCTTTCAATCTTCCGCGAAGCATTATTTTCATGACTTTTCTTGACACAGTTCGAGATACGCATCCACCGCCTCCCGAAAATCCGCTTGCAGTGCTTCGCGTGTCTCTCCTTCATACGAAATCAGACTGCGAACGCCCTGCACCTTGCCAAGGGCACGCCGTCCTCGTCGGAAAATTTCATCGAGCCGACATAGCCTTTGTCCGTCATCGTTTGCTTCAATTTGTCCATTGCCTGATTATTCCACCCAAAACACCGCCGCATCATGCTTCCCCAGCGTCGCCGTCAGCCCGTCCGTCATCTGCTGCTTCTCGCCCGTCCACAGTTCCCGCGCCGCCGAGTACGTCCCTTCCAGCATTTCGCCTGTCACGCGAACCGTCCGCGTCTCTTCCGACAGATTGAACAGCGCCACATACAGCCCTGTGCCGTCCCTGCGCGGCGCAATCCACACGCTTTCATCCTCCGTCGTCCACAGCGGATGGGCGCACGCGCTCGTCTTTTCAATCGCCAGCACATCCCGGTTCGTCAGCAGCTTCAGCGTGAAGTCGTCATTCTTCGTCAGCTCGCCGCCCATCATCAGCGGCGAACGCATCATGCACCACAGCGTCATCATCGTCCGCTGCTCCGCCTGTGTGAAGTTCGTCCAGCCGTTCGGGTCATAGCACTGCCGTAGCGCGCCGACGGGCAGCATATCCGCATCCGGCCAATGCCCCGGCGCGGCATGGACGCACCATTTTTCCGCCCGCTCAAACATCCCTTTGAGCAGCCGCCACTCGTCCCAGAAGTCGTCCGTGATGCGCCACATGTTCGCGTATTTCTTCAAATGCTCCGCCTGTTCCAGCGGCGCAGGGCCGGGCGACAAAGACAGTACAATGTCCCGCCCGCAGGCGCGGCAGGCAGCGGAAATGACCTCGATTTCCCGCTTGCAGTGCGGATATTCGCGCGCGATGTCGTCGCACTTGACGAAATCCACGCCCCATTCGGCGTACATGCGGAAGATGCTGTCATAGTACGCGCGCGCTTCGGGCATATCGCACCGCAAGCCGTACATATCCGGATTCCACGCGCAGATGCTGTTTGGATTCGCGACCTCGTGACAGCCCTTCCCGCACCCCAGAATCGGCAAGTGCCGATGCGCCGCCATTCGCGGCATCCCGCGCATGATGTGGATGCCGAATTTCAGCCCCAGCGAATGCACATAATCCGCCAGCGGCTTGAAGCCTTTTCCGCCTGCCGATGACGGGAATCGCCCCGGCGCAGGCTGCAAGCGCCCGTATTCATCCATCGTCAGTTCGGCAAACGGCTCGTAGGCGTGGCTCGTCGCGGTCGGCTGATACCACTGAATATCCACAACGACGTACTCCCAGCCGAACACCTGCAAGTGCTCCGCCATGTACGCCGCGTTTTGCCGCACGGTCGGCTCGTCCACCGCCGCGCCGTAGCAGTCCCAGCTGTTCCATCCCATCGGGGGCGTCTGCGCAATCATGATATTTTCCTCCTACCTATATTATGAAATCGTGATTTGATGTCTGCTATTTTCTCAGCTCCAGATACACATTTCGATACTGGCTTGGCGTACACCCTTTCTGCGTCCGGAACACGCGGTTGAATGTCGCAATCGACCCAAAGCCAACGCGCAGCGCAACCTGCGTCACGGGCAGGTCGCTCTGGCTGAGCATCTCCGCCGCCATATCCACCCGCCGCGCATTCAGGTACTGGATGAACGTCGCGCCTGTGTGCCGGCTGAACATGCGGCTGAGCGTGTAGCGGCTGAACCCCGCGTAGTCCGCCAGCACATCCAGCGTGATGTTTTCGGCGTAGTTTTTATTCAGGTAATCCAGCGCACGGTTGAAAGCGTCCTCGCCGGATAATCGCCGGTGGATGTCATTCATCTCCGCGCTGTTGGCGACATTGGGCAGATACAATTCCCCCAGCGTGGCGAATACGTCCATCAGCAGCGCATAGCACCGCAAATTCCGCAGCGGCGTGTACGCCTCGTAAGCGTCCACCAGCTGCATCAGCGTTTTGCGAACGATGGGCGTCGCTTCACTTTCCGCCGTGAGATAAATCGGCTGGCGCAGCATCGGGCGCAGCGCAGCAAATTCCTTCATTGTAAACGCGGCATTGTGCTCAAAGATGATAAGGTAGCGCTCGTTGCCCGCCGCCATGCGCAGGGCGTGCGTCGCGTCGGAGGGAACAAACAGCACCTCCCCCGCCTGCACATGATATACCTTCCCACTTACCGCCACCTCGCATCCGCCCAGCAGCGGCACGCAGACTTCTATGGCCGAATGAAAGTGCGGCGCATAGCTGTCCGGGTTCGGCTGATGCCATACGCGGATGGTTACGTCCCGCTGGTAGGTGATAAACTCCCGCTCGCCCTTCATCACGCGGAAGCCGGATGCCGTCAATGGTCGTTCGCGTTCCGTAATGAGCCTTCGGTTATTCATAATTTCTTCACAAACCTTTCGTGCAAATTTGCGCATTTTGCCTTGTCTTTTTTTCCATCATACCACAAAGCGCAACGCATTTCAAGCAAATTATAACCAAAGACGGGCAAATTTTAAGAAGTTTTTTTCTCTCGTTGAATTTATAATATGGTTGAAAGCAAACAGTTTTTATTCATTTGCAACGCATCGAAATTGGTTCAATTCCAGTTTGAAGGAGGCACGGAAACATGGAGCGTTCCTTTGGCAGCAAATACGGGAAGTGGATTGCCCTGACGGCGGTCGTTCTGGCGCTGGTGCTGTGGTTCGTTCTGTCCGGCGGCGTGGAGAACTACCGGGCAAAATACGAGGGTTATGACCTCTCGCAGCAGATTGGCGACATCGGGCGCAGCAGCACCTATTCGCTGTATTTGCGCGCGCATGAAGGCGCTCCGGACGCATCTTCGGACGTTTCCATTCCGCTGGTGACGGTGGATTCGGATGGCGTGACTGCACAGAAGGATGGTCTGCTGATGCAAAGCGGCTCTTCCGCAACGTTCGCCGTCACCGTACCGGAAACCGGTTTCTACAACATCCGCCTGACCTACCGCACTGAGGCGGCACGCGGCGTGGACTTGGAGCGCGAACTGCGCATCAACGGCGAAGTCCCCTTCGATGGCGCGGATACGCTGACCTTCACCCGCCTGTGGCACGACGGCGGCGAAGTGCGGCAGGACTCGCAGGGCAATGACATCCGTCCGACGCAGGTGGAGGTGTTCGGCGAACAGACCGCCTGCTGCCGCGACGCGATGGGCTACATCACCGAGCCGTACCGCTTTTATTTCGAGGCGGGGGAAAGCACCGTCACCCTGATTGCGACCAGCGAGCCGATGCTCCTGACCGCGCTTTCGCTCACCGCCCCCGAAAAAATGCCGGATTACGCCGCTTATGCCGCCGCGCAGCCACAGGAGAACAGCGTTCCTGCTGACTTTGCCCTCGTGCTGGAAGGTGAAAGCAGCACCCTGCGTTCCTCCCCGTCGCTGTACGCGCGTTATGACCGTTCTTCCCCCGCCACCTCTCCCTGCGACGTGCGCCGGACGGTGCTGAACTACATTGGCGGCGATGCTTGGCGCGACGCGGGGCAGTGGATTGAGTGGGATTTCGACGTGCCGGAAAACGGCTGGTACAACATCACCATCAAAGGCCGTCAGACCTACAACCGCGGCAGCGTGTCCAGCCGTATCCTCTATCTGGACGGCAAAATTCCCTTCTCCGGTATGGAGAACGTCTCCTTCCCCTACACCACGGCATGGGAAATGAACACATTGTCGGATGATTCCGGCACGCCCTACCGCTTCTACCTTTCCGCTGGGCATCACACGCTTCGTCTGGAAGCGACGCTGGGCGACATGGGGCAGATTCTCTCCGACATGGAGGAAAGCATCTACCGCCTGAACCAGATGTACCGCCGTGTGCTGGTGCTGACAGGCGTGAACCCCGACCGCTACCGCGATTACCACTTGGAGCAGGTGTATCCGGAGGTCATCGAAGCGATGGCGCAGGAAAGCCGCCTGCTCTACAAGCTCGTCGATGATACCGTCGCCCTCACCGGACAGAAATCCGACCGCATTGCCGTCGCGCAGACACTGGCAGTGCAGCTGGAATCCTTCGTCGAAGATCCGGCGAAGATTACCGAAGCCTTCACGAATTTCAAGGACAACATCACCTCCCTCGGCACGTCAATGCAGAACATGCGGCAGGTCAAGCTGGATATTGACCTGATTGCCATCACCGCGGACGGCGTGACCGTGCCGCAGCCGTCGGAAAATTTCCTCGACCGCGCGCTGCATGAGCTGAAATCCTGCGTCACGTCGTATTTCGTGGATTACAATGCCTTGGGCGATGTGTACGATGCCAGCGAGGACGTGCTGGAAGTGTGGATTCTGACCGGCCGCGACCAGTCCACCGTCCTCAAAACCATGGTTGATGACACCTTCACCCCGTCAACCGGCATTCCCGTCAACGTCATGCTGGTTGACCCGAACGCGCTGCTGAACGCCGTCGTCGCGGGCAACGGCCCGGATGTCGTCATTTCAACCGACAGCTGGAACCCCGTCAACTACGCGCTTCGCCACGCGGTGGAGGATTTGACGCAGTTCGATGATTTGCAGGAAGTCCTCGACCAATTCTACCCCAGCGCCTACGCCGCGTTCAGCTTCAACGGCGGTCTGTACGCGCTGCCGGAGACGCAGCTGTGCTCGATTCTCTTCTACCGCAGCGACATTCTGGAAGAATACGGGCTGTCTGTCCCGGAAACGTGGGATGATTTGATTGCCATGCTGCCCACCATTCAGGGGGCGAACATGTCCGTCGGCATCCCCTACCCCGACATTGCCGCCCCGAATCTCTCTTCTTATTACGCCATGCTCTACCAGCTTGGCGGCGCGCTCTACAACGATTCGGCGACCCACACCACCATCAACAGCGAAGCGGGTGTGCAGGCGTTTGAGCGCTACACCAGCCTCTACAATGACTACGGTCTGCCGACCATCTTCGACTTCGTGAGCCGCTTCCGCTCCGGCGAAATGCCGCTGGGCATCTTCGATTACACGACGTTCAACACTCTGACCGTCTCCGCACCGGAAATCCGCGGCCTGTGGGACATTGCAATTCTCCCCGGCACTTCCCGCACGGCAGAGGACGGCAGCACCTATGTGGACCACTCCGGGCATTCGCAGGGCGCCTGCTGCATGATGATTGCCACCGACAGCAAAACGACAAAGCAGAATGCGTGGCAGTTCATGAAGTGGTGGACGTCCACCGACGCGCAGGTGCGTTTCGGACGCGAGATTGAAGCCGTCTTGGGTTCGTCCGCACGCTACGCCACCGCGAATATCGCCGCCATCGAGCAGCTTTCATGGTCGGAAGCTCAGCTGAAAGTCATTCGCGAGCAGATGACGTGGGCAGTCGGCTTCCGCGAAGTCGCCGGCGGCTACTACACCACGCGCCACATGACCAACGCCGTGCGCAAAGTGACCAACGACAAGACCGACCCGCGCGAAACCCTGCTGGATTACGCGCGCACCATCAACGAGGAAATCAATAAGAAGCGCTTGGAGTTCGGTCTGCCGATCGACGAAGAGACGCCCTGAGCGAAAGGAGGAAGCATTCGTCATGACCGCGTTCTGGAAAAAGTACTTTGCGCTGAGACAGCGCAATGCGTGCATCGCGTGGGACAGAGCAAAGCACATGAAGTTCTGCTATGCGTTTCTGGCGCCCTACGTCCTGCTGTTTCTGACTTTCTACATCCTCCCGATGCTCATCTCCATCTACTACTCCTTCACCTACAACAACATTCTGGAGCCCGCGCGCTTCATCGGGATGGACAACTACATCACCCTGATTTTGAAGGATGATGTTTTCCTGACTGCAGTGAAAAACACGTTCCTGCTGGCGGTGATTACAGGGCCTGTGGGCTACATCATGTCGTTCTGCTTCGCGTGGCTCATCAACGAATTGCCGCGCTGGGTGCGCACGATTGCCGTCGTCATCTTCTACGCGCCGTCCATTGCGGGCAATGCCTACTACATCTTCTCTATCATCTTCCGCGGCGACGCGTACGGCTACCTGAACGCCATCCTGATGAAGCTGGGCATCCTCAACGCCCCGATACTCTGGCTGACGACGCCGGATTACATCATGCCGGTCATCATCATCGTCACACTGTGGATGAGCATGTCCACGGGTTTCCTTTCCTTCGTCGCAGGCTTGCAGGGCGTTGACCGCTCGCAGTACGAGGCGGGCTATGTGGATGGCATCCGCAACCGCTGGCAGGAATTGTACTACATCACCCTGCCGAACATGAAGCCGATGCTGATGTTCGGCGCGGTCATGTCCATCACGTCCGCGTTCGGCGTGTGCGATGTGCCGATGGCGCTGGCGGGCTTCCCCTCCACCGATTACGCCGCGCACACCGTCGTCACCCACCTGTTCGACTATGGCTTCACCCGCTTTGAAATGGGCTATGCCTCCGCCATCGCCACCTTGCTGTTCCTGGTGATGATTTTGTGCAACAAGCTGATTCAGAGCGTTCTGAGGAGGATTGGCACATGAGTACCATCAATGTCCGCAGCTACAAAGGTCCAGTCAGACCGGACGGCACGCCGATTGAGCTGCCGCAGAAGGTACTGAAGCTGACGAAGAAGTCGAACATGCGCCACAAGAAGCCGAACCGCTCCCGCGTGGGCGACTTTCTGGTGGGGCTGCTGCTGTTCCTCGTCGCGTGTGCAATGGCGTTTCCGCTGGTGTTCGCCATTTCGTCCTCGCTGAAACCGTTGGATGAGCTGTTCCGCTTCCCGCCGACGCTCTTCCCGCGCCACCCCACCATCGACAACTTCTCTGACCTTCTCGTCACGATGGGGCAGAGCTGGGTTCCCTTCTCGCGCTACATCACCAACACCGTCGTCATCACCCTCGTGGGTACATTGGGGCATCTGCTGATTGCGTCCCTCGCGGCGTATGTGCTGGCGAAGTACGATTTCCCGCTCGGCAAGCAGTTTTTCGCCCTTGTCGTGACGGCACTGATGTTCAACGGCTACGTCACCGCGATACCGAACTACCTGACCATGACGCGCCTGAACCTTGTCGATACGCACTGGGCGGTCATCCTGCCCGCGTTCGCCGCGCCGATTGGGCTGTTCCTGATGAAGCAGTTCATGGAAGGGCTGCCCATGTCGCTGATTGAGTCCGCGAAAATCGACGGTGCAAAGGAATTCCACATTTTCTGGACGATTGTCATGCCCAACGTCAAGCCCGCGTGGCTGACGCTCATCATCTTCTCCGTCCAGAACCTCTGGAACGCCAAGGCGTCCGCCGTCATCTACTCCGAGGCGCAGAAGACGCTCGTCTACGCACTCCAGCAGATTCAGGCGGGCGGCATTGCCCGCACGGGTCAGGCGGCGGCGGTTACGGTCGTCGTCATGGCTGTGCCAATACTGATTTTCATCCTCAGCCAGAGCCAGATTCTCGAAACGATGGCGACATCCGGTCTGAAAGATTAAGAGAGGAGGACGCCGATGAACCGCATGGTTTCCCGTCTCTGCGCCTGTCTGGTTGCGTTCTCCCTCTTCGCCGCGCTCTGCGGCGGGATGGTCGCGCGCGCCGCAGACGGCTTTGACTACAATTACACCTACACCTACGATTACTGGGGCGACGAACGCCAGTCGCCGGATGCTTACCGCACCAGCGCCATGCTGTCCAGCGTCTCCCTTGGGCTGGAAACGCCGATGCGCACCCCGCGCGGGCTGACCGTCTCCGGCAATGACATCTACATCGTCGATACGGGCAACAACCGCATTCTGCAAGTCGCCCGCGACGGCGAAAACTTCACGCTGACCCGCGTGATTTCCGAAATTTCCGGCGACATCACCCCGAATACGCTCTCCGCCCCGCAGGATGTGTTCGTCATGGCAGACGGCACACTGTTCATCGCCGACACGAACAACAACCGCATCCTGAAAGCAGACCGGAATTTGAATCTGCTGAGCGTCTTCACCCGCCCGACGGACGCGACCTTCGACCAGTCGATGGCGTTTCTGCCGACGAAACTCGTCTGCGACACAACCGGACGCGTCTTCTGCCTCGCGCAGAACGTCAACCGAGGCCTCATGAAGTACGAGGCGGACGGCACGTTCACCGGCTTCATCGGCGCGAGCGAAGTGAAGTACACATGGTACGAGCTGGTGTGGCGGCTGCTCTCCACGAAGGAGCAGCGCGCGCAGCAGGCATCCTTCGTTCCGACGGAATACAACAACATTGCGCTGGATTCGGAAGGCTTCTTCTTCGTCACCACGCAGACCTTCAATTCCAACGAGCTGACCTCCGGCGCGGCGAAACCCGTCCGCCGCCTGAATGCCATCGGCACGAACATCCTGATTGAAAACGGCACGAGCCACGTCATCGGCGACCTGCAGTGGGCGCGCGGCGACACGAACATCACCAACTCCGGCCCCTCGAAGTTCGTGGATGTGACCGTGCTGGACAACGACATCTATTCCGTCATGGACAAGACGCACAACCGCATCTTCACCTACGACAAGCAGGGCAACCTGCTCTGGGCGTTCGGCGGTGTGGGCAACATGGACGGATACTTCCTGAATCCCGTCGCTTTGGAGCATCAGGGCTATGACCTGCTGGTGCTGGACAGTCAGGACTGCTGCGTGACCGTGCTGACCCCGACAGAATACGGCAAGCTGGTCTACAAGGCGACCGAGCAGTACCACGCGGGCGAATACGCCGCTTCTGCCGACACTTGGCGCGAGGTCATGAAGCGCAACGGCAACTATGACCTTGCCTACATCGGCATCGGGCGCGCGCTTTTGCAGCAGAAGCAATTCAAAGAAGCCTGTGACTATTTCGCCATGGCGCGCGACAGCCGCAACTACTCCGAGGCGTTCCGCTACTACCGCTCCGAGTGGGTAGAGCAGAACATCGGGTGGATTTTCGGCATCGTCGCGGTGCTGCTGGTCGTTCCGATGGTCATCGGGCACATCCGCAAAATAAAGTGGGAGGTGGACAACGCATGACGCTCGCAGCAAAGCTAACCGACAAGCAGAAGTGGCAGCGCCTGCTGTCCTCCCTGCGCTATTCGCTCTACGTTATCTTCCACCCCTTCGATGGCTTCTGGGATTTGAGCCGCGAAAAACGCGGCAGCCTCGGCGCGGCGAACATCATCGTGTTTCTGGTGCTGCTTGTCCGCCTGCTGTCCATGCAGTTCACGCCTTTCCTGTTCATGAACGTCTACTGGCCGAGCGTGAACATCATCCAGCAATGTCTCGCCGTCCTCCTGCCGCTTTTGTTCTTCGTGGCGGGCAACTGGGGGCTGACGACGCTGTTTGAGGGCAAGGGCACGTTCAAGGATGTCTACATCGCCACCTGCTACGCGCTGACGCCCTACGTCATCCTGCAAGCGGCGATGATTCTCCTCGCAAACGTCATTACCGCCAAGGAAGGCGCGTTCTACTACGTTCTGGAGGGGCTGTCGCTGGGCTGGAGCGGCGCTCTCATCATCTGCGGCATGATGCAGACGCATGACTACTCGCTGGGCAAGACGCTGCTGTTCACCATCATGACGCTGCTGGCGATGGTCGTCATCATCTTCCTGCTGCTGCTGTTTTTTTCGCTCGTTGGCGACGGCATCGGCTATTTCGTCTCCCTCTACAAAGAAGTGCTGTTCCGTCTGTACTGACGAAAGGAGAAAGTATCCATGAAACGACGCATCCTTGTGCGGATCGTGCTGGTTCTGATTCTTCTTCTGGCACTTTATCCGCTGACGAAATTCGTCATTCTTCCGCTCTTTGACACCTCCGGCGAGCTGGAAGGGCACGACGTGCCGCTTTACGGCTACTCAGAGCCTGACACGCCGATGGTCATGGAGAATGACGCTCTCCGCTTTGAGCTTGACCCGGCGACGACCCACTTCACCCTCACCGACAAGCGCACCGGGCACGTCTGGCTGTCCTCGCCTGATAACGCGGACAGCGACCCGATTGCCCTGCCGGTGGAAAAGAACAAGCTGAACTCCACCTTGAGCCTCACCTACGCCGCCTCCACCGGCATGACCACCCAGTTCACCTCGCAGGAACACAGCATTTCAAACGGGGTCTACGAAGTGCTGATGCAGGAGGATGGCAGCGTCCGCGTGAACTACTCCGTCGGACGCGTGCAGCGGTCTTTCCTCATGCCGACTGCCATTGGCGACGCGCGAATGCAGCAGTTCATGGAGAAAATGACCTCCAAGCAGAAGAAGGACATCAAGGAATACTACCGTGAATACAATATTGACAAGCTCCGCAAGACTGACGACAAGGCTGCTTTGCTCGCCGCCTACCCCGATTTGGCGGAAGAGCACGTCTGGGTGCTGCGCGACGGCACAAAGGATCACCTGAAGCAGCGCTGCGAAAGCATCTTTGCCGAAGTGGGCTACACGGCGGAGGATCTGGCATACGACAACAGCCGCATCGTGCAGGCGGGCAGCACCATCGCCAAGGCCGTTTTCAACGTCTCGATGGTGTTCCGTTTAGACGGCAGCGACCTTGTTGTCGAAGTACCGCTGGATGACCTTGCTTACGACGTGGATTACCCGCTGACGAGCCTGACGCTGCTTCCGGCTTTCGGCGCGGGCGGTACGGCGGATAACGGCTTCCTGTTCGTCCCCGACGGCAGCGGCGCGATTATCCGCTTCAACAACGGCCGCGTTTCCCAGCGCGCCTACTACGCCAACCTCTACGGCTGGGACTGGGCGTCCATCCGCACGCAGGTGACGAACGAAACGCGCATCGACTTCCCGGTTTTCGGCGTTTCGGGCGACAGCGGGTCATTCATCTGCATTCTGGAGGACGGCGCGTCGTGGGCGGGCATCGGCGCGGACATTGCCGGCCGCCTGACCTCCTACAACACCGTCAACGCAACGTACACCATCGTCCACGGCGACGCCTACGACGTTTCCGAGCGCACGAACAACGCCGTCTACATGTTTGAAACGGCGCATCCGACGGGCTTCATCCGCCAGCGCTACCGTTTTCTGCCCGAATCGGGCTACATGGACATGGCGGCGTCCTACCGCGACTACCTGACCGCAAAGTACCCGGATTTCGCCGCACAGACGGTGGATGCGGACGCGCCGCTGAGCATCGAGCTGATTGGCGCGATTGACAAGGTGCAGCAGGTGGCGGGCGTGCCCACCAGCGTCCCGATTGCCATGACGACTTATGCGGAAGCGAAAGACCTCCTGCGCGAGCTTGTCACCCGCAATCTGGCGCAGAACATGTCGATTCGCTACGCCGGATGGATGAACGGCGGCATGAATCAGCAGCTGCTGTCCTCCGTCCGCCTGATTCGGCAGCTGGGAACGCAGGAGGAGCTGTTCTCCTTCGCACAGAATGCCGCGATTGCGGGTGTGCCGCTCTATCTGGACGGTTTGACGGCTTTCGCGCGCGACAGCGGCCTGCTGGAGGGCTTCATTGCCTTCCGCGACGCTGCCCGCTTCACCACGCGTGAAGAAGCGGAAATCCCCGAATACAGCCCAATCTGGTACGGCGCGAACGACGACCGCGACACCTACTACCTCGTCAAGCCCGCCATCGCCATGCGCAGCGTCAACACCTTGGTGGACGCGGCGGCTTCCTACGGCGCAGGCGTTTCCTTCCGCGACATCGGGTACATGCTCTCCGCTGATTACGACAGCAAAAACCACACGACCCGCGAAGCCGTGCTGCATCAGCAGGCGGAAAAGCTCGCTGAACTCAAGGCATCCGGGCGCGACGTGATGATTCGTCAGGGCAACGACTACGCCGCGGTTCAGGCGACGCTCATCACCGACATGGACTTCGACGGCGGACAGTATTCCATCATCGACGAGTACGTCCCCTTCTACCCGCTGGCGCTGCACAGCCGCGTATCCTACACAGGCGCATCACTGAATCTGGCGGATGACGCGGAGGAAGTTCTCCTGCGCAGCGCGGAAGTTGGCGCGGGTCTGCAATACACGCTGACCGCCCAGAGCGCGCGCGTTTTGCAGGATTCCACCTACTCCGAGTTCTACGGTGCGGACGCGTCGCTCGTGCTGGATGACATCACCGCACAGGTCGCGCAGTACCGTCAGACGCTTTCGGGCATCTTCAATCAGGAAATGACAGGCCATGAACGCGTCGGGAACGTCACCATCACGACTTACGCAAACGGCACACGCGTCTACGTCAACTTCGGCTATACCGACGCGGCGGTGGATGGCATCACCGTTCCCGCCCGCAGCTATGCAGCGCAACAGGAGGTGAGCAAATGAGCGGCAAACGCATTTCCATTCGTGCGCGCCGAGCAGTATCCGGCTATCTGTTCATTCTGCCCTTCATCATCGGCTTCCTGTGCTTCATGCTGCTGCCGCTGGTGGATTCCTTCTGGATGAGCCTGTGCCGCGTGGACGTGACCGCCGGACAGGGCTTCCAGACGACCTTCATCGGGCTGGACAACTACATCCGCGCCTTCACCATTGACCCGGAGTTCAACAAGCTGCTCAGCGAAGAGATTGGCGTGATGGTCACGCACACCATTGCGATTCTCGTTGTGTCCTTCGTCATTGCCATCGTACTGAATCAGGAATTCAAAGGGCGCGCGTTCGTCCGCGCTATCTTCTTCCTGCCCGTTATCCTCTCCAGCGGCGTTCTCATCGGCTTGGAGACGGACAACACCCTGATGGCGGGAATGCAGCAGATGATGGCGGAGTCCTCCCCGTTCACGCTGTCCGAGTCGCTGATGAAGATTCTCAAGCTCACGGGCATCGGCAGCGACGTGCTGGACATCGTCTTTTCCCTGATTGACGAAGTGTACGACATTGTGATGGCAAGCGGCATCCAGATTGTCGTTTTCCTCTCCGGTCTGCAGAACGTTCCGCGCAGCCTGTACGAAGCGGCAGATGTCGAGGGCTGCTCGAAGTGGGAAGCCTTCTGGACGATTACCTTTCCGATGGTCTCCCCCCTGCTGATTGTCAACATCATCTACACCATCATCGACTTCTTCATGAAGACAGACAGCGAAGTCATGAAGAAAATCAATGAAGAAATGACGCTGAAATACAACTACGGCTTCTCCTCCGCGATGGCTTGGGTGTATTTCGCCATCACGATTGTCCTCATCGGCGCAAGTGCCCTGATGCTGAAAGGAGTGGTGAGCAGCGATGAGTAAGCAGACCGTGACCCATGCTCATCCCAGCGGCAGCTTCTGGGCGCGCAACCGCAAGTCCGGCGGATATCTGCTACGCAAGACAGTGCGGCGCAAGGGCTATCAACTGATTCGCTTCCTGCTGCTGTTCGGGCTTTGCTTCATGATTATCCAGCCCCTGCTGGACAAGCTGAGCGTCTCGTTCATGGCGGAGCGCGACCTGTACGACTCCACGGTCATCTCGATTCCGCGTCACCTGACGACGGCGAACTACTCCCTCGCCGCCAGCAAAATCCTGCTGAATTACGGCACGACGTTCCTGAACACGCTGATCGTCTCCCTCGCGGTGTCGGTGCTGCAAATTGCCGCCTGTACGCTCGTGGGCTACGGCTTTGCGCGTTTCGAGTTCCCGTTCAAGAAGTTCTGGTTCGCGGCGGTCATCATCACCGTCATCATTCCGCCGCAGACGATTTCGTCCTCGCTTTACCTGCACTTCAACTTCTTCGACATCTTCGGCATTTTCAAGGCGACGACGGGCAGCAGCCTAAATCTGCGCGGCTCGCCCATCCCCTACGCGCTCATGTCCGCAACGTGCATGGGGCTGAAGAACGGGCTGTACATCTACATGATTCGCCAGTTCTTCACCGGCATTCCGAAGTCGCTGGAGGAAGCGGCGTATGTGGACGGATGCAGCATCTTCAAGACGTTCTGGCGGGTGATTCTGCCCGACGCCGTGCCGATTCTGGTCTCCTGCTTTCTGTTCTCCTTCGTCTGGCAGTGGACGGACACGTTCTACTCCAAGCTGTTCTTGGGGAACATCAAGCTCCTGAGCCTTGAAGCCTCTACCGTCGCCGACCGCCTGAACAGCTACGTTTCCATTCAGCTGGGGCTTTCCGGCGGCGCGTCGATGGGCTATCAGCAGCAGATGGTTTCGACCGCCACGCTGATGCTCGTCGCCCCCCTGCTCGTCCTCTACCTCTTCGCCCAGCGTTCCTTCGTCGAATCCATCGCCGCAAGCGGCATCAAGGGGTGACAAGGGAGAATGAAACGGGACGAAGTCCCCTCCCTTGACCCTTCCGCGCGATTGAATTGGTGACACTCTCATACAGTGTCCGCGTGTTTATCCACAGGTTAGGCATACTATCCACGGTTTCCAAGCAGCGGGCTGTGCCTGCCGCTCTGAACCCAACCCGCTGCGGCGCCGAAGGTTTCCAAAGGGCGATCGGAAAGCCCTTTGGTCGCCTCCGCAGAGGCGATTCCCCCTGCTGCAAGAAAATCCAGCAGCGGATAAACCCAAAGCCACGGCGAATCCCCCACGATCCTATGACCCGCTGGTCATAAAATAAAAGGAGGCAATCTCATGAAACGGTACCTTGCTCTGTTTCTCTCTCTGGTGATGATTCTCTGCGCCCTGCCGCTGGCAATCGCAGAAGATGTCGAAAACCCCTACGAGGATGACGGCATCGTCATCTACCGCGACGCGGACGGCAACGTCATCGACCTCGGCGGCATGGAAATCACCGTCTGCGACTGGTGGTCTTCCGACTGGCACGACGACGAACCCACCACGGCGGCGGGCGAAGCGACCTACGACTACCGCACTTGGCTGGAAGAGACCTACAACTTCAAGATTGTGCAGCGCAACGCCACGACTTGGGACGACTCTCCCTCCGACTTCACCAACTTCGCGACCACGGGCGGCGACGAGAACTATGTTTGGATTCTCCGCGCCGGCGCGTACCTTGCGCCTTTCAAGGCGGGTCTGTTCTACGACCTGTCCACGCTGGACTGCCTGAACTTCTCCGACGAGAAGTGGAACGGCACGGTTACCGGTCTGCTGAGCAAGGACGGCGGCATCTACGGTATGCGCCCCGAAAAGGCTGAACCCCGCAAGGGCGTGTTCTTCAACAAGCGCCTGCTCAACGATGCCGGTGTTGACCCCGAAGAGATCTACGACCTTCAGGCAAAGGGCGAATGGACGTGGGAAGCCTTTGAAGCGCTCTGCGAAAAGCTGACCCGCGACACCGACAACGACGGCGTGATTGACCGTTATGCCATGATGTCCTTCTCCTCTCACCTGCTTCCCGCCGCCCTCGTTTCCAACGGTGCTGGCTTCGTTCAGGTGGATGAAAACGGCAAGTACTACAACGCGGCGGAAACCGATGCTTTCCTCGAAGCCATGAACTGGGTCATGGACATGGTGTCCAAGTACGAAATGAAGGCGCCCGAAGGTGCGGAATGGAACTACTTCGAGAGTGCGTTCATCAACGGCGAAGTCGCCCTGCAGGTCCATGAAGACTACTTCGCTGGCTCTCTGGCAAACATGGAAGACGACTATGGCTTCGTGTTCTTCCCCAAGGGCCCGCGCGCCAAGACCTACCTCTACGCGCCTTCTGACAACATCATGGTCATCCCGGCTTGCTACGACGCGGATCGCGCGTGGAAGATTGCCTTCGCTTACAACCTCTTCACCAACCCCACCCCCGGCTACACCGACAGCGACGACTGGAAGAACGGCTACTATCAGAAGTACCGCGACGAGCGTGCCGTGGACGAGACCATCACCATGATGCGTGAGCCGGAGCATCAGTTCGTCTGGTATTCCGACATGGTGACCGGCTACGACCTCGGCAGCCAGTACATCTGGGACGTGTACGCGCAGGCGACCACCCCCGCTGAAAAGGCGGAATCCATGCGCGGCACTTGGCAGGCGTACATCGACGAAGCCAACACAAACTAACCCCGCAAAAACGGGTCGAGAGAAGCAATTCTCTCGACCCTCTTCATTTTTTGGGGGGAGACGCAAGGGGCGCTGCCCCTTGACCCCGCCAAAGGGTCTTCGACCCTCTGGACTCCCGTTCGCGCGATTCAGTTGAGCGCATTTTCACGCTATGCCCGCGTGCTGATTGGGGGAACCCAAGGGGCGCTGCCCCTTGACCCCGCCAAAGGGTCTTCGACCCTCTGGACTCCCGTTCGCGCGATTGCGTTGGTGACGCTCTCATACTATGCCCGCGTGTTGATTGGGGGAACCCAAGGGCGCTGCCCCTTGACTCCGCCAAAGGGTCTTCGACCCTCTGGACTCCCGTTCGCGCGATTGAGTTGGTGACGCTCTCATGCCGTGTCCGCGTGCTGATCCGGTGAGCAAAAGAGCCGCCCCTGCTTGCAGGGACAGCCCTTCTAATCGTCAGCATTCATTCCAGCAGGAACATCTGCTGTAATTACGAATGCCCGCTGATTTCAGCGTGCCTTCATTTCCGGCCAGATGGCATCGTGGCGGCGCTTATATTCCGCCTGCATCCCCGGCTTGATTTTTCCCATCCACGCAAATCGTTCCATGCAAAAAATTTCTCCATCACCCGAACAGAGTACACCCCATCTCCCGGAATTCCTTCGCCTTTTGCAGCAGCGTTTCTTCGCTGACGCCGAATTTCTTTCCCAAACAGTTGAGGCACAGAAAGCGCGTCGCCCCGCGGTTAATCAGCTTCTTCGTCAGCGCAATTTCCACGCTTTGCAGCGCCCGATGGCACTGCATACATTCAGGCATTGTCCTTCACCAGATGGCAGAGGAACAAGCGGCAGTCATGGGCCTTGATGTGCGGATTGAACGAATCCTTCTGCGGCCCCAGATGCTCGCCGGAGAAAACGTCCGTCATGTCCAGCGCAACGCCGCCGGTCACGGGCAGACCCATATCCGCGAATTCACAATGCACCTCGGCGTCCGCATGGGACAGGTTCGCATAGAACAGCGCAAACTCGCGATCCGTCAGATGGCGCAGCAGCACGAACGCCGTGTCTGCCGGATGCGTCCACGGCGCTTGCGCGTCATCAGGGTTCGGGATACACACGCTGTCGCGGCGAACGATATACGGCGGACGGCATTCCGCGTCCTGATTGATGCGCAGCAGCGCGGGATTGAGCATCAGCGCACGGTATTCCGGCGCAAGGCTGCGCAAGTCAGCCCCCATCATCAGCGGCACGCCGCACAGGCACCACAGCACAAACTGCAAGCGGTATTCCTCATAGCTGCACACCTTGCCCAGCCCGACATTTCCCTTACCCTCCATGCCGACGGTGAGCATGTCCATGTCGTTGAAGCAGTGGTTGCCGCTCATGCAGAGCTTATTCAGCTGGCTCTTGACGATGTCGGTGAAGGAGACGAAGTTATCCATAATATCGCCGGTGGAGCGGTACATGTGCGCACCGATTGCGCGCATCCACTCGCCGGGTTCTTCCATGCCCCAGTTGCAGGCGGAGAAGAGGATTTCGCGCCCGGTTGCTTTCAGCGCCATCGACATGGTGAGGTAGCGCGCCTTGCAGTTGCCGGACTGCGGGAAGTTGCAGAAGTCGTACTTGAGGAAATCCACGCCCCAGTCCGCAAACGTCTGCGCATCGACAAATTCATGGTCATAGCTGCCGGGATAGCCCGCGCACGTCCGCACGCCCGCGCAGGAGTACATGCCGAACTTCAGTCCCTTGCTGTGAACGTAGTCGGCAACCGCCTTCATGCCGTGCGGGAATTTCTCCGGGTCAGGCACGATGCGGCCGTCTTTGCCGCGCTCGCGCAGGCTCCAGCAGTCGTCGATGACCAGATATTCATACCCCGCCTCGCGGTAGCCCTGCGAAGCCATCAGGTCAGCCATTTCAAAAATCAACTGTTCGTTGATTTGCCAGCCGAACGTGTTCCAAGAGTTCCAGCCCATCGGGGGCAACTGTGCAAGCGGCATAAATTTCCTCCGTTTTGTCCTGCCAAGCAGGAGATTTGGTTTCTGCACAAACATTTCGCCATAAGTCCGGAAATCCCTGCATGATTCTCCCGAAAATATTTTCTGAAAATTTTCGCCGCGTCCATTTTGAAAGAGGAATTTCCAATCCCATGTCGAATGAAATGGATTGAATGGGCGATTTTCGGACATTCCTCCGAAGCATCTGGCCGCCCAGAATTTTTCTTCCTATATATTAAGGAGGACGCAATCAACATGAAACAGTCCAAGCTGATTCTGGACAAGGACTACATCATCTCCCCCATCGACCGCCGCCTGTACGGTTCGTTCATTGAGCACCTGGGCCGCGCCGTCTATACCGGCATTTACGAGCCTGCCCATCCGCTGGCGGATGAACAGGGTTTCCGCCGCGACGTACTGGATTTGGTGCGCCGGCTGAATGTGCCTGTCGTGCGCTATCCGGGCGGAAACTTCGTCTCCGGCTTCCGCTGGGAGGATTCCATCGGCCCGAAGGAGCAGCGTCCGCGCCGCCTCGACCTTGCATGGAAGACGACCGAGCCGAACACATTCGGTCTGCATGAGTTCGTCGACTGGGCGAAGAAGGCGAACACGGAGGTCATGTACGCCATCAACCTCGGCACGCGTGATATTCTCGACGCGCAGTACGTCGTTGAATACTGCAACCATCCGTCCGGCACGGCGTGGAGCGACCTGCGCATCAAGAACGGCGCGAAAGACCCGTTTAACATCAAGCTGTGGTGCTTGGGCAACGAAATGGACGGCCCGTGGCAGACCGGCGCGAAAACCGCCTACGAGTATGGCCGCAAGGCAAACGAAGCCGCGAAAGTCATGAAGTGGGTTGACCCCACCATCGAGACGGTTGCGTGCGGTTCGTCCGGCACAGGCATGCCCACCTTCGGCACTTGGGAGCATGAAGTGCTGATGCAGGCGTACGACAACGTGGATTACGTCTCCCTGCACCGCTACTACGGCAATCCGCACAACGACACGCAGGACTTCCTCGCTTCGACGATGGATTTGGACGAGTTCATTAAGACCGTCGCCGCCATCTGCGACGGCGTGAAGGGCACGAAGCACTCCAAGAAGACCGTCAACCTGTCGCTGGACGAGTGGAACGTGTGGTATCACTCCAAGAATCAGGATCAGGATTTGTACGAGAACAAGCCGTGGGGCACAGCGCTGCACCTGCTGGAGGACGTGTACAACTTCGAGGATGCGCTGCTGGTGGGTCTGATGCTCATCACGATGCTGCGCAACGCCGACCGCGTGAAGATTGGCTGCCTGGCGCAGCTGGTGAACGTGATTGCGCCGATTATGACGCGCGAAAACGGCGGCGCATGGGCGCAGACGATTTTCTACCCGATGATGGATGCGTCGATGTACGGCCGCGGCACATCGCTGCTGCCGAAGATTGTGGCGGGCAAGCACGACACCAAGCATTACAATGATGTACCGGACATGGACGCCGCCGCCGTGATGGACGACGCGGGCAACGTGACGATTTTCGCCGTCAACCGCGACCTGACCGAGCCGATGGTGCTTGACCTCGACCTGCGTTCCTTCGGCGATTTGCGTCCCGCGATGCACTCCGTCCTGCACCACGACGACATGAAAGCGGAGAACACTGAGTCCGCCCCGGACGTGGTGAAGCCGGTCATCCTCCCCTGCCCGAAGCCCGGTGAACCCCTCGTTCTGCCTGCTGCCAGCTGGAACGTGATTCGCTTCGTGAAGGGGTGACGCCAGAGGCTCTGCCTCTGGACTCCGCAAGGGGCTTTGCCCCTTGACCCCACAAGG
>ENA-OZUP01000059-OZUP01000059.1-human-gut-metagenome-genome-assembly--contig:-NODE-59-length-25891-cov-9.764515_pt1 | contig 25891 bp, 30 predicted proteins | sample MGYA00243436_ERZ654027 | MGnify/ENA primary metagenome ERZ654027 (study PRJEB26926, sample SAMN06164567) | human gut metagenome | biome: ENVO:00009003; feature: ENVO:2100002; material: ENVO:00002003...
TCAGGCGACACCGAATGTGACAACTGTTCCGACAGTGGCAGACAGAGTATATCATCCAACTGCAGCATTAACAGATAGTGATCTTGTTAGTGGAAGCGTAAGCTGGACTGTTGGTGGCGTGGAAAAGACTGTTGAAGGTAGCTGGAGCTGGAAGACAAACGGCACAGTTCCTACAACAAATGTGAACAGCTATGTAGCAGTATTTAATCCGACAGATACCACGAATTATGTGCCGGTAACGAAGAATATTACCGTCAGGGTTGTAGCAGCAACAGCTTATGTGGCTGAAAAACCTACTGTAAGTGCTATTACTTACGGACAGACCTTATCAGATGCAACAATAGCAGGTGGAAAAGTACAGTACAGTGAGAATGACACAACTCTTGTAGACGGAACATTTTCTTGGAAGGATGCAAGCCTTGCACCGAATTGTGCAGACAGCAATCTGACAACTTATGTATTGGTATTCACACCGACAGATCGTGCAAATTACAACACGGTTGAAACGGATGTAACCATCACAGTAAATAAGGTAAAAGACGCACCGCATATGCCGGGATCGGCTATGAGTGTTCCATACAGTAACAAAACTGTCGGTACAGTTACTTTAGCGAAAGACTGGACATGGCAGGAGAGTGATAAGGCTACTGCATTGGAAGTAGGTGTGCCTGTGACCGCAACTGCTGTTTACAATGGTGCGGACAAGGGCAATTATGAAAATGAATCAGTGGTAATCACAATTACCAGAAGTGATTGTGAACATAAGAATACTGAGGTTAGAGGTGAAAAGGAATCCACCTGTAAAGAGGAAGGATATTCAGGAGATACCTATTGTAAGGATTGTGGAGAATGTATCAGTACAGGTCATGCCATAGAGAAAAAAGAACACTCCGGCGGAACGGCAACATGTACCCATAAGGCGAAATGTTCAGTCTGCGGTGCAGAGTATGGCACTTTAAATCCGAATAACCACGAAGCCATAAAGCTGGTGGGTAAGAAGGATGCTGATTGTACTTCTTCCGGTTACACCGGAGATAAGTGTTGCAGTGGTTGTAATGCAGTCCTTGAAAAAGGAAAGACAATAGCCGCAACCGGACACGATTATCATTCAGAGATTACAAGGCAGCCTACCACTACAGCGGAGGGCGAGAGAACCTATACCTGTGTAAACTGCAATGACACTTACACAGAAACGATTCCAAAGCTTCCTGAAGAAGAACATGAGCATAACTATACTTGTACGATAACAAGGGAAGCAACCTGTACCCAGACAGGAATTAAGACATATACATGTAAGTGTGGTGACAGCTATACAGAAACAATTCCTAAGCTTAACCATAAGTATACAAGCAGTGTAACGGTAGAAGCTACTAAGGAAAAAGAAGGCGAGATGACATATACCTGTTCATTGTGTGGACACAGCTATACGAAACCAATCGCTAAGTTAAAGGATGATAATAGACCAGGAGATAATAAGCCGGGAGATAACAAACCAGGAAATAATAAGCCGGGAGATAACAAACCGGGAGAAGGCGGCGATAAGAAGCCAGCGGAAATACCGGATACCGGAAAGCCGTTCATCAAAGACGAAACAGGTAAAGAAGGCTGGGATGTTATCAAGAACGAAACATCAGATGCAAAAGATGGCGATGCGGTAAAGGTTGATATGAACGGTGCTACCGTAGTACCGGGAGATGTTCTTGACACTATCGCAGGCAAAGATGTAACCATTGTGTTTGACATGGGTAATGGCATTACATGGAGTGTAAACGGAAATAGCATTACTACTGACAAGGTAAGCGACATCGACTTCAGCGTAAAGGTTGGAGAAGAAGCCGGTAATAACATTCCTGTGGATGTTATCAATAATGTGACTGGAGAGAGATATTCTATCCAGATCAGCCTTGCCTATGACGGCGAGTTCGGATTTACAGCAGTCCTTTCCATCAACATGGAAGCAAAGAACGTAGGACTTTATGCAAACCTGTTCTACTACAATGAAACTACAGGAGAGCTTGAGTTTATCTGTGCAGATGAGATTGCAGAGGATGGAACTGCTGACCTGACTTTCACTCATGCTTCTGATTACACCATCGTGATTGATGAAGCACCGATGGATGGAAACGGGGCAGACGACAGTACAGGAACTGGCAGCAACAATGTGACTACCGAGTCAAAAGAGGATTCATGGAATCCACTCTGGATTATCATCATCGGAGCCATCGTGATTGTGGCAGGACTTGGAATATTCTTTATCATAAAGAAAAAAGAAGATAAAGAAGATAAAGATAATCAGTAACAGTTAATTAAGATGCAGCATATGTGAGAGAAATTTCATGTATGCTGTATTTTTTGTTATAAACCATTCGAGAACTCACATATTAAACAATGTATTTGATTAAGACAGTAAAAGGAGATATAACAAAAGTAACAGATGTGCAGGCAATTGTTAATGCAGCAAATAACTCTCTTCTTGGCGGAGGCGGTGTAGATGGTGCGATTAATAGAGCAGCAGGACCGGAGCTATTGCGGAGTGCAGGACACTTCATGGATGTGAAACTGGTGACGCAAAGATTACAAAAGCATATAATCTGCCTTGTGATTATGTAATACATACAGTTGGACCAATATGGAATGGAGGAAGAAATAGAGAAGAGGAACTTCTTGCTAACTGTTATTTTAATTCTATGAAGCTGGCAATGGATAATGGAATCAGGTCTATTGCATTTCCTTCCATATCAACGGGAGTATATAGTTTTCCAGTTGAGTTGGCGGCAAAGATTGCGGTACATACAGTAAACCGGTTTTTGCAGGATAATCCAGATTGTTTTGATCTGGTGGAGAGGGTACTATTTGATACTCATACTGAATCGGTGTATGAAGCTGAGGTTGATAAATTATATGATAAATAAAATGGCTAAAGGGAGTTGTTATGTACGCTGAAAAAACAGATTATGATGATATTGAAATGTCGAGCAGGTTGCGGAATGTCCTAAGAAGAAATGGATTTGAGTCATTGGAAGAATTGAGAGAATATCCAAAGGAGCATTTTATAAAGTTTCGTAATATGGGGCAGGCGACGCTGCAGGAATTATATCAGATTTGTGAAGAGCAAGGCATAAAGCTTCGTAGTGTAGAAGATCTGAATGATAAGGAACATGGAGTCAGATTTGATGACTTCCTATGTATGGATGCATTTAGAATGGGGATAAAATGCAAAGATGATTTGAGAAGATATAGTCTTGAGGAACTTGAAAATATGTGTCCGAAGGATAAGAGATTGTTTGTAAGATTAAAGAAGTTGAAAACAATACAAGGGTAATTTTATGGGATTTGTTAAATAAAAGAAAGCTACGAAAAATCTGATTATAAAATCGTTGTTTATCAAGCTGTTTAATTTTGAAAATTTCTTTGAAAAACTATTGACTCCTACGTAACGTAATAGTTTAGAGTATGCTTATCGAGAGGAGGAAATGACAATGATGACGGTGAATGAAGTAAGTAAATTAACAGGAGTGAGTATACGCACTCTGCAGTATTACGACACCATTGGACTCTTAAAACCTATTGAATATACAGAGTCAGGTTATAGGTTGTATGACGATACATCCTTGGAAAGGCTGCAACAAATTTTACTGTTTAAAGAATTGGAATTTCCGCTTAAGGAGATTAAAAAGATAATCGATGCTCCTAACTTTGACAGGAACAAAGCATTAGAGCAGCAGATTGAATTGCTTACGATGAAAAAGGAGCATCTTGAAAATCTTATTAGTTTCGCTCGAGGAATAAAAGGAATAGGAGTGAAATATATGGATTTTAAAGTATTTGATACAAGAAAGATTGATGAGTATTCTAAACGAGCAAAAGAACAATGGGGACAAACCTCTGAGTTCAAGGAGTTTGAAGAGAAAACAAAGAACTGGACTAAAGATGACGAAGCTACTGCCGCCAATGAGTTTATGCAATTATTTGTTGAATTTGGACAAATGAAGGAAATGAACCCGGCAGATGAGCAGGTGCAGTTGCAGGTAAAGAAACTTCAGGATTACATTACGAATCATTTTTATACATGTTCTGATAAGATTTTATGTGGTCTTGGAAGAATGTATGCTGGTGGAGGAGAACTTACGGAAAATATTGACAATGTTGCTGGTACAGGCACTGCGGAGTTTGCAAGTAAAGCCATTGATATATTTTATATAAGCAAAAAATAACTCACAGTTTGCAGAGCTGAGAAGATTGAGATGGATAAAATCTCCAGCTCAATCTTCTACATGGAATACATCTTCCACCAGCATATTAAAGTACTTTGATATTCGCAGCATAAATTCGGCAGATGGGGTACTGTCCCCACGCTCTATCCTGCCGACAGTTTTGGTGCTGTATCCGATAGCAGCGGCAAGGTCATCCTGGTAAATGCCTCGCTGTTCCCGGATTTCTCTGATATTATTTGTAACCGCCATAAAAATCCCTTCTTTCAGTTCTATAGCTATAGATATTTTCTTATTGTCAATTATGCAAAATAATGTGTCCGATAAAAAGGACTTGCAATTTTATCGGCAATGTCCTGTAATAGCAGAAGCATCAGATTTTCCAAGAACTTTTCCAAATATGTCTAAGCGGTCATTTTCACTAACCTTGATAGGTGCATACTTTTCATTGAGTGAGATAAGGAAAATTCCGTCTTTATCGTTTTGTAATTTCTTAATATAGGCTTCTCCGTTAAGAGCGAATATGCCGATTTCTCCATTAGCAACAGATTCCTGTTGTAATACCCATGCAATCTGACCATCATAGAATTCAGGTTCCATACTGTCACCACTAATACGGACACCGAAAGTAGTATCTTCCGGTAGGATAGATTCATCTATGCGTACAGTCTCTTTCGGTCCGTCTACAAGGAAGTTACCGGTTCCGGCTGATACGGCATTTTCAAAAATATCAATGCTTCGGAATGGAATTATCTTAGCAGTCTGCTTTTCATACATTCCGGATGCGTGAAGCAGATTGATATAATCCATAGCTTTTTCTCTGCCTTCATCAGTAAGGGATGAAAAAGGATCAGCAGGATTTACTCCAAAATATGCTTCATACATGTTAGTAATACCAAGGATTCTACACACTTTGTAAAATATGGTAACGCTTGGTTCAGCAAGATTTCTCTCCCAGTTGGATATGGCTTTATAGGAAATGGTAATGCCTTCCTTTGCCAGTTCATCAGCGAGATCCTGCTGGAGCAAGCCTTTCTTTTTTCTATATGATGAAATGATTTCTCCGATTGAGTACATACATACGCCTCTTTTCTTTCATTTTGTTGATTTCAAATGTTTCTTTTCACTCCATAGTATATAGCAATAGTTCCAATTATTCAAGTTAAAAATCCAATATAATGAGAAAAAGGACACATGTGTCCGTTGACAGTCGATTATTCTTGGGGTTATACTATGCCCTGTAAGGAACATTACTCATATACTTGGACTAAAGGTTATGGTAGTGACAGATTAAATGCAGGAGGTGATGCAGATGGGAGACAGGGTAATACTTCATTCAGATATCAACTGTTGCTATGCTTCGATTGAACATCTGCATCATCCGGAGCTTGCAGGAAAGCCATTGGCAGTAGGCGGTGATCCGGAGGCAAGACATGGGATTGTCTTAACAGCCGACTATGAAGCTAAGAAATACGGTGTGAAAACAGGGATGGCACTCTGGCAGTTCCGGAGGAGCTGTCGGTTTTTTACATTGATATAGAAAAGGTGCTTGCAGCAGCAAAAGCAGAGGCTCCCCCATCAACGGGGAAAGGGATTGATGCCATGTGCATGATGGCAGATGGGTATACCAGCAAGGAGATTGGTGAGAAAATGGATGCTTCGGACAGGCTGGTGTGCGCATGGGTTTCCAAGGCGCGGAAGTTTTTAAAGGACCGGCCGGAAATCATGTAGATAAAGGAGGCTTATCATCTTGGGATATGACAGGCCTGGATATGGGATGTCAGGGACGCTGTAGTTTCTGGCATCCCAATTTTTTTGTTTGTGGCAGTAGGAAGGATACAGGACGGAGTTTCTATTGGATGGGAGATCAGTATGAAGTCATTACAGAAAGAAGCGTGGAGGTGGCTGGTTCCTCTTGGAATCACAGCTTTTATGGTGATTATTTTAAGGTTTGTATTCCTGTTTGGTTATGTGCCTACAGAGTCTATGGAGCCGACACTGGAGAAAGGCAGTTATGTTCTGGGGTTCCGGATTTACGGTGAGCTTGAGGTGGGGGATATCGTGATTTTCCGCCATGCTGGGAAACTGCTGGTCAAGCGGATTGTGGCAGTGGGAGGCGGGCAGATAGAACATAATGGAACCAGTCTGACAGTGCCAGAAGGGTGCTATTATGTCCTTGGGGATAATGCGGAATGTTCATGGGATTCGAGGCATTGGGAGGAGCCGTTTGTGGAAGAAGATGAGATTGTGGCAAAGACAATTCAGGGCTTCCAGCCAATGATTCGGATGGATCATTAGTATTTATAAATAAATTTGGAAATGGAATAGCATATTAATGCTGCTTTTGTGCATACTGGTTCGGGGTTACGCCTGTAATTTTTTTAAATACATGATGGAAATAATTCTGGGATGAAAAATTGAGCTGCATTGCAATCTGGGAAAGTGGGAGGTTAGTTGTTTCAAGTTGCCGCCGGGCTTCTGCAATTTTTTGTTCCTGGATATACAATGTAATGGTTTTTCCGGTGCTTTTTTTAAATTCCCGGCCAAGATATGACAGATCCATATGTAAGATGTCTGCAATTTGGGCGGGGGTAATCTTTTCATATAGATTTTCCTGAACAAGCCGGATGACTTTTCTGGACAGGAGGGAACAGTTTTTCGGAATCTGGCAGTTATTTACATTCTTTGCATAAGTAATCAGCATCTGGGGTAAAAACAGGCAGAATTCGTCAAAACTTTGGCTTTTTTCAATATTGGCCAGGAAACCGTCGGATAGGGAGAGGGCAGCCTGCGTCCCAAGGCCTCCTTTGATTGCGGCACGACAGGCAAGGCTGTTTGCACCAATCAGGATGTTCTTTAAATACCTTTGGGAACTGATGGGAAGCTCCGTCAGGAGGAAATCCCAGTGCAGGATTTCATAAACTGCTTTCTGCAGTTCCAATACATTTCCATTTTCAATGCAGGATAACATCTTTGATTCATAAATTGTTTCTTCTACATATCCCATATGTTCTACAAAGGCTTCTTTTTTATGTTGAGGGCGGGGATACTGCCTTATGGGGAGGTATTCGCTCCGTCCCTTTTCATTATTTATTATGGAATCTAAAAAGTTTAGCGTTCCCCTGAATTTCTGTGCATCATAAGCGGGCAGTGAGTGTACCCACCTAAGCAGGCTGGCCAGGCAGTCATATGGAAGCCCAAGCCCATCCAATAAAGTTTTTGCGGATTCTGTCGTCAGCGAGAATAAGGGGAGTGGCCCAAGCAGGAGAAAAGCGTCCTGGGAGTTGCTGCGGATTAAGCCGCAGGCAAGGAATGCCTCGGAGATGGTATAGCACACAGGATGGCGGCTGTCAAACAAGCTGCTGCATATAAAACGCAGAAAGCCAGGGTGGAAGGGTTCTTCCGGGATGCGGAAGATGCACGCTCCGTCTTTATAAACTTCCATGGGAATCCGGGATATTTCATAAAAAAGCTCCAGTGTATCGTACAAATCCATTGTAAATTCTCCTGATAATTATTTGTTTTAGACGATTTTACTTAATAAAAATCGAGATATTATAATACTTTATAGAAATTATACACTATAATGAAGACAAAGAAAAGAGCAATAAATAAAAATTAAACCTGAATTATTCATGAGGATATAATCCTCACCATATAATTCAGGTTAAATAAATGAAGGAGGCAATGAATATGGAACTGAATTTGAAAGGAAAACCGTTTTATCTGGAGGAGGATCAGGTTGCATGGGTAAATGAAACCTATGAAAGCATGAGCCTGGAGGAAAAAGCCGGACAGCTTATTTGTGGCGGAGTTCCTGTTATCAGCGATGAACTGATTGATGAGGTAACGAAAGAACACAAACTTGGCGGAATGCTGTTGCGGCCATTTCCGGTAGCGGGATTAAAGGAGCGCGTGTCAAAGTTGCAAAGTGCAAGCAAGATCCCCATGTTCATCACTGGCAATCTGGAATATGGCGGCTGTGGGGTTTTGAACGAGGGAACGTATTTTGCACAGCCTATGGCATGTGCGGCAGCCAGGGACAAGGAGGCGGCTTACCGGCTGGGAAAAATATCCTGCCAGGAAGCGGCGGCAATTGGTGTGAACTGGGGGTTTGCACCAGTGGTAGATTTGGATCTGGATTACCATAACCCTATCGTAAATGTGAGATCATTTGGAAAAGACCCGGATGTAGTGATTGAAATGGCCAGGGAATACATAAAGGCAGCGCAGGAATGCGGGGTAGTGCCTACCATTAAGCATTTCCCAGGGGATGGCAGCGATGAACGTGACCAGCATCTTCTGGTTTCCGTCAATTCGCTGGATGAGAAAGCCTGGATGGAAAGCTATGGGAAGATCTATCAGACCCTGATTGATGACGGGGCGCTGACCGTGATGGTTGGCCACATTGCGCAGCCTCAGATGGCGCGGGCCATGGTGCCGGGGATTTCAGACGAAGAGGCGTATCTTCCGGCGACCCAGTCAAAAGCGCTGATGACAAATCTGCTCCGGGAGAAAATGGGATTTAACGGCTTAGTCGTTACAGATTCCACGCTGATGAACGGGTTCATGGTGAAAATGCCCAGAAGAAAATCCATTCCCCTTACCATTGAGAATGGAAGCGATATGATTTTATTTAACCGGAGCATGTCAGAAGATATCCGGTATTTAAAGGAAGGCGTAGAAAACGGGATTTTGTCAGAGGAAAGACTGGAAGCTGCTGTAAAGAGGGTGTTGGCATTGAAAGCGGCCATGGGGTTGCCAAAGAAACAGAAGGAAGGGAACCTCGTTCCGGATACCGATATTGAGGCTTTGCTTTCAGACAGCAGGCATAAACAGTGGGTGGATGACATTGCAGACCGGGCTGTAACATTGGTGAAAGACACAAAGAACCTGATCCCTCTTTCGCCTGAAAGAACAAAGAGAGTGTATCTGAATGTAATTGAGGGCGAAGTAAATGACAATTCCTCGTTTGCTCAGGATATGAAAAAGCGCCTGGAACAGGAAGGGTTCGAGGTGACGCTGAGAATCCGGGCGATGGACATTGACCCCGCAGAAATGTTCAGTAAAGAACCTTCTCCGGAATTTTTAAGGGTTATGGGAGAGATCAATTCTGATACAGAGACATTTGTAAAACAATATGATCTGTGTATTCTGGTGTTGAACATTGAAACAATTTCAAATGCAACGGTGGTAAGGATCAACTGGAAAGTCCTGGCCGGGCTTGGGAATGATTTTCCATGGTATTGCGGGGAAATCCCCCTTGTGACGGTTAGCTTTGCGAATCCTTATCATCTTCTGGATGCGCCCATGTCCCATGTATATGTGAATGCATATTCCAATAACCCTGAGACAAGGGCGGCGGTTATTGAGAAGCTGCTTGGTAAGAGTGAATTTAAAGGAGAATCACCAATTGACCCGTTCTGTGGGCATGAGGACTGCAGACTGTAATGTTTTGGAGGGAGGAGAAAGCGGGCAGGTTGCATATGCGTTTCTTACGTATGTGTTTCTTTCTGCCATTGCTTATACGGCGGTAAATTTAGCAATCAGTGCTCTGCTCTCGTTGATGATAAACCATCAGAAATCAGGGAGGCTATGCTTCTGGGGCAGCAGTGCAGTCTTCAAAAGCAATTTTTTCCATTAAGTTTTTATATGCCGGTGCAACGACGGTGTCTATGATAGCGGTGGTCATCTGTATGCTGTTTTTAAACATAGATAAAATCTATCCGCAGATAGCCGAGGGGCTGAAGGCCAAAAGGGAAAGAAACAGATAGAAGAAAAGATAGCCGGGATGCCCGGAACTTACAATTTAGAAATGGAGGATATTAAAATGTTAAACAGTATTTATCTGCTCACAGGGGCAGCAGGTTTTTTAGGAAGCAATATTTCAAGGGTTTTGCTTGAAAAGGGAAAAAAGGTGAGGGCGCTTGTATTGAATGGGGACCCTGCAGTAAAATATGTGCCGGAAGGTGTGGAGATTGTATATGGAGATCTTACAGATAAGGGAACATTGGAAGCCTTCTTCAATGTTCCGGAAGACACGGAGCAGATTGTGATTCATTGTGCAAGTATGGTTTACCTGAAATATGCAGAAAACCAGAAAGTATATGATGTGAATGTCACTGGGACGCAGAATATCGTTGACCTGTGTGTGGAAAAAAGGGTAAAGAAACTTGTATATATCAGTTCAACAGGCGCAATTGCTGTGCCGCCGGATGGGGAAGTGATTGTAGAACCGAGCACGAAGGATGACATCAAACCAGATGAAGTGGTAGGCTGTTACAGCCGGACGAAGGCATTGTCCACAAAGGCGGTTCTTGAGGCGGTGGAATCAATGGGGCTGGATGCATCTATTGTCTATCCGGCAGGAATCTGCGGGCCTTATGATTATGCATTTGGGGCAACAGCGGAATTTGTTGAAAACCTGTGCAATGGGAATATGCCGGTGGGAGTGGAAGGCACATTCAATTCCGTTGATGCCAGAGATCTTGCAGAAGGCGTGGTAGCCTGTGTGGAAAAGGGCAGGCCGGGAGAAGGATATATTATGAGCAATGACCTTCTTACCATTGAGCGCATGTGCCGGATTATGTGTGACATAAGCGGGGCTCCCATGCCGGAGACATTTATTTCAGCGGAAATGATGAAAGCCGGGGCAATTGCCCAGATTCCGGAGGATGCGGACAGGGAGGCACAGATTCAGGAAATAGAGTATTCTGTTTATAATATAACGCGCAATAATAACTTTAGCTGTGAAAAGGCAAAACGGGAGCTTGGCTACCACACAAGGCCGGTGGAGGAAACCATTGCCGATGAGGTTGCATGGCTGGCTGACGAAGGGAAGATAACAATAAAAAATGATGTCTGTGTGATTACTGGCGGCGGAAGCGGCATGGGATTAGAGGCCGCAAAGCTGATCGGGAAGACTCAGAAGATCGTGTTGGCCGGAAGAACCGTTTCAAAGCTGGAGCTGGCAAAGCAGGAGCTGGAAGAATTGGGCGTTAAGGTCAGCGTGTTCGGTTGCGATGTTTCGGACCGGGAATCCGTAGAAAGGCTGGCGGAGTTCGCGGCAGGGATCGGAACCATCCGTTCGGTGATCCATGCGGCAGGGCTTTCACCCCATATGGGGAACGGGGAAACCATCTTCGGCGTAAATGCAATGGGCACCATCCATATCAATGAAGTGTTTTCAAAATACATGAAACAGGGTGGAACCATTATTGATGTTTCGTCTATGTCCGCATATATGCTTCCGGCAGAGCAGGTTCCGTATCAGGTGTATGAATTGGCATTGGAAAATGAGGAGGGATTTAAGCAGGGGGCTCTTGCAATGTTAAATGCCGTGCCCCAGGAGATGCAGCAGGATATGGCATATACTGTTTCCAAGAATTTTGTCCTCTGGTATGCCAAGAAAAGTGCGCTGAAACTGGGAAAAGATGGAATCCGTGTCATCTCCGTGTCTCCCGGAACTTTTGACACGCCCATGGGGGAAACAGAAGGTGATTTTCCGGTTCAGATGGCAAAAAACGGGGCGCTGGGCAGGATTGGAAAACCTAAAGAGATTGCCAGCTTGTTTGCTTTTCTGGTCAGCGATGGAGCAAGTTATATTACAGGAACGGATATCCTGTGTGATGGTGGGACGATAGCAGCCGTCCAGTCAGCTCAGAAGTAAAGGAGGTTCATTGCCATGAGAGCGTTTATTTTTGATTTGGATGGCGTCATTGTCTCTACAGACAGGTTTCATTACCGTGCATGGAAACAGATGGCAGACCGTATTGGCATATCTTTTGATGAATCGTTCAATAACCGGCTTCGGGGCGTAAGCAGGGCGGAAAGCCTGGAAATTATCTTGGAGCGCTCTGACAGGGTATTGTCCCAGGAGCAGAAGAAAGAATTATTAGAAGAAAAGAACCGCATTTACCGTTCTTATCTGGGAACCATGACACCGGCAGATGTGGCAGATGAGGTAAGGGAAACGCTTAACGAGCTGCGTAAAGCGGGTTATCTTCTGGCAGTCGGATCTTCCAGTAAAAATGCAGGTTATATTTTAGGCAAAGTGGATTTGACAGGATACTTTGATGCGGTGTCAGATGGAAATAATATTACATATTCAAAACCTCATCCGGAGGTATTTGAGAAAGCTGCAGATTTTTTGGAAGTGGAAGCTGAGGATTGCTTTGTAGTGGAAGATGCAGAGGCAGGGATTGACGCTGCAAAAGCAGCCGGAATGCAGGCGGTTGGAATTGGACCGGCGGCCGGTTATGAGAAAACAGATATTAGCATCAACAGGTTTGGAGAATTATTAAACCTGGTTTAGGATATTAACAGTTGCCGGAAATAAAACTAAAATTGATTCAGGATGCGTAGCAGGGGTCAGATACTGCTGCGCATTTCTTCAAATGTAGTGTTTGGATGATATTCTGCTATTACAACAAATATCAAAAGAAAACAGGAGGTATTAGATGAAACAGATTGATTATACAAAAAATTGGCGGTTCTATAAAAAAAGGACAGCGTGAAAAAGTATTGTTGGAGGCAGGGACAAAAAGAAAACAGCGCAGATTGAGATCCGGTAAAGAAAGGAGATGCCAATGAAAGCGATTCATTTGAGGACAGAATATTTATGTGATCCCATTGGGATTGATATTACAGTTCCCAGATTCTACTGGAACTGCGATGGAGGAGTACGGCAGAGCGCCTATCAGATTATCTGCAAACGGAATGGGGAAACCGTGTGGAACAGTGGCAGGGTGGCTTCTTCCGCCATGAGCCATATTCCTTATGAGGGGAAAAGCCTTGGCAGCAGGGATATCGTCACATGGTCTGTGAAGCTGTGGGATGAAAACGGAACAGGCGGTGAAATCGAAAGCGCCCGGTTTGAGATGGGGCTTTTAAGGAAAGAGGACTGGCAGGCGCAGTGGATTACTGGGAATTATAAACCGAAAAAGGGGTGCCGTTATCCGGCAGACTGTTTTCGGAAGTGCTTTTTTGTGTCAAAACCGCTTGAACGGGCGCGCCTGTATATCACAGCCTGCGGTCTGTATGAAGCGACCATCAATGGAAAGCGCGTGGGTGAATGTATCCTGGCGCCCGGCGTGACGGATTACCGGAAGCGCATCCAGTACCAGACCTATGACGTGACGGAGCTGCTGCAGAAAGAAAATGTGCTGGAGGTTATGTTGGCAGACGGCTGGTACCGGGGCTCCATCGGATGTTTTGGCAAGACAAACGTATTTGGGAGGCAGACGAAGCTCCTTAGCCAGTTAGAAATCAGCTATGCTGATGGAAGCAAGGAGATGGTCTGCAGTGATGGCAGTTTTTCATGGAGCAATGACGGACCCGTCCGCTTTGCGGATCTAAAGGACGGGGAGATTGTCAATGCCGCCATGAAACCGGAATACCGGGGAAACGCGGTTCTGTGTGAGGAAAAAACAGTGCCTACTGCTTCCAATAACGTGTATCCGAAGGAACGGGAACACTTTACGGCAAAGGAAATCAGAACTCCTTCCGGCAAGCGGGTACTGGATTTTGGGCAGAATATTGCGGGATATCTGACGTTTACGGTGAAAGGAAAACCAGGACAGGTTGTAAAGCTGACCTGTGGTGAGATACTGGATGAATCGGGTGAGTTTACACAGAGGAATATGCAGGTGAGCCGTCCGGCAGGGGAATATGGCAAGTTGGACGAGCTGATGTTAATCACTGGCAACGAGGGGAAAATCAGAAAAAAGATGCAGCCCACGCCTTTGCAGGAAATTACGTTTTTCTGCTCAGGAAAGGAGGATGAGTACCGATCCCGTTTTACCATATTTGGGTTCCGCTATGCACTGCTTGAGACGGAAGCAGAACTGAAAAAGATAGAAGCGATTGCCGTCTATTCCGACATGGAGCAGACGGGGAGCTTTTCCTGTTCAAACGAAAAGGTGAACAGGCTTTTTCGGAATACGCTCTGGAGCATGAAAGGAAACCATCTGGACGTACCGACGGACTGTCCCACAAGGGAGCGGCTGGCATGGACCGGGGATGCGCAGGTATTTTTCAACACCGGGGCGTATCTGATGGATACGGCGGCTTTCTTTCGGAAGTGGCTGAAGGATATGCGGGATGGGCAGTTTAAGAACGGGAAAATATCAGCAGTGACGCCTTACAATGGGGTTTCCATGGTATATGACAATACCGGAGCCAGTGTGGGATGGTCGGATGCGGCTGTACTGATACCATTCCGTTACTGGAAAAGATACGGGGATAAAAGACTATTAGAAGAGTGCTACGGCATGATGCGTGATAACGCAATGTTCATGATTCGTTACACCGGACACAAAGACAGGAAGCAGGCAAAGGCAAATCCTTTCAACAAATATGTCTATGAAAAGGGCGTACAGTTGGGAGAATGGCTGGAACCGGAAGAATTTAAGGACACGGAGAATAACTCCGGTGCAAGGATGGTTCCCCAGACAGAGGTTGCCACAGCTTATCTGCATTATACGATGGAGCATATGGTGCAGGCGGCAAAAGAGCTTGGAAAAGCGGAGGACGCGAAGATTTTCCAGGAATACGCAGACGGGGCAAAAAAAGCCTATGCATTCCTGTTCCTGCAAAAAGGAGCGCCTGATACGGACCGGCAGGCAAAGCTGGTGCGCCCGATTGCACTGGGGCTGGTGGATGAGCGTCTGAAGGCGGATATGGAGAAACGCCTTGCAGAGGCGGTGGAGAACAGGCAGTATCGTGTCGGTACGGGTTTTCTTTCCACGCCATTTGTTCTTTCCGTACTCACGGAAGGCGGCCGTGCAGACCTTGCCTATAAGATGCTGGAGAATGAACTTTGTCCCGGATGGCTGTATGAGGTAAACCGGGGAGCAACCACTGTCTGGGAAGACTGGGAGGGGAAGGCAAGCCATAACCATTATTCTCCCGGCACGGTATGCCAGTGGCTGTTTGATACGGTGTGCGGTATACATCCGGATGGTGAGAACCGCTTTCTGATCGAGCCGGTTCCGGGAGGAAGCCTTACAGAGGCAGAGGCGGAGTACCGCAGTCTTTATGGAAAGATTCGGAGTAAATGGGAAAAAGCGGATCACGAGGTGAAATTTATAGTAGAGATTCCGACAAACTGCACGGCTGAGGTCGTATTGCCGGACGGAAGACGGGAGACTGTGGAAGCCGGAAGCCATATTTTTTCGGTAAAGCTTGAAAATAGCAGGTGATGTTTCACATGGGGCAGGAAATACCTCCACGGACAATAAACCGGGTGCTGTGGAAAGGTATTTTGAAATGCTGCCAGGATGTTGACCGGAGCAAAGGAGAGAAAGGAGAATGATTACAAAGATGAAAAAACAGGCATATAACCCTTATCTGCCCAGTTATGAATATGTACCGGACGGAGAGCCGTATGTTTTTGGTGACCGTCTGTACGTCTATGGCAGCCATGATAAATTTAACGGAGATACGTTCTGCGTAAATGATTATGTCTGCTGGTCCGCACCGGTGGATGACCTGGGAGACTGGAGGTATGAGGGCGTCATTTTTAAAAGCGAGCAGGATCCGCTGACAAAAGGGAAGCATACTGTGATGAACGCCCCGGATGTGGAGAGGGGGCAGGATGGGAGGTACTATCTTTTTTATCAGCTTGCCATGCAGAAAGTAATTTCTGTGGCAGTGGCGGAGGAGCCGTGGGGACCGTTCGCTTTTTATGGACATATCAGGCATCCGGACGGCATGCTTTACGGACAGAAAAAAGGAGATGCCTATAATTTTGACCCGTCTGTATTTACAATGAAGCAAGCAAAGAGGAAATTCAAAAATATCTGTGTCAAGATGAAGAAATTGACCAACTGAAAGAACAGAATGCAGACGCCTATACACAGGCTCGGTATTTGTATTCCACAGTGCAAATGCCCTGTTTGGGAAATACAATCGCCACATACTATTCCATCGGTGAGGATTTTCATTCCGCCTTGCTTGCAGATTTAGAAACCGCACAGGAATTTATATTTATGGAATACTTCATTATTGAAGAAGGATCTATGTGGAATCCCATCCATGAAATATTGAAACGCAAGGCACAAACCGGCATTTCAGTCTATGTAATGTATGATGATTTTGGATGTATGGTTACACTGCCGGAACACTATTATGAACAACTTGAAAGCGAAGGGATTCATTGCCAGCCCTCTAATAAATTCACACCAATATTGTCTCATCTTCATAATAATCGGGATCATCGGAAAATTACGGTCATTGACGGGCGAATCGGCTATACCGGCGGGATCAATTTAGCGGATGAATATATCAACGCTATTGTAAAACATGGGCATTGGAAGGATACCGCCGTCCGTTTAGAAGGCGAAGCTGTACGAAATTTGACGGCATTGTTTTTGGAAAGCTGGAACTCACAGAGTAAACGCTGGCTTGAATGCAGTATTTTTATGAAGCGTTCTGCATCATATAAGCAGGCAAACGGTGTGGTAATTCCGTTTGGAGACGGCCCAAGCCCAATTTATAAGGAGAACATTGGCAAGACGGTTTACCTGAATATGATTCATTCTGCAAAATATTATCTCTACATAACAACGCCGTACCTTATCTGCGATCACGAAATTATGAATGCGTTACGCATTGCGGCACAAAGAGGCGTAGATGTACGGCTGATTGTTCCGCATATCCCCGATAAGAAAGCAATCTTTCTTATGACCCGGTCAAGCTATAGGCCGTTGATTGAATCCGGCGTAAGAATCTACGAATACACGCCCGGTTTCATCCATGCGAAAAACTTTGTCTGCGACGATCAGTTTGCGGTCTGCGGCACCATCAATATGGACTACCGTTCTCTTGTGCATCACTTTGAATGCGGCGCATGGATGTATGGGAAGGAATGTATTGCAGATATGAAAGAGGATTTTCTGAACACACTGGCAGTTTCAGAGAAGGTAACCGAAGAAAAAGCCAAGCTGCATCTGTGGGAGCAGTTACCCGCTGAACTGATGAAAGTATTTACACCGCTGCTATAAAAATTCGGTTTAATATTTCTTTAACAATTCCTAATTATCTCAAAAACATTCGTACACTATCATAGGCAGTGTTCAATGGATAAGCGAAAAAAACAGAAAGGAGATTTTGATATGGATGTGATTGAAACAAAGGGATTAAGCAAGGATTACGGCCATGGGCGCGGAATCTTTGATGTAACCTTTGAAGTTCACAAAGGAGAAGTCTACGGCTTTTTAGGCCCGAACGGCGCCGGGAAATCTACTACGATGCGCCATCTTATGGGTTTCTCCAGGCCCAAAAGCGGAGACGCATATATAGGAGGGAAAGACTGTTGGAAGGATCATGCCGCTATCATGAAATCAGTTGGATATCTTCCCGGTGAGGTGGTCCTTCCGGATGGTTTAAACGGCGTTCAATTTTTGGAAATGATGAAAGGCTTAAGAGGCGGCCGTGGGGAACGGATGCAGGAAATGATTGATTTGTTCCAGGTGAATCTGAACGGTTCAGTGAAAAAAATGAGTATCGGCGAAAAGCGGAAGCTGGCGGTTGTGGCCGCGTTTATGAGCGATCCGGATATCCTGCTCTTAGATGAGCCGACAAGCGGTCTTGACCCGGTGATGCAGGAGGTTTTCATCGATTTTGTTAAATCGGAAAAAGAAAAAGGAAAAACCGTTTTGCTTTCCAGCCACATATTCAGCGAGGTAGAAGCATTGTGTGACAGGATTGCCATCATCAAGGAAGGCAGGATCGTCTCTGTTACCAATGCGGAGGAAGTCAAACATTTCAAAAGAAAAACCTTTGATATTACCTTTGCGGACCGGCAGAATCTTGAGAAATTCAAGCAGACGGGCTTTGAAATCAAAGAGGAGGACAGTGGGGCGCAGATGCTCTCTGTGGCAGCGGAAAATCCACAATGCGACAAGCTGATAAAAACGCTTGTGCAGTTTGATGTGGTGCATTTTGTGGAGCATAATCAGACCTTGGAGGATTACTTTATGAACTTCTATAAGAGTGACAGGACGTTTGGAGGGATTGCACATGGAAAACATCATTGAAGTGAAGAATCTCACCAAAGATTACGGGCATGGAAGGGGCATTTTTGATTTTTCGTTTGGTGTAAAACAAGGCAGCGTATTCGGGCTTGTCGGCACGAACGGAAGCGGGAAAACCACGACCATCCGCCATATGATGGGATTCATAAAAAGCGATAAAGGCAGCGTTGCGATCCATGGGCTAGATGCATGGAAGGACGCGGCGAAAATCAAAAAGATGGTCGGATACATTCCGGGGCAGATTGATTTCCCGGATGTGGGAACCGGTACAGCGTTCCTGAAAATACAGGCCGATATGCTGGGCATGAAGGATTTTTCCTATATGAACGACCTGATCGACCGCTTCAAAATTGATATTACAGCGCCGCTGAAACGGATGAGCAAGGGCATGAAGCAGAAAATGGGCATTGTCGCCGCATTTATGGCGCAGCCGGATATTTACCTGCTGGACGAACCCTCTACCGGGCTTGACCCGCTGATGAGGGATACGCTGATCGAGCTGATTCTGGAACAAAAGGCTCAGGGGAAGACAATCTTCCTTTCCAGCCATATCTTCAAAGAGCTGGAGGATACCTGTGATTCGGTTCTCTTCATTCACGATGGCCGCATGGTGGATATCACGGACAGAAGCCTGTATGAAGCCGATCCTCGTGAAACCTATACTTTTACACTGGCGGACGAAGAAGAATATATCCTTTGCCGAGACAAGGTACAGGAATTCATAGATGGCCACCCCGATGCCGGAATCCAGTGCTGGAGAAGGCACAGGCATCACAGCTTTACCCTGAATCTTCCGGTAGCGCTTTTGAATGAGTTGTTTTCGCTGTTTGCAAGATACACGGTTACAGCGCTGGGAAGCGAGCCGTTTACGCTGGAAAAATATTATACGACAATTATTGAGAATGTGGAGGTTAAGTAAAATGATTAGTTTATCGCTTATGAAACAAACCGTGAAGTCAAACGGAATTCTTTGGCTGATTTTTACTGCTGTCCTGGGCGTGCTGCTGGCGCAGTTTGCATCGCTGGAAATGACGCAGTTCCTTCTGTTTTTGATCCAATACGGCATGATGGCAATGATCTTACCGGGCATTTACATCCTGATCAGCTCCAACAAGCTGCTGGCCGGACAGGTAGACAGAGGCTCCATGGCCTATGTGCTTTCCACGCCGAAACGCAGAAGCACCGTTGTTGCCACGCAGGTACTTTATTCTGTTGTTACTATCGTTTTGATGTTTGTCATTACCACCGTTTTGCATGGAATAATCAATGCGGCTTCTCCCCTTACGCTAGGTCAGGCAGGCATTGAGATTCCGGAACTGATGGGGGCAGAGCTGACCTTTGACATGATATTGAAGGTGAATCTTTCCGCTATGCTGGTGTGCCTTGCCATGGGCGGCGTCTGCTTTATGTTTTCAGGCGTTTTCAACCAGTCGAAATATTCCATTGCATTCAGCGGAACCTTCGTCGGCGTCAGCATTCTTGCCAATATGATGGCGATGTTCGGCTCCCTTGGCGTAGAGGCTCTGGAAAACTTCAAATATGCTTCTATCTGCACGCTATATGATTATAATTCTGTGATTGCAGATACGGATACCTGGATTATTAAAGGCGCAGTGGCGCTTGGAATTGCCGTGGTTTCCTATGCAATCGGAAGTATCCGCTTCTGCAAAAAGGATTTGCCGCTGTAAAATCACTTGGGGGAATCTTTGAGAACCGTCCATTAGACGGCCTTAGAGATTCTCTTTTTTGTCCGCAAAAACACGATTTAATATTTCTCTAACATATCGTGAACATCTTAAAAATATCAGCCCGGTATGATATGGATACAAAGCAGAAATGGCGGTATTTGTGCCTATCTTCCTTTTCATAAGTATTTTGACAAAGCAGAAAACATGGATGAGCGTTGTAGGCTCCTGTGCCATCGGTATGCTGCTGTTTATGATGATTCCGGCGTTGACTCCGCTGAATGCGACCATTATGAATCCAATCCTCTGTTTGGCTGGCGGCGCTCTGTTCAGCGTCGGACTCGGTGCATTGGGTACATTTGCGTTGGGAAAGAGCGACCTGGTTTGATGGAAGTTTCCGTTTCAAAGTCAACAAAAGATTGCGAAAAGGATGTTTTTAATAATTCCTAAACAATTCGTAATCATCGCAGAAACATACGAATTATAAAATGCAGTCAGCAAGTGAGAAATCGCGGAAGCGATCCACGGAAAATATCAAAACAAACTTTGGAGGTATGTGTTATGTCAAAGAAAAATTTTGTTACACTCATTCTCAGCACTGTCGGCGGGATTCTGTTCGCCATTGGGATGTGTATGTGTCTGCTTCCTGAGTGGAATGCATTCGCACAGGGTGTTGTGATTGCGGCAGTCGGCGCAGTTATCCTGCTCATCATGGTCATCGTCCGCCGCAAGATGGAAGGCAAGCCGGTTATTGTAAAACTCTCCGGCAAAACCATCGGCTCCATTCTGCTCGGCATTATCGGCGCGTTGGTGCTTGGCGTTGGAATGTGCATGGTTATGGTTTGGGAGATGCTAATCCAGGGCATTTTGGTGGGCGTTGTCGGCATCGTTCTGCTGCTTTGTTTAATCCCGTTGATAAAAGGTTTGAAGTAAGGAGGCATCTATTATGAAGAAGTTTATTATTCCCGCCGCAGTTGTTGCCGTCTTGGGTGGGATAGCGGCAACTGTAACCGGTTTGATTTGTAAAAACAGAAAAGCGAGTTGTTAAGGAAGGTCATAATCATGGCTGAATCAAAAATCGTAAAGGCAAATGAGAAGATTGCCGATGGCGTCGTCAAAGGCTATAAGAAAATCGAAGATGGAGTAGTCGGTGGCTACAAAAAGATTGAAGAAGGTGTTGTAGGCGGGTTCGGGAAAATGACCGATAAGTTTGTTGATCAGTTTCTGACGCAAGAGGGCGAGACGGTGGAGGATGCTAAAAAACGTCTTGCCGACGAACAGGCAGCCCGTGAGACAGCAGCCAAAGAAGCATCGGAACAGCGTCACGCAGAAAACGCTGTAAGAATGGGTGCAGCTTCAGATATCGCTAAAGCAAGCATAGAAGCCAGCATGGAAATGGCAAAAACCAGCGTCGAGGCAAGTAAAAATGCCGGGAAGAAACTATAATTTTTAAATGTCAAATTCGGTATCGTTCCGGGAAAGACGGCATGGATAATCGGTGCCGTCTTTCCCGGATTTTTTAAAAAATTTTTGAAATCCGGAAAACGCAAACAAAACTTTAACATTTGGGTGTTATAATATATGACAATAGGGTTCCCGAAGGGGTTCCTATTGTAGAGAAAACAAAGGAGGCACATGAAAATGTTTAAGATATTAGTAGTGGAAGACGATAGAGAAATGAATCATGCTGTTTGTTCCTATCTGAATCAGAACGGTTATGAAACCGTAGGCTGCCTGAATGCAAATGAAGCCTATGATGCTATGTATGGCGGGGATTGGTTTGACCTGATTGTTTCTGATATTATGATGCCCGGTGTAGACGGCTTTGAGTTTGCACAGACAGTCCGGGAGCAAAATCAGGAGATTCCGATTCTTTTTATGACGGCAAGGGATGATTTTGCAGCTAAACAAAAGGGATACCGAAGCGGGATTGACGATTATCTCGTTAAGCCGATTGACCTTGACGAGTTGCTCCTGCATATCGGGGCGCTGCTCCGCCGGGCGAAGATAGCAAACAGCCATAAAATCGAAATCGGTTCCCTGAAACTGGATGCAGACGAGCACACCGCTTATCTGAATGATGAGGAAATTTCTCTGACGGTACGGGAATTTAATCTGATTTACAAACTGCTTTCCTATCCGAAAAAGACCTTTACCCGATCCCAACTGATGGATGAGTTTTGGGATGGAGATACTTCGTCCGGTCTGCGGACAGTGGATGTTTATATGACAAAGCTGAGGAATAAGTTTGCCGATTGCGACGCATTTGAGATTGTGACTGTTCACGGGCTCGGCTACAAGGCGGTGGTGAAATGAAGGAAGCCGCAAATGAAAAACGATACAGGCGGATTTTAGAGCTTATCAGTCATTTTGCTATCTTCTTTTTGCTGATTGGCTTTGTGATTACCTGCTGCATTGTATTATTTCTTCATGCTGCACAGAATGCGGGCGTTGTATATACCGAAGAGAATATCCAGTTTGCCGCAAAAATCACCTTTGCAAATGTTTTGATATTGAGTCTTCTTTGTACCGCAATAGACACGGTTCGCAGATATGTTACCATTGGCAGACCGGTCAAACAGATTGTAGAGGCCACAGAGAAGGTTGTTCAGGGAGATTTTTCCGTCCGCATTGATAAGTTTAAGCTGACAGCCTCCGAAACCGGTATTCCGGTCGTTGTTGATCACCTGAACCGCATGATTGAGGAATTGTCCAGCATGGAAACTTTACGCACGGATTTCATTGCCAATGTGTCCCATGAGTTAAAATCTCCTCTTGCGGTTATGCAGAATTACGGAACGCTGCTCCAGCAAACAGATTTGCCGGAGGAAAAACGGATGGAATACGCCAAAGCCATTACCGACGCCTGCCGTGGCCTTGCAAGCATGGTTACAAACATTTTGAAGCTCAACAAATTGGAAAATCAGACGATTTATCCGGAGGCAAAGGCGTATGATTTAGGCGAACAGCTCTGCGAATGTCTGATTGGTTTTGAAGATGCGTGGGAGAAAAAAGGGCTGGAAATTGATACGGATATCGAAGAAAATATTTTCGTAAAGTCGGATCCGGAGCTTCTTTCCTTGGTGTGGAACAATTTGTTTTCCAATGCGATTAAATTCACCGATCCAGGCGGTTCTGTCTCCCTTCGGCTGAAATCGGAAGGCGCTTATGCGGTAATAGGAGTATCGGATACCGGATGCGGAATCAGCCAGGAAGCCGGAAAACATATATTTGAAAAATTCTATCAAGGAGACACTTCCCATGCCACGAAGGGAAACGGCTTAGGCTTAGCCCTTGTTAAGCGGGTGATAGATATTGCTGGTGGTGATATTTGGGTTTCCAGCGAGATTGGCAAAGGCAGCACCTTTACCGTAAAACTAAGGAGGGAGACAGGTGGAAAAACTTAAAGGTATCTTAAAAAAGATATTCTGTCTGCCGCCCTTGCCGACAGTACTCATTGCGGTTCCGGCATTTATCTTTGTTTTTGTCATACTGGGTTTGGGCGGGCATCCTCTATTAGCGTATATATCGTATGGACTTTCCGCCTATGCATTGATTATTACTGTTACGGGGATCTCCGGTATTTATAAAGGGATTCAAAAAGGGATCAGGGAAAATCCGCTGACGAAAAAACTGCGTGGCATTCCCATCGTAAGACGATATTTGGATGATGGTGCGTTCCGTGCTGAGATTTCACTGTATACCGGCGTAACAATCAATTTTGCCTATGTGTTTATCAAATTGTTTTCAGGAATTTACTATCGTTCCCTCTGGTTCGTGGCATTGGCATTCTATTATGTGTTCCTTGCCATAACACGGTTTATGCTTCTCCACCATGTACGAAGCAAGCCGGTCGGGCAGGAATATGTTTCCGAATTGAAGCGATATCGTCTTGTTGGATATATACTCTTAGTGCTGAATTTGGCTCTTGGCATAGTTGTCACCTTGGTGGTACAGCAGAACAGAGGCTTTGAGTACGGCGGATACTTAATTTATGTCATGGCAATTTACGCCTTCTACACGATGATTTCTTCCGTAATCAATGTTGTAAAATACCGCAGATACAACAGCCCTGTCCTCTCTGCCGCAAAAGCGGTGAATTTGACAGCGGCACTGGTATCCATGCTTTCATTGGAAACGGCGATGATTTCACAGTTTGGCGCAGCGGAGGATCCCATGTTTCGGCTTATTATGACGGCGGTTACTGGATTTGCTATTTGCGCATTTGTTCTCGGCATGGCTGTTTTTATGATTATAAAAGCAACAAAGAAAATAAGAAACTCTGCAATTTAATATTTTAGAAACATAACTTTATTATTTTGAAAATGAACCACATGTATGATGATAATACCAAAATCTATTATGGAGGCTGATAATCATGGAAGAAAAGAAAGAAACCTTTGAATATAACTATTCCGCAAAACAGCAGAAAGAAATAAAAACTATCCGCGAAAAATATGTGCCGAAAGAAGAAAACAAAATGGAGCAACTTCGGCGGCTGGACGCCAGCGCTACAAAGCCCGGAACGGCTGCGTCTATTATTGTCGGTGTGATCGGCGCATTATTGTTTGGTATCGGAATGTGCTGCACCATGGTGTGGATGGGGAACCTGTTCATTCCGGGCATCGTGATTGGAGTGGCCGGACTGCTTGCGATTGCGGCTGCTTACCCGGTATATACGCATATCACGAAAAAACAGAGGGAGAAGCTGGCCCCGGAGATCATGAGACTAACGGATGAACTGATGAAATAACGGATTTTCAAAGGCGGTGAATCATGGTTAAAATATTGGTAATCCGAAGCGGATCTATAGGAACAGAGGACATTTGTAATTCTCTTAAAAGCAACGGATTTGGTATTGAAACAGTAGCAGCAGAATATATAACAAAGGCGCAGCTTCGCTGTATAGCTTGTGCAATTATAATATGTGAGCGAAAGGTGCTTGAAAATAAAGAAATCCATGCGTTTTTGCAGAACTGGACCGCTCCCGTCTTATGGATTGTGGATGAAAAAGATCTACCTGCGGCAGTCTCCAACTTTCGGATGGGATTGGAGGATTATATTGTTTTGCCGACAGAGACAGCAGAGATTCTGGCAAGAGTGCGTATGTTGCTGCGCTGTGCTGGAATGGATACCGGCAGGAAGCTGACGGTTGGAGATTTGTATCTGGATGCGGATGCCAGAGTCGCTGTTGCAAACGGAGAGGAAGTTCCGCTCACAATGCGGGAATTCAATATTCTTTTTGGGCTGCTTTCAGAACCGGAGAAGGCTTTTTCCAGACAGGAGCTGATGCAGAAATATTGGGATGAGGACAGCAAGACGAATCAGCGCGCCGTTGATGTGTATATGACAAAGCTGCGAGAAAAATTCTCAGATTGCAATGATTTTAGAATCGCAACGGTGCACGGGATTGGCTATAAGGCTGTGATTACAAATGGTTAGAGAAATCCAATAAAACGCGTCATCGCGAAGCATACCCTTGGGTGCTGGCGCGTTTTGCTGGATACTTCGTAATAAAATGAGGTCAGAGGGATTCGCCGGGCGAATTTCATCTGACCATATTTGTATCCACATACAAATAAACCACCTGCTATGCAGGTGTGTTCCCAGAAAGCTTTAGCTTCAAGCAAAAAACCTCCAGTGCTATAATTAGTAAAGGTTCGCCAACCGTACTAAATAGCAAAGGAGGTATCCAAATGGACAATAACAGTTTATCACACACAAAGTGGACTTGCAAATACCATATAGTATTTGCACCAAAGTTTAGAAGAAAAGTTATCTACAAGCAGATAAGACAGGATGTAGCACATATACTAAGCGAATTATGTAAAAGAAAAGGAATTGAAATAATTGCAGCAGAGTGTATGCCAGATCATGTACATATGTTTGTGAGTATACCACCAAAGTATCTGTCTCTTATACACATCTGACGCTGCCGACGACTTAATAGGTGTAGATC